>Ga0193961_1000309_pt1 | contig 19373 bp, 24 predicted proteins | sample FB_4_MG_FD_140371 | JGI IMG/M metagenome (GOLD analysis project Ga0193961, IMG submission 140371) | Microbial mat bacterial communities from the Broadkill River, Lewes, Delaware, United States - FB_4_MG | ecosystem: Environmental > Aquatic > Freshwater > River > Microbial mats | place: USA...
CACTTTCTTCTCGCGGAACATCCATGCCTTGTTGTTTTGCCAGATCTTCAATGGCTTCAACGTAGGTCATTTGATCGTGTTCCATCAGAAAACCGATGGCATTGCCGTGAGCTCCACAACCAAAACAGTGATAGAACTGTTTTTCTTGGCTTACGCTAAATGAAGGAGTTTTCTCATTATGAAATGGGCAACAAGCGCCGTAGTTCTTGCCTTTTTTCTTAAGTTTCACGCGTGCGTCAATGATATCGACAATATCAAGTCGAGCTAGAAGGTCATCAATAAAACTGCGAGGGATGTGTCCAGCCATAAAACCTAACAAAAAAGAGAGTGAGTAGTGAGATTAAGACAGATAAGTATCTCAGAAATTCCGTTACCCAGATACAAACAAGCCGTGCGATCCAATGGAGTGCACGGCTTGCTGCAATAAGGCTGGGTAATTAAGCAAGTTTAGCGCGAACTAAACCACTTACTTTACCCATATCTGCACGCCCTTGAATTTGTGGTTTAAGAACGCCCATTACTTTTCCCATGTCTTGCATGCCCGCAGAACCAGACTCAGTGATCGCAGCTTCAATAAGCTGAGCCACTTCATCATCAGTTAGCGGTTGAGGCATAAAATCCTCAAGTACGGTAATTTCAGCGCTTTCCACATCGGCAAGATCTTGACGACCTGCTGATTCATATTGAGCGACAGAGTCGCGACGTTGTTTAACCATTTTGGTCAGCACTGCAAGAATGTCGTCATCGCCCAGAGTGATCTGTTCGTCAACTTCACGTTGCTTTATTGCTGCGAGAGCTAAACGTATAGTGCCAAGGCGTAACTTATCCTTGGCTTTCATCGCTAATTTTTGCTCGTCTTTGAGTGTATCAATTAGAGCCATAACTAGGTTCCTTTAGGAATTAGTTATTAGTACAGGCGAACGCGACGAGCGTTTTCGCGAGCTAGCTTCTTAGCGTGACGCTTTTGAGCTGCTGCTTTAGCACGTTTGCGAACTGTAGTTGGCTTTTCGTAGTGCTCACGACGACGCACTTCAGAAAGGATGCCTGCTTTTTCACAAGAGCGCTTGAAACGACGTAGGGCAACGTCGAACGGTTCGTTTTCACGTACTTTAACTATTGGCATATGCCTTTCACCTCAGGGGTTATTCGTTAACGCTGGTATCTGAGACCCAAACAATCTGTTCGGTCTATAACCAGCTTGATCAAAAATGGTGCGGAATTTTAATCCGATCACTATGGCTTTGTAAAGCACTTTGTCGAGTATACACCCATGTAGTGCTAAGGTGTAGTTCTGCATAATATGCATTGCTGGCAAAGGGCTAAGGCTTGTTTGCCAGTTATCATTTTTAAATCAGAATCTTAGTACATATATTAAACAATGGGATTACACATGACATTGCTTGCCTCTGCTGTAACAAAACAAGTCTCATCTTGATGGTTTTTCTTGTGAAAATTGGCTAAAAACGAATAGAAGCTGTACAAGAAAAGTGAAACGTTCAGTTGTACAAAATTTGTTTGCGAGGGCAAGGCGGGTTAAGATTGCCGCCAATTTGCAACTATAGAAGAAACATCCCGAGTAGACCATGCGTATTATCGGTATCGAAACCTCCTGTGATGAAACGGGAATTGCCATCTATGATGATGAGAAAGGTTTGCTTTCTCACCAACTGTACAGTCAAGTAAAGTTGCACGCTGATTACGGCGGTGTGGTTCCTGAATTAGCGTCTCGCGATCATGTTAAAAAAACCATCCCGTTGATTAAAGCGGCGATGGCAGAAGCGAACTTAGAACCAAAAGATATTGATGGTATTGCTTATACCGCAGGTCCGGGGTTAGTGGGTGCACTTTTAGTGGGTGCAACGATTGGTCGTAGCCTTGCTTACGCATGGAATGTACCAGCCGTCCCTGTTCATCATATGGAAGGTCACTTACTTGCGCCAATGCTGGAAGACAATCCACCACCATTCCCGTTTGTCGCGGTATTGGTTTCTGGTGGTCACTCAATGATGGTTGAAGTTAAAGACATTGGTGAGTACAAGATCCTTGGTGAATCTATCGATGATGCGGCAGGCGAAGCCTTTGACAAAACAGCCAAATTGATGGGGCTTGATTACCCAGGTGGTCCTTTGCTGTCTAAGCTGGCAGAAAAAGGCACGCCAGGTCGATTTAAGTTCCCACGTCCAATGACAAACGTACCAGGATTAGATATGAGTTTTTCTGGTTTAAAAACGTTTACCGCTAATACGATTGCGGCAAATGGCGATGATGAACAAACACGAGCGGATATTGCGTTAGCATTTGAAGAAGCGGTGTGTGCGACATTGTCGATCAAATGCAAACGAGCATTGGAACAAACGGGATTCAAGCGCATCGTAATTGCGGGTGGCGTTAGCGCTAACACGCGTTTACGTGCCGAATTAGGTGCGCTGGCGAAGAAGATTGGTGGTGAGGTGTACTACCCACGCACTGAATTTTGTACTGATAATGGTGCCATGATCGCTTATGTCGGTATGCAGCGTTTGAAAAATGGTGAAGTAGCGGATCTTTCTGTGCAAGCGAAACCTCGTTGGCCAATTGATCAACTTGATCCTATTGTATAATCCAATATCAATTTTAAAAGGTCGCGCTTAAGCGGCCTTTTTTATCAACACGGCAATATGATCGGGTTAGATCCTGACGTTAAAAATAATAATCAATGGATAGAAACATGAACAAATTTTCAGTTGATGACCGCCAAATGGCTTATCTCGATGTGGGTCAAGGACCGGTTGTTGTTTTTGGACACAGTTATTTGTGGGATAGCCAAATGTGGGCACCACAAGTTGAGCAACTTAGCCAATCGTATCGTTGTATCGTGCCTGAGTTTTGGGGACATGGTGAGTCAGACTTTGCGCCACAAGCGACACGAGCCTTAAAAGATTATGCGCAGCAAGTACTGGCGTTATTGGATCACCTTGCGATTGAAGAGTGTGTTTTAGTCGGTTTATCAGTTGGCGGTATGTGGGGGACAGAGTTAGTCGCACTTGCACCACAACGTATAAAAGGCTTGGTACTTATGGATACCTTTGTCGGTTTAGAGCCTGAAGTTGCCCATAAAAAATACTTTGCGATGCTAAGTACGATTGAAAGCGAGCAGCAAGTATCAGCCGAGATTATTGATACCATCGCACCTCTATTTTTTGCTCAGGATGCTGAACAAGATAATCCGCAACTTGTCTCTGCTTTCAAACAGAGTTTGACTGAAATTCAAGGTGATAGAGCAAAAGAGATGGCACGCATTGGGCGTATGGTGTTTGGACGTCGCGATCTTATTGAAGAGTTGGAGAAATTTGCTTTACCGACTTTGATTGCTGTTGGTCAAGAAGATAAGCCAAGACCGGTACTTGAATCTTACTTAATGGCAGATTGTGTCGTTGGAGCGGAATTCATTCAGATCCCCAAGGCTGGACATATTTCCAATTTAGAGCAGCCTGAGTTTGTTTGTAATATGTTAGCTGGCTTTTTAACGCGCGTTTATTCTAATAAATAGCGACAGGCTTATAGATAGATCAAGTCTCTTTCGGGGCTTGGTCTATTTTTTTCTCGCCCAGTTTTGGTTCGGTACCTTCATATAAACGGCGTATATTTTGGTGATGACGAAAGACGATCAAACAACATAGCATCGCCACTGGTAACGTATACTGCGGCTTTACCATCCAAGTATACATTGGGGCTAACAAGACCGTCACGATTGCAGCAAAAGATGAATAGCGGAAGATCAACGCGACAACGATCCAAGTTGCGATGACCATTGCAGTAAGATCCAATCCGATCGGTGCGATCGCGCCTAAGGCAGTGGCAACGCCTTTTCCACCTTTGAAATGGAAGAAAAGCGGGTACATATGCCCGAGGCAGGCTGCTATCGCCACGAGTCCGAGCATGATCGGATCAATCTGTAAGAAATACCCACCCCAAACGGGAATAGTGCCCTTCAACATGTCACATAGCAGTACTGCAATAGCCGCTTTTTTCCCACCAATTCGCAATACATTGGTCGCGCCAGGATTGTGAGACCCCACTTTGCGAGGATCGGGTAAACGCAACACTCGGCAGATCAAAACCGCACTTGAGATCGAGCCTAACATATAGGCTGAAATGATCATGGCAAGTGCTAGTGGCGTCATAGAAGGTAAACTCGATGAAACAGATGTTTAAAAAGCAAGTAGTTGCTATCATATCGTGCTTGTTACGAGCAAACTACTCGTCGTAAGCATAAGTGAGTTAAATAGTACGATTTTTTCTCTTCAATAGGTATCCGACCTGTATAGGAAGCAGTTAAGCATGGACAAAGTATTCATTGAACAATTAGAAGTGATCACCACCATCGGTGTCTACGATTGGGAGCAAGAGATCAAGCAGAAGCTCGTGCTAGATATCGAGATGGCTCATGATAATCGACCAGCAGGTAAAAGCGATGATGTGGTTGATGCATTAGATTATGCGCAAGTGAGTAGTGCGGTGATCGATCATATTGTTAATGGTCGCTTTCTTCTCGTCGAGCGTGTTGCAGAAGAAGTGGCAGAATTAATTATGTCTCGCTTCAGTGTGCCTTGGATTAAAATTCGCCTTACAAAACCGGGCGCGGTGCCCCAAGCGAAAGGCGTGGGTGTTGTGATTGAGCGAGGAGAGCGATGATTACCGCCTATATTGGCGTTGGCTCGAATTTGGAACGAAGAAAACATATTGAAGCCGCTGTTGTTGAATTGTCTCAAATTGGAGAGGATCTACGTCTTTCTCCGATTTATGAGTGTGAAGCGGTTGGTTTCAACGGTGAGGCTTTTTACAATCTGGTTGTGGAAATCAAAACCGCAATGGAATTGACGGATTTTTCACGCGCCCTTCGTAAAATTGAGCTTAAGTGGGGACGCAAGGAAGACGCAGCTAAGTTTGAACCACGCACATTAGATCTCGATATCATTTTGTTTGGCGAGCATGTTTCGCAACACAAACCGCAGATACCGCGCGATGATATTTATCAATATGCGTTTGTTATCCAACCCCTTTACGAATTATGTCCAAATTTGGTTGTCCCCAATGATGGACAAACTATTGCGCAAATTTACCAACAAGCGAATCAATTGGAATCGCTAAAGGTTGTTGCGCCATGGTTTTGAATTAATCTTTGATGAGTTTTAAATGAGTTATTTTGAAGCGTTTATATTGGCACTAATCCAGGGCTTTACCGAGTTTTTGCCTATATCGAGTTCTGCCCACTTAATTTTGCCGTCGGTCGTTTTAGGTTGGGAAGATCAGGGCTTAGCATTTGATGTTGCTGTTCATGTCGGAACGCTTGCTGCGGTAATGATCTACTTTCGTCGAGAAGTTGTGAGCTTATTGAGAGCCTTCTTTGGTTCGATCTTTAAAGGTGATCGAAGTCGAGAAGCCAAGCTAGCATGGATGATCCTTTTAGCTACGATTCCCGCGTGTATCTTTGGTCTGTTGATGAAAGATATCATAGAGATCTATCTGCGTAGTGCTTGGATTATTGCCGTTACCACGATAATTTTTGGCTTGTTACTTTGGTACGTTGATAAGAAATCAGCACTCGTAGACGATGAATATCAAGCAACATGGAAAAAAGCGCTGTTTATTGGTGTTGCCCAAGCTTTGGCGATGATTCCAGGCACCTCCCGTTCAGGTGCAACAATTACCGCCGCTCTTTATTTGGGCTTTACCCGAGAAGCCGCAGCACGCTTTTCATTTTTAATGTCGATTCCAATCATCTTATTAGCTGGTGGTTACTTAGGTCTACAATTGGTGACCAGTGGTGAGCCGATTCACTTTGGATTCTTAGTGACGGGTATCATTACCTCATTTATTAGTGCTTATATCTGTATTCACTTCTTCTTAAAGATGATTTCACGCATGGGTATGACCCCATTTGTAATCTACCGACTTCTTCTTGGTGTTGGTCTGTTTGCTTTCCTTGCCTTGCAATAAATCAATCAACTCGACAGATTCTTCGTAAGACCATCTATTAACCCAATCTCGCGCCAATCGCGACATTGTGGTATATATGTGGTCTTTCTTTTTCTCTTTCCTAACAAAATTTTATGCGAGCTTTTGCACTGATCTTATTGTTACTTTTAGGCTGGCTTCAGTACACCTGGTGGCAGGGTAAAAACGGTATGGTTGACTATCAAACCGTTAGCTCTGAGATTGAAGTACAAAAACAAGTTAATGCCAGTCTGACATCCCGCAACAACGAGATGTTTGCTGAGATTGATGACTTGCGTCAGGGGCTTGATGCCATTGAAGAGCGCGCAAGACATGAGCTTGGCATGGTTAAAGAAGGTGAAACGTTTTACCGCATGATCGGAGAGGAAGAACTGTAATGTCGAATAACACTTCTCACTCGATTGTAGCCATTGTTCCGGCGGCCGGTATTGGTAGCCGCATGAAAGCCGACAAGCCCAAACAATACTTAATGATTGGTGGTCGTACTGTTTTGGAACATACACTGCTAAAACTTCTTGCTCATCCTCGAGTTAATAAAGTGGTGGTTGCCATCAGCGATGGCGACCCTTATTTTTCTGAGCTAGCAATCGCAACCCATCCTGATATTGTACGAGTCTCCGGTGGGCGAGAGCGTGCTGACTCGGTATTATCGGGTTTACAATACGTGCAGCAACATCAACTTAGTGAGTGGGTGATGGTGCATGATGCCGCGCGACCATGTGTTCGCGAGGCTGATTTAAATACACTGATCGACGTATCACAAGCACATGAGGTCGGAGGCATTTTGGCTTCCCCGGTGCGTGATACGATGAAACGAGCTAACGGTAATAATAATATTAAGCACACCGTTGATCGTGAAGCGTTGTGGCATGCGTTAACCCCACAAATGTTTAGAACAACTCTACTAGCGCGAACTTTATCTGAGGCTTTAGCTGCGGGTGCTATCATTACCGATGAAGCATCGGCGCTAGAATGGGCGGGTTTGCACCCAGCTTTAGTCCAAGGTTCGGCGGATAATATTAAAATTACCCAGCCAGAAGATTTGGCGTTAGCAGAGTTCTATCTTGAGCGAAATGAAGGATAACCCATGATGCGAATTGGTCACGGTTTCGATGTACATAAATTTGGTGGTGAAGGTCCGGTAATTATTGGTGGTGTTGCTATTCCTTATGAGCAAGGTTTAATTGCTCATTCTGATGGTGACGTTGCCTTGCATGCGTTATGTGATGCATTACTCGGTGCTATCGCTGCTGGCGATATTGGTCGACACTTTCCTGATACTGACGATAAATGGAAAGGCGCAGATAGCCGCATGCTATTGCGTGATGTTTATCGCCGAGTGAAAGAGCAAGGTTACCTGCTGGGTAATGCAGATGTCACTATTATTGCTCAAGCCCCAAAAATGGCGCCGTATATTGAAAGCATGTGTGCGGCTATTGCGCAAGATTTGGAAACCGAGCTTGGCAACGTCAATGTGAAAGCAACCACGACAGAGCGCCTCGGCTTTACTGGTCGTAAAGAAGGCATCGCTTGTGAAGCGGTGGTTTTATTGGTCAAACAAAATTAATTTAGATCGCCAGTTACCTCAGGTACTAGGCGATGGAAACCATCATGTCAGATATTTTATCTTCGCTCGCTTATTTAAATGGCAAGCCAACCGCTCAAGGCAAATTAAAACTTAAGCCAGAGCACTTTCAAGTAAACGAGAACTTAGGCTTTGATTTTACGGGTGAAGGCGAACACCTAATGGTGCGCATCCGTAAGACGGGCGAAAACACAGCCTTCGTTGCTAACGAGTTAGCCAAAGCGTGTGGTGTTAAATCAAAAGATGTTAGCTGGGCGGGTTTGAAAGATCGTCACGCGGTGACAGAACAATGGTTGAGTGTGCACTTACCTAAAGGTGACATGCCCGATTTCAGTGCGTTCTTAGCGCAATATCCATCGATTGAAATCGTCGCGACTGACCGTCATAACAAAAAACTTCGCCCAGGTGATCTGATTGGTAATGAGTTCGTCGTTACCCTGTCAGAAGTTACCGATGTGGCGGAAGTGGTGTCTCGTTTAGAAAAAGTCGCTCAAACTGGCGTGCCAAACTACTTCGGTAACCAGCGCTTTGGACACGATGGTAACAACGTCGATGAAGCGCGTCGTTGGGGACGTGAGAACGTTCGCACTCGTAACCAGAACAAGCGTAGCCTGTATCTTTCTGCTGCTCGTTCATGGATTTTTAATGCAATTGTCTCTTCACGTATTGAGCAAGGTGCATTTGAGCAAGCAATTGAAGGCGATTTACTGCAAACAGGCAATGAATTGTTGCTAGTGGAAAGTGCTGATCTTGCTGATATAAATGGAAAAATCGCCTTAGGCGAATATCAAATTACTGCAGCAATGGCTGGTGACAATGCGTTACCAACCAAAGCACAAGCTCTGCAATTAGAGCAACCTCAGATTGACGCTGAACCTGATTTGATGGCGCTGATCCGTGGTAACCGTATGCGTCACGATCGTCGTGAAATTGCGCTGAAAGCACAAAACTTGTCATGGCAAGTTGAAGGTGATGAAGTCACACTACGTTTTGCTTTAGATTCAGGTTGCTTCGCAACGTCGATAGTTCGTGAGCTCATCGAAGAAATTGAAGTAGAGCGTAGTTATTCATGAGTCAGCCTCGCTTAAAAATCTTGTTAAGCAATGATGATGGTGTGCATGCTGAGGGTATTCATACCCTCGCTAAAGCGCTTGAGCCTTTTGCCGACATTATTATTGTCGCCCCAGATAGAAACCGTTCCGGCGCATCGAATTCATTAACCCTTGAGCAGCCGCTTAGAGTGACGCAAATTGTACCTAATACTTATTCAGTGCAAGGTACACCAACAGATTGTGTTCATTTTGCATTAAATGAATTGATGAAAGGTGATTTACCTGATTTGGTTTTATCGGGTATTAACCACGGGGCAAATTTGGGTGATGATGTGTTGTACTCCGGTACGGTGGCGGCGGCAATGGAAGGGCACTTTTTAGGTGTACAGGCCATTGCCCTATCACTTGCAGGTAAAGAACACTTTGCTACGGCAGCTCAAGTCGCGGTTGAATTAGTGCAACAACATCTAAAGCAGCCAATTCCGACCAATCGATTATTGAATGTGAATATTCCTGACCGTTCATATGCTGAATTGGCAGGAACGGTGGTGACGCGTTTAGGTGCTCGTCATCACGCTGAAGATATGATTAAGCAGAAAGATCCCCGAGGGCATGATATTTACTGGTTAGGTCCTCCTGGCAAAGAGCAGGATGCTGGAGAAGGTACAGATTTCTTCGCAATAGAACAGGGTTTTGTTTCCGTAACGCCTCTTCAAGTTGATTTAACGGCACATGAATCTATTGCGACAATGTCTCATTGGTTAAAAGGTAAAATGTAATGGCAAACCCACATGCCGACAGATTGATGCAGTTTCTTGTCGCGAGTGGCATTCAAAACCAGGCGGTGCTTGATGCAATTTATAAGCTACCGCGAGAAAGTTTCGTCTCTCAAGCTATGATGCACCAAGCTTATGACAATAATGCGCTTCCCATTGGTCATGGGCAGACTATCTCTCAGCCATACATAGTGGCTAAAATGACTGAAATTCTTGAACTAAAACAAGAGAGTAAAGTCCTAGAGGTAGGTACAGGTTCTGGTTATCAAACCGCAGTGCTTGCTCAGTTAGTCAATCATGTCTATTCCATTGAACGAATCAAGGCGTTGCAATGGGATGCAAAACGTCGCTTGAAGCAGTTAGATATTTATAATGTATCAACGAAACATGGCGATGGTTGGCAAGGTTGGTCTGCGAAAGCACCTTTTGATGCCATTATTGTAACGGCAGCCGCAGAAAGCATCCCCCATGGATTGCTTGAGCAGCTTGGAGACGGTGGTATTATGGTGATCCCTGTGGGAGTCGATGAGCAACAGTTGTTAAAAATCACTCGCCAAGGTGAAGAATACCTATCTGAAATAATAGAAATGGTGCGTTTTGTTCCATTGATTGCCGGTGATCTTGCTTAATCATGCCTACTAAATCTCATTCATTATTGATGTTTGCGTTGAGCAGTGTTCTTGCTGGATGCGCAGCTCATTCCCCTGCGCCAGTATCAAGTTTGAATAAAGATTATGACTCGATCTCCCGTGGGAGCTATCGAGGAAGTTATTATGAGGTTGCAAAAGGCGATACGCTTTATTTTATCGCCTATGTCACAGATAAAGATGTGAATGAGATTGTTCGCAATAACAATTTGCAGGCACCGTACACCATTTTTCCCGGTCAAAAGTTAAAGTTGTGGCAACCTGCTTATCAAGCTCCGGCTTATGCCGGTACAGGGGCGGGTAGGCAATCTGCCAAAGCGGCAGCAACGACGGCTGCAGTGACTGCAGCAAAGCCTAGTGTTTCGAGTAAAAACTCAAATCAACAACTTACAAAAAAAACCTCGAACAATAGTAAACCAGTGGCACAGAAAGCCGCGACAAAAGGGGTTGAACAATCCAAATCAAAGGAGTATGTTGGCTCTAGAGGTAAACAAAATGTTAACACAGGTGTCAGCAGTACGGCATCTAATAACGTTAAAGTTACCAAGTGGTTATGGCCAACAAAAGGGAGAGTTATTAAGAATTTCTCGTCGGGAGACCAAGGCAATAAAGGGATTGATATCGCAGGACAGCGAGGACAATCCATATCATCAACCGCTGCAGGTACCGTCGTTTATTCAGGCAATGCGTTAAGAGGTTACGGAAACCTCGTGATAATAAAACATAATGATAAATTTTTGAGCGCTTATGCGCACAACGACCAGTTGCTAGTAAAAGAAGGTCAAAGTGTTAAATCTGGCCAAAAAATTGCAACAATGGGCAGTTCTGGAACCAACAGTGTTCGTTTGCACTTTGAAATTCGCTACCAAGGTAAGTCGGTTAATCCGAAGCGTTACTTACCGTAATATTTGCTAGGAGAGGACGCCAAGGGCATTAGTTGTATTAAATGTCTTGCTAGCTCGCCAGGGGGAGGCACTATGAGTATAAGCAACACAGCAGCAAAAGTTGAAGAGTTTGATATTGAGAACATGGAATCGTTCGAAAATAGACAACAGAATACAAATAAACCAGCACCGTCAAATGACACAGTCAAAGAAGAATTCGAAGTTTCTAGTAAGAATCTCGATGCCACTCAACTCTATCTCGGAGAAATCGGTTTTTCTCCATTACTAACCGCTGAAGAAGAAGTACTTTACGCTCGTCGAGCGTTGCGTGGTGACGAAGCCGCTCGTAAACGCATGATCGAAAGTAATTTACGTCTAGTGGTTAAAATCTCTCGTCGTTACAGCAATCGTGGTTTAGCGTTACTTGATCTAATAGAAGAAGGTAACCTTGGCTTAATTCGCGCTGTTGAGAAGTTTGATCCAGAAAGAGGTTTCCGTTTTTCAACATACGCCACATGGTGGATTCGTCAAACCATTGAGCGTGCGTTGATGAACCAAACTCGTACCATTCGTTTGCCTATTCATGTCGTTAAAGAGCTTAATATTTACCTGCGTACTGCTCGGGAGCTTTCACAAAAGCTTGACCATGAACCAACAGCAGAAGAAATAGCCGCTCAGCTAGATAAGCCCGTTGACGATGTTAGTAAGATGCTACGTTTGAATGAGCGTATCAGTTCGGTAGATACCCCAATTGGAGGAGATGGTGAGAAAGCGCTACTGGATATTATTCCAGATGTGAAGCACTCTGACCCAGAAGTGTCTACCCAAGATGACGATATTAAAAATTCGTTGATTAGTTGGCTAGATGAGCTTAACCCTAAGCAGAAAGAAGTTTTAGCACGCCGTTTTGGTTTGCTTGGGTATGAGCCATCAACGTTGGAAGAAGTGGGTCGTGAAATTAATCTGACCCGTGAACGTGTGCGCCAAATTCAAGTTGAAGGTCTACGTCGACTACGTGAAATCCTGATCAAACAAGGTTTGAGTATGGAAAATCTATTTAGTGTAGAAGACGATTAATCGCTTTTTACGGAAAGTAAAACGCCTTGGCTTGCCAAGGCGTTTTTAGTTGTAGCGTAGAACGATGCTTGAGGCTATGAAGCTTGCTTGAATTTAGGGAAAACCTTGACCAACTTAATGCGGTTTTCTTCAAGTGCAACTACTTCCATCGGATGACCTGCCACTTGTACACTTAAATGACTTTCTGGAATATCTTCCAAGTGTTCCAAGATTAACCCATTGAGTGTGCGAGGACCATCGGTTGGCAGAGTCCACTTCAGCCCCTTATTGATATCTCGTATGTTAGCACTACCTTCTATTAGGAAGCTGCCGTCACCTTGAGGTACGATTTCTTCTGCCAAGCTAGGCGCAATTGAAGTAGTAAACTCACCAACAATTTCCTCTAATATATCTTCTAAGGTAATTAAACCAATAATATCGCCATACTCATCGACGATAAGCCCGATACGTTGTTTCTTACGTTGGAACTTAAGTAATTGGACATTGAGCGGCGTGCCTTCAGGAATAAAGTAAACTTCATCAGCCGCTCTGAGTAAGCGCTCTTTAGTAAATTCATTCTTTTCTAGCATTAATCGATAGGCTTCACGAAGGCGAAGCATTCCCACTACTTCATCAATTTGATCTCGATAAAGAACAACTCGCCCATGAGGTGAGTGGGTTAGCTGGCGTACAATCGATTTCCAATCATCATTGATATCGATACCCGTAATCTCATTACGCGGCACCATTATGTCGTTCACGGTGACATTTTCTAAATCGAGAATCGACACCAACATATCTTGGTGACGTCGTGGAATTAGGCTGCCTGCTTCATTAACAACAGTACGTAGTTCGTCTGAACTGAGGTGGTCATCACTACCGTGTCTCGCTTTCACGCCGAGGAGGCGAATAAAACCATTGGTAATAAAGTTGATGAAGATGACCAGTGGTGAAAGTAATTTCATCAACACGGTTAAAACGATACTGCTGGCGTATGAAACACGTTCTGGATAGAGAGCGGCTAATGTTTTTGGCGTCACTTCTGCAAACACCAGTACGACTAAAGTAAGCGCACCTGTAGCCATAGCAACACCGAGATCACCGTAGAGGCGCATACCAAGAATGGTGGCAATGGCGGAAGCAAGAATATTAACGAGGTTGTTGCCGATGAGGATTAGACCGATTAAGCGATCCGGTCTGTCGAGTAGTTTTTCTACCCGTTTGGCACCCTTATGACCACTATTGGATAAGTGCTTTAATCGATAGCGATTCAGAGCCATCATGCCCGTCTCTGAACCTGAGAAATAACCTGAAATTACAATGAGACACGCGAGTAGCGCAAATAAGATACCCGTTGATATGTCGTCCAAAACTTATCTGTTCCTTTTGATGTGTAGATTAATTTATGACCTAACAGCCCTCGTAAGTCAATTGTAAATATGGAACTTCGTACCATAAATTAAGTACAAATAAAGGTGCACTTAGGCACCCTTATTTAATTGAGAATGATCTCTCGGACAAATCGGCTACCAAAGTAGGCGATGGTAAGCAATGTAGCACCGGCGACGGCGAACCAAGTGACTTTCTTGCCTCGCCAACCTTTGTGGTAGTGCCCCCAAATCAACACTGAATAGATAAGCCAAGCAATGAAAGAGAGGATTGCTTTATGAGCTTTGCCTTGAACAAACATATCTTGTACAAACGTAAAACCAGTGACGAGTGTCATCGTGAGCAGTAAATTACCAATCAGAATGATTTTAAATAACTGGCGCTCAATTAGCATAAGCGGCGGCACATTCGGATTAATCGCGAGTGCTTTTTTTGCTTTTAAACGATTATCCAGCCAAGCAAGTTGTAGTGCGTACAATGCACCTATTGTTAGCGTAGAGTAGGAAAATAGCGCTAAAGAGATATGAATAAGCAGCTTAGGGTCGTGTTCAAAGTGAGTGATGTAGCTACTTGGCAATAAAGTTGCCGCTAGAAGGTTGATGGCAGAAAAGCTATACACGATTGGCAGTAGAAACCAAATACGAGTTTTCAGCATCGCACCACTCATGACTAATGAGATGATGAAGCTAATTAGTGATGCAACATTCAAGATACTAAGGTTCTGCCCTGAACCGGACAAGATAAGATCACCTAACGACCAAGCATGGAATGCCAACGCTAGTGCTGCACTAACCATGACGGTTTTTGCTCGAATGCCTGTTTGGTGAACCAGACCAGGGATGATCGTAGCAATTGCCAAAATATAGAGAATTGCTGCGCTTACTGCGACTAAGTTGTCCATTACTCTCGATTAAGCTGGTGGATTTTTAACAAATTATACCTTGCATCAAGCTTTTGGGCTATGGAAGATCTATGTTGAATTATGAGAGATGAGATATCAATTTCCAATCGGATAGTGCCAAGCAAGGGTTGGCTAAGGTATACTCACAATAATTTATCGCCGAATTTAGCGAAGAGAAAAAGATGTTTGAGAATTTAACGGATCGCCTATCCCGTACCCTGAAAAACATCAGTGGTAAAGGGCGTCTTACTGAAGACAACATTAAAGAGACATTGCGCGAAGTGCGCATGGCATTGCTAGAGGCAGATGTTGCTCTACCTGTTGTGCGTGAATTTGTTAAGCGTGTTAAAGAGAGTGCTGTTGGTGTTGAGGTATCAAAGTCTCTTACGCCAGGCCAAGAATTTATTAAGATCGTTCAAACCGAGCTTGAAGCGGTTATGGGTGAGTCTAACGAGGCATTAAACCTTGCGGCTCAACCACCGGCAGTGATCTTAATGGCAGGTCTACAAGGTGCGGGTAAAACCACCTCAGTAGGTAAGCTGTCTAAGTTATTAAAAGAGCGCGATAAGAAGAAAGTTCTGGTCGTTTCGGCTGACGTATATCGCCCTGCGGCGATCAAACAGCTAGAAACACTAGCGACTGACGTTGGCGTTGATTTCTTCCCATCTTCTGCCGATCAAAAGCCGATTGATATTGCCAAAGCTGCAATCGATCATGCGAAGAAAAAATTCTACGACGTATTGGTTGTCGATACTGCGGGTCGCTTAGCGGTTGACGAGCAGATGATGGCAGAGATCCAAGAGCTACATTCTGCGATTACGCCAGTAGAAACCCTGTTTGTTGTGGATGCAATGACAGGTCAAGATGCGGCGAATACGGCGAAAGCGTTTGGTGATGCTCTACCATTAACGGGTGTGATCCTGACGAAAGTCGATGGTGATGCTCGTGGTGGTGCTGCGCTGTCTGTACGTCATATCACTGGTAAACCAATTAAGTTCTTGGGTGTTGGTGAAAAAACTGATGCACTAGAACCGTTCCACCCTGACCGTGTTGCTTCCCGTATTCTTGGTATGGGTGACGTACTGTCGCTTATCGAAGATCTGCAACGTAATGTCGATACCGAAAAAGCTGAAAAGCTGGCGAAGAAGTTCAAAGAGAAGAAAGGCTTCGATTTAGAAGACTTCCGTGAGCAGCTTGGTCAGATGCAAAACATGGGCGGCATGATGGGCATGATGGATAAGCTGCCAGGTATGAGCAACTTACCAGATAACGTCAAAGATAAAGTTGATGACAAGATGTTCCACCAGATGGAAGCGATCATCAATTCAATGACAATGAAAGAGCGTCAGCGTCCTGAACTTATCAAAGGTTCACGTAAAAAACGTATCGCGGCGGGTTCTGGTACACAAGTACAAGACGTTAACCGTCTGCTTAAGCAATTCACTCAAATGCAAAAGATGATGAAGAAAATGCAGAAGGGTGGCATGAAAGGCATGATGCGCAACATGCAAGGCATGATGGGTGGCGGTGGCGGCGGCATGGGTGGTGGCTTTAACCCATTTGGTCGATAATCATCCAAGCATAATTGAAGTTTCAAGGTGTTAGCTATGTCACACACTTATTAGCCAATTTGTGGTGGTGAAAAAATAGCTAAAGACCTTGCATTGCTCCTGAATAAGAGTAAAATTCCGGAGCTTTATTTTGGCACGAGACCCCAAACTGTATAGCAAAGCTACACGGTTATTGGGGTTAATTTAATTTTTGAGAAAGCAAAGAGGACGACATGGTAACCATTCGTTTGGCACGTCACGGCGCTAAAAAGCGTCCATTCTATCAAATCGTAGTTGCGGATAGCCGCAACGCTGCAACTGGCCGTTTCATCGAGAAAGTTGGTTTCTTTAACCCAACAGCTCAAGGTCAAGAAGAAGGTCTACGTCTAGACCTAGACCGCGTTAACCATTGGGTTGGTCAAGGCGCGTCTGTATCTGACCGCGTTGCTAAGCTAGTTAAAGACGCTCAAAAAGCGGCTTAATTCTTACTAAGAAGTAGAAATTAGCTTATGTCGATGAAAGGTAAAGAAGCAATGAGCGATAACAAGATTGTTGTAGGCAAGTTTGGTGCTACTTATGGCATTCGAGGTTGGCTCAAGGTTTTTTCCTACACAGACAATGCTGAAAGCATTTTCGATTACAGCCCTTGGTTTTTAAGCCAAAAGGGCGAGTGGGTTGAGTACAAAGTAGAAAGCTGGAAACGTCATGGCCAAGGTTATGTATGTAAACTAGCTGGATTAGATGTTCGTGAAGACGCGCAACTGATGACAAACTTTGAAATTGCTATCGACCCTGCAGTACTACCAGAATTGTCAGAAGATGAATTCTACTGGCGTGAATTGTTTGGTATGCAAGTCGTAACTACTAAAGGTTACGATCTAGGTGTTGTTACAGACATCCTAGAAACTGGCTCAAACGATGTTCTAGTAGTTAAAGCAAATCTTAAAGATGCTTTCGGGCAAAAGGAACGATTAATTCCGTTCCTTGAAGAGCAAGTGATCATTAAAGTTGATCGCGAAGCTCAACGGATCGAAGTTGACTGGGATCCTGGATTCTAACTCCAAGTAACGGAGCGATTGAACAATGTGGGTTGGCATAATTAGCCTTTTTCCTGAAATGTTCCGCAGCGTTACTGATTTTGGAGTAACAGGTCAAGCGGTTAAAAAAGGTCTTTTGTCTATTGAGACTTGGAATCCTCGCGATTTCACTCATGACAAACATCGCACTGTCGATGACCGACCATACGGTGGTGGTCCTGGTATGTTGATGATGGTTCAGCCTTTGCGCGATGCCATTCATGCTGCCAAACAGACTTCACCGGGTAAGACGAAAGTCATTTACCTATCACCTCAAGGTCGAAAACTTGACCAGAAAGGGGTTGAAGAGCTGGCGACAAATGAGAATTTACTTCTTATTTGTGGTCGCTATGAAGGGGTAGATGAGCGCATCATTCAATCCGAAGTTGACGAAGAATGGTCAATTGGGGATTTTGTGATGACGGGGGGAGAAATCCCAGCCATGACGCTTATTGACTCGGTCTCAAGGTTTATACCTGGAGTACTTGGAGACTTTGCGTCAGCAGAAGAAGATTCTTTTGCAAATGGCTTGTTGGATTGTCCTCACTATACGCGTCCTGAATTATTGGATGGCAAAGAAGTACCAGCGGTACTTATGTCAGGCAATCATAAGGATATTCGTCACTGGCGATTAAAACAGTCGCTGGGCCGTACTTGGCTAAGAAGACCAGAGCTTCTGGAAAACCTAGCTCTGACTGACGATCAGGAACAATTACTAGCTGAATTCATAAAAGAATATCAGGCTTAGTAACCTAATTTAATTAGTATCAGTTTATTCTAGGAATTTAATAAAATGAGTAACATCATCAAAGCTCTTGAAGAAGAGCAACTGAAATCAGGCCTACCTAAATTTGCACCAGGTGACACTGTTGTAGTTCAAGTTAAGGTAAAAGAAGGTGAACGTGAGCGTCTACAGGCTTTCGAAGGCGTTGTAATCGCAATCCGTAACCGTGGTCTACACTCTGCATTCACTGTACGTAAAATTTCTAACGGTGAAGGTGTTGAGCGTACGTTCCAAACTCACTCTCCAATCGTTGATAGCATTGAAGTTAAACGCCGCGGTGCAGTACGTCGTGCCAAACTGTACTACCTACGTGAGCGTTCTGGTAAGTCAGCTCGTATCAAAGAGAAACTTGCTAAGAAGTAATGCTATAACTAGCGTTCTCATAGTAATTGACGGGGTCGAGCAATCGACCCCGTTTTTTTATCTTTACTATTTGCAACTGGCTATTCGCAGGGAAGAGAAAACAGAGAATATCTTTGATTGATTACATTTATTGAAGGTAAAAAAAAGGCTGATGCATGACATCAACCTTATTCATTTTACGAGACCAACTTATTAGTTCGGGTCTTCAGACCAACCATCGCTGTCCGACATGTCAGGTGCACCAGCAATGCTATTTTCCTCATCTGCCCATTCACCAAAATCAATCATTTGGCATTTCTTACTGCAGAATGGTCGGTAAGGGCTTTGTTCACCCCAAATGACTTGAGTGCCACATTGTGGGCAAGCTACTTTGGTTAATTTAGTCATAACACTATCTAAATAGAAAAAGTTAGGGGCAGTATAGCAACTCTGCTATTGCTCGGTAAGTTAGCAACACACCGCTAGGTCAAATTCAATATCTCCGGTGTACGCTTGCCCGGATTTAAAATCGATAAATTTGATGGCAAAGCGGTTCTTATGACCGGAAATCATTGGGTAAACACTGTAGTGCATAGGGATATTTAGTCGTAGAATATTCGCTTCTTCCGCATCACTTTGGAAAAAAGCATTCTGAGCAACTAGGGCCTGGAAGCGACCGGTTTCTCGGGTGAGACGTAGCCACAATTTTAATGCATTCGAGAGAGAGCTTAGTGTTTCCATCCAATTACAGGCATCTTGTTGTTTAGCCTCATTAGATAAATGACGCCAATGATGCAGCGCAGGTAGATCAAAACAACACGCTCCACCAGGCAAGTTAAAGCGTTGGCGAATAGCACTCAAAAAACGGTCTTCTTTTAAGCTTTGCCCAAAGCGCTCTGCTGACATTAATTCACTGTGCGCTTGGTCAACTTCTTGCAGAATGCTTTGCAGCATATCTTGATCGACGCCTTCAACATTAAGCCAAGTACGATAAGTTAATCGTTGCTTCTCAATATCTTTTGCTAACTCACTTTTTAGTTGGATCTGCTCAAATATCTCGAGCAAATCAAACAGGGCACGAAAGAAGTTGAGATGCTGCAATTCATTACTAAATTTCGAAGATACATCCAACTGATGTAGCAACGCTTCTACACGCAAGTAGATTCTAGTTTTCTCATTCAGTGGATGTTCGAAATATTGCGTGGTCATTAAGCGGCCGCCCTGAAAATTTGAAGCTTTATTCTCACAGATTTGCCCTACACATTTCTAGGTACTTTTTGTGTAATTCTGTGATTTGGGGCAAAAGTTGTTGGTTTTGTGTATGGTTTTTAATC
>Ga0193961_1000311_pt1 | contig 19305 bp, 20 predicted proteins | sample FB_4_MG_FD_140371 | JGI IMG/M metagenome (GOLD analysis project Ga0193961, IMG submission 140371) | Microbial mat bacterial communities from the Broadkill River, Lewes, Delaware, United States - FB_4_MG | ecosystem: Environmental > Aquatic > Freshwater > River > Microbial mats | place: USA...
CACTATCAAATGCAATAATTGCATTATATTTTCTTAAAAGTTTCGATATTTTTTCATAAGGTGAAACTATACCTGTAACATTTGATGCAGTAGAAAAAGCACCTATTAATTGACGATCTTTATTTTCTTCAAGTGCATTTGCTAAAAATTCTAAATCTACATTTCCTGTTGTATCAAGTGGTATTCTCAAAATATCACATAATGCTTCTCTATAACTTATCTCATTTGAGTGGTGTTCGAATGGTCCTACTAAAATGAGAGGCTTTTCTAAATTATCCACATTGATGTTAAATCTATGTCTTGTAGCCGGTGGTATATACAATCCAAGTAATTCTTGAAACTTTTTAATTGCTCCAGTTGCTCCTGATCCACATGGGAACACGACAAAATCATTTGTTAAACCAAGATATTTTTTTAAGTTTTCTCTTGCTATATCATAATTAAATGATGTAGCTTTTGCATTACCTGCAAATTCTGAATGAGTATTTGCGTAAGTTTGTAAAACCTCTTGAATTCTTTCTTCAATTGGTCCATAAGCTAGTCCTGACGCTGTATAGTCAAAATAGCTGTCTTTGTTTTCACCAATTATATTTGCACTAATTTCATCAAATGTAGTGTCTTTTGTTATAAATGGTCTAAAAATGTCATTTTTTGTTTTCATTATTTACCTTTAGTTAAATACAACTCCTATGAATATAGTGTTGTACTTAAGTATCTTTCTCCTGTATCACAAAGTATTGTAATAATTGTTTTACCTTTATTTTCAGGTCGTAAAGCAACTTGATTTGCTGCATATAGGTTTGCACCTGCTGATATACCAACTAATAATCCATCAGTTTTTGCTACTTCTTTTGATGTTGCAAATGCATCAGCATCTGAAACTTGAATTACTTCATCAAATATATCTTTATTTAAAACAGTTGGAATAAAACCTGCTCCAATACCTTGAATCTTATGAGGTCCAGGCTCACCACCTGAAATTACAGGAGAATTTTCTGGTTCTACTGCCACAACTTGTACATTTGGATTATGCTGTTTTACAACTTCAGAAATTCCTGTCAATGACCCACCTGTACCAACAGCTGCTACAATAATATCAACTTTTCCATCTGTATCTTTTAGGATTTCTAAAGCTGTAGTTTGTCTATGTGCTTCTGGATTTGCTGGATTATTAAATTGCTGTGGCATAAAACTATTTGGCATAGTATTATCAATTTCAGCAGCTCTTTCAATCGCACCTTTCATCCCTAATGCAGCTGGAGTTAAATCTAGTGTAGCTCCTAATGCTGATAAAAGTTGTCTTCTTTCTAAACTCATAGATTCTGGCATAGTAAGAATAAGTTCAATACCTTTAGCTGCACATACCATCGCAAGACCGATTCCAGTGTTACCACTTGTAGGCTCTACTACTACAGTATCCTCTTTTATTTTTCCATCTTTGATAGCTGTTTCAATCATCGCTAAAGCAATTCTATCTTTTACTGAACTTGTAGGATTCATAAATTCACATTTACCTAAAATCTCAGTACCTGTCTCATTTGAAAGTTTGTTTATTCTAACTAATGGTGTATTTCCAACTAATTGTGTTACATCTTTTGCAATATTCATTTTTCTTCCTTTTTTATTATATATAGTATACTAAATTATCAGACTTTTTTTCTAAAAATTCTTCTAGTTCACTAATTGTAAGCATAAAAATCTTTTCTATCTTTTTTTGAGTATCTTCCCAAAAATGTTGTAATAGATCAGTTTTTGTCTTACCATCAGTATGGGCTAAACAACATTCTAATGAACTTAAAACCTCAAAGACTGTTATTTCATTTGCGTCTTTTAATAGTTTATATCCACCATTTGCTCCTCTAATACTTTCTACAAGCCCACTTTTTTTTAAAGTAACAAGTATCTGTTCAAGATAGTTTTGAGGTATTTCACCCCTTGCAGCAATCTCTTTTATTTGTAACAAATCTACTTTTTTTTCTTTTGCTAAAATTAATATTGCTGTTAATCCATAAACACCTTTTGTAGATACTATTGCCATTTTAATTCCTCATTGTTTTTTAACTGACAGAATGATAACAGATTTTAAAAATTATGTCAAGTAAACTGATAGATTTAAGTGTGAATATATTTTATTTTTAAAAAAAATCCTTTGTTTAAGGGCTTTGTTTAAATACCCCTAAAGACAAGTGTTTTATAGGTAATTAGAAATTATTGTCTTTTTTTAAATTTATTTCAGCAACTAATGTTGCACAAATAATTAAAACGGCACCTAATATTTGAGCAGAAGATAGAATCTCTTGTATTGTTAAATATGCAAAAATAGCTGCACTTACAGGCTCCATTGTAAAAATGATTGCTGTTTTTGTTGGAGTAGTAAATTGTTGCATGTATGTCTGAATTAAAAAGGCATAGACAGTTGCAAATACAGCCGTAACAATTACAGCCTTATAAAAGGGATAGTTATAATCTATATTAAAGGTATGAGTATCAAATATCAATGAAAATAGTAGAGATAAAATTGACACAGTGATTAATTGAAAAAGTACTAATAAATAGACATTTACCTCTTTTGAAAATTTTCCTGTAAAAATGATATGTAAAGCAAATAAAAAAGCACAAATTAAAGTTAATAATTCACCAGTACCTAAGGTTAATACTCCTGACATTGTCAGTAAATAAAGTCCTATAACAGCAATTAATGAAGCAATAAAAACATTTTTCCGAACTTTATCTTTAAAAATAAAATATGCTAAAAATGGTACACAAACGACATTAAGTCCTGTGATAAATGCAACAACTGAGCTTTTAGTATATGATAAACCAAAAGTTTGTGTTGCAAATGCAAAAAAGAGAAATGAACCTAATAAAACGCCATATAAAACAGTTTTTACTGAAGTCTTATTTATATATTTAAATGCAATGAAAAACATTAAAATAGATGCTAAAGCAAAACGAAAAAATAAAAATGAATATACGGGTGTAGAATCAATCGCCTCTTGTACCATTAAAAAGGTAACTCCCCATGCTATAGCAACTGTTAAAAGTAGTAAATCTGCGCGATATTCATATATTTTTTGTTTCATCTATTCCTCATATCTTAATAAAATAAGTTGGGATTATAGCATACAGAAATAATATATACTATGTAAAAATAATTAATTACACAGTTAACTAGAATTTAACTAATATCCTTGTAGAATCTGAGCTTGATTCTATAAAAAGAGAGAAAATGAATAACGATATAATCTCAATGACAAACATAAATAAGTATTATGATGATTTCCATGTCCTTAAAGGGATAAACTTTAGTGTACAAAAAGGTGAAATTGTTGTGATTTGTGGACCAAGTGGTTCTGGAAAATCTACACTAATAAGATGCATCAATGGTCTTGAAGAGATTGATGAAGGAAATATTATTGTTGATAACATGGATATTTACGAAAGTAAGAAAAATTTAAAAGAGATACGAAGTGAAGTAGGTATGGTATTTCAACACTTTAATCTTTTTCCTCATTTAACTATTTTAGAAAATATAACATTAGCTCAAACATTAGTGAAAAAACGATCAGTAAAAGAATCTAAACAAATAGCACATGAATTACTTGAAAAAGTAAAACTAGGAGATAAAGCAGATTCTTATCCATCTGATTTATCTGGTGGACAAAAACAAAGAGTTGCAATTGCTAGAAGTTTAGCCATGAAACCAAAGGTTATTTTATTTGATGAACCAACTTCAGCATTAGATCCTGAAACTATCGGAGATGTTTTATCCGTTATGAAAGAGTTAGCAAAAGAGAATTTTACAATTGTTTGTGTTACTCACGAGATGGGTTTTGCAAAAGAGGTTGGAGATAGGATAGTATTTATGGATCATGGTGTTATCGTGGAAGAGACTACACCAAAAGAATTCTTTAACAATCCAAAAAGTGATAGAGCAAAAAAATTCTTAAATGAAATTTTAGTTCATTAAAAAATTATATAAAAAGGAAAAAAATGAAAAAATTAGTTTTAATAGTATTGATGTTTATTACAACATCAGTATTTGGAGCAGATATTAATTTATGGAAAAAATCTACTCTGAATGAAATTACACAAAGAGGTGAGTTAAGAGTAGGTATGGAACCTGGATATATACCTTTTGAGATGAAGGATAAAAAAGGTCGAATTATCGGTTATGATGTAGACATTGCTAAAAATATGGCAAAAGCAATGGGTGTAAAACTCAAACTTGTGCCTACTTCTTGGGATGGAATAATTGCTGGTTTAATTACAAACAAATATGACATTATTATGTCTGGAATGACAATAACACAACAAAGAAATTTAAAAGTGAATTTTGCTGATCCGTATGTAGTTGTAGGACAAACAATATTATTAAGAAAAGATTTAGCAGGAACAATTAAAAATGCAGAAGATTTAAATAACCCAAAATATACAGTAGTAACAAAACTTGGAGTTTCTGGTGAAATTGCAACACGAAAAATTTTTAAAAAAGCTAAAATCATTACATTTGAAACAGAATCAGATGCTATAAGTGAAGTATTAAACGGAAAAGCTGATGCAATGGTTTATGACCAGCCATATAATGTAGTATTTATGGCTGGAAAAGGGAAAGGAAATTTAGTACATTTAGATACACCATTAACTTATGAACCACTAGGATGGGCGATAAGAAAGGGTGATCCTGATTTTATGAATTGGTTAAATAATTATTTAAGACAAATCCAAGGGGATAAGGTAATTGATTTTTATGAAAGAACAAATCAAAAATGGTTAAGAGATTCTTCTTGGTTAAAACGGATTCAATAAAAAATGGCTAAAAAGAAATCATTAGCGCAAAATAAAACAGTAGGGCATACTTTAGCTGTACTGTTTTTTATTTTAGTGGGATATTCATTTTATATTGCCGCAGGTAATATGAACTATGTTTGGAAGTGGAGTAGTGTACCAAAATACTTTGCTTATGATGAAATTCATTCTATAGAGTCTCCAATAGATGGAAAATTAATTCTTGAAAATAATAAGTATTTCGTTGATGGTGATGAAAAAATTGAAATTAAAAACTTGAATAATGCTTATGAATTTGATTATAAAGTTGGTGAAGATGTTTATGAGGGTGATTATATTGCTTCTAAAACTGAACTAAAAGCAGGTCCAGTATTATCAGGTCTTTGGATAACTTTAAAAATTTCATTTTTTGCAATGTTACTTACTCTTGTTATTGGAATAATTGTAGCTCTAATGAAACTCTCTTCAATGATATTTTTACAAGATATTGCAACAGTGTATATCACCATAGTAAGAGGTACACCACTTCTTGTACAGATATTTTTATTTTATTTTATTGTTGCAAATATTTTTGAATTAGAAAGAATTGTAGCTGGTATTTTATCTTTGGGTATCTTTTTTGGAGCTTATATGGCTGAGATTTTAAGAGGTGCTATTGTTTCTATTGATAAAGGTCAACTAGAAGCTGCAAAATCTTTAGGTATTTCAAATTTTCAAGCAATGCGACATATTATTTTACCTCAAGCATTTAAGCGAGCATTACCAACTCTTGTAGGTGAAACCATCTCGTTAGTAAAAGATTCGTCATTAGTTTCTGTTATCTCTATTACAGATTTAACAAAAGTTGGAAAAGAGATTGTAGCAAATACTTTTTCACCATTTGAGACATGGATAGTTATTGCATTATTGTATTTATGTATCACCTCTATTTTAAGTTATGTAGGACATAGATTAGAGAAAAAAATGGCAGCAAAAGGAGGCTCTTCTTAAATGGAGAGTTTTTTTTCTACTGTATTAAATCAAGGTATTATCTTTTTTGCGATTATGGATCCTATTGGAATAAGTGCAATTGCTCTTTCATTATTAAGTAATAATATTTCAAAAGAACAAATCAGTCGAATTGCACTAAAGTCTACTATGACAATTGTTATCGCATTTTTTGTTGTATTAATAACAGGAGATTTTATATTAAATCTTTTTGGAATAGGGGAAAACTCGTTAAAGGTTATGGGTGGAATTATCCTTTTATTGATGGCTATTTCTATGGTAAATGGAAAAGCGCTTGAAAAAAAGTCAACAGACGATGATGTATGTGAAATAGCAAATAATGACTCTCTTGCTGTTATCCCTATTGGTATCCCTATTGCTTTTGGAACAGGTTTATTTACTACTATTATTATTTTTAAACATCAAGCGGTAGTATTTACAGATTTAATTTCTATTACGATTGCTTTTTTAGTAAATGCACTACTCTTTTATATTGTATTGAAAAATTCAATCTATATCAAAAAATATTTAGGCTTAACTGGACAAAATATTATTACTAAACTTATGGGACTTATTGTTGGAGCAATCTCTATACAATTTATAGTTTCAGGTTTGATAAAATTGTCTCAAAGTTATTTATAATGCCTATTGAAGTTATTTTAAAAGGTTTTGTGGTAACTATCTCTTTAATAGTTGCAATCGGTGCACAAAATGCTTATATATTAAAATTAGGACTTTTAAAACAACATGTTTTTAAAGCAGTTGCATTATGTGTTTTATTTGATTTCTTACTAATCTCTTTAGGTGTATTTGGGCTTGGGTTTTTTATTCAAGGTGATCAGTTTTTAATAAACTGTATTGCTATAGTTGGTATTGTTTTTTTATCTTTTTATGCTTTTATTTCCTTTCGAGCTGCATTTAAAAACACAAGCCTTAAAATAGATAATAAACACAATACTACTCCACTTAAAGAAGTAATTTCTCTCCTTTTAGTATTTACCTTTTTAAATCCTCATACTTATCTTGATACGATTGTGCTTATTGGTGGTATCGGAGCAAATATTCAGAATGATATGAAAATATATTTTTTAATGGGTGCTGTAAGTGCTTCTGCTGTTTGGTTTTTATCTTTAGGATTTGGAGCTAGATTTTTAATACCGTTGTTTAAAAAACCAATTACATGGAAATTATTAGATATTTTTATAGGTATACTTATGCTATTGATAGCATATAGTTTAATCGATTTAATAAAAGAGATATCATAAAATATCTCTTTTATTTTTATGCCAATGATGAGAGAAAAGTTTCCTCTTTTAGTTTAGTTGTAAAAAATTCATTGATAGATTTTTCACCACTTTGGATATATTGATTTATCATATTTTCCATTGTTGAGTTTAGATTTTTTGGAAGTATTTTAAATCGTGTATTTTCAGCAAATACAGAATTTTTCCCTTCCAAATCTCCTCCAAGAAGTAACATATACCCAGGTACTGATTTACCAATTTCTGGGTCTTTTACTTTTGTACCTTGTAATCCAATATTTGCAATATTAGAATGGGCACATGAGTTTGGACAACCATTTACTGATATAGTTACTCGCTCAGTAAACTCTGGAAACTTTTCATTTAGATAGTTAGAAAGTTTTACTGCTGTTTGTTTTGTATCACTTACCGCAAACTTACAAAAATCTAGTCCAGTACATGCTAAAAGTCGTGCTTTAAAAGGGTTTGGATTTGAATCTAAACCAATTTTATCAAGTTGTGATACTACTGTATCTACATTTTTATTTGGTACATCTTCTACTACAAAGTTTTGTGTAATTGTAGCTCGTATAGCTGTAGCTCCATTATTTTCTAAAATATCAGCGATACGAAAAAGTCCTTGTGAGCCGATATATCCACCATCAGCTACACAACCAATATATGATTTTCCTTCAACTTTTGAAGCATGTATCCCAAAGTGTTCTCTTTGTTTATATGGAGTGTAGTTAATCTCTGGAGACTCTGGTAAAGAATATCCAATAATCTCTTCGATATGATTTTTATATTTCTCTTCACCCCAAGCAGATATTAGGTGACCAACTCTAGCTTTTTTTCGAGATTCTCTTAATCCATGATCTCTAAAAGTATATGAAACAGCTTTTACAATATCTAAAATTTGCTCTTTTGTAGCATATCCCATAGATGTAGCAAATCTTTTGTTTGAAGCTAAACCACCACCAACAGTTACATCAAATACAACCTCTCCATCTAATTCAAATGCATTAAATGATAAATCTTGATGTTCATGGTTGATACAGTGTTTTGCACAGGCACTTACAGCTACTTTATATTTTCTTGGTAAGTTTGCTAAGTCCCTATTTCCTCTTAAAAAATCATTAATCTGATCAACTATCTCTCTTGTATCACAAAGCTCATCGTGGTCGATACCGCTTACGGCACATGTTGTTACATTTCTAGGAACATCACCTGCTGCAAATTTTGTACTTAAACCAACTTCATTTAATCTCTTAAAAATCTCTGGTAAATCTTTTACCGATATAAAGTGAAATTGAATATCTTGTCTTGTAGTAAAATCAGCAGTATCTCTACCGAACTCTTTAGAGATTTGAGCCATAGTTCTGATTTGTTTTATATTTGCTAAACCATGTTCAAGTTTAACTCTAAGCATAAAGTATAAAGACTCATCATCCTCTTGAAGAGTTTTGTTTTGAGAATATAAACCATACCACTTAAATCTATCTATATCTTCAGGATCGATCTCTTTATCGGTTGTTGCGTAGATCTTGATGTCATTTATAACATCAAGCCCACACTTTTCTTTTTTGATTCTCTCAACTCTTTGCGTTGGATTTTCTTTTACCATTTAAATTCCTAAAATATCTCTTTTGCTTCCCACTCTGGAAAGTTGCTTCTAATATACGCATTAAGCTCTATTTCTGCTTTTGTATACTCTTTTAACTTTTCATCTTGATCACACGCTTCGTTTGAAACTGAAGATAAAATCATACCAGCACCCACAGTTGAGTTTGTATATCTATCAATGATGATAAAACTTCCTGTATGTCTATTGTCATTATATGGATCAACTGCTATTTGTCTATCTAACGATAATGTACATTTAGCGATATCATTAAGTTCTAAACTATTTGTATCAATCTCTTCAAAACTATTTACATCTTTTTTATAGTCAATTTTTTTAAATGAACCATTGATTACAGATGTTGCTCTTTTGATGATATAGTTATTATTAAGCTCAAGTTTCTTTTCATCCATCCAAACAACCATTACTTCAAGTTTGTTTGATACATGAGGAATAGATGTAGATTTTACAATCATATCTCCTCTTGAGATATCAATCTCATCTTTTAGTGTAATTGTTGTTGCCATTGGAGCAAATGCTTTTTCTATAGTTTCTACTGTTTCATCTTTTCCAATTGGTCTTAAATCTTTAATTTCATTTGAAACTATAGATTTGACAACAGATGTTTTTCGTGATGGTAAAACTGTAATTTCATCACCAACTTTGATAGTACCACTAGCAATCGTTCCAGAAAAACCTCTAAAGTTAAGATGAGGACGAGATACATACTGAACGGGTAATCTAAAGTCATCATTTTCATCATGGTGAATATCGATTGCATCCAATAACTTCATAAGAGGAAGACCTTTATACCAAGTACTTTTTGGTGAATTTGTAAGAATATTATCTCCATCTAACGCTGATAGTGGGATATACTCAAAGTTTATCTCTTCATTATGTGGAAGATTAGGGATGATCTCTTGATAATCTTTTTTAATACTTTCAAATGTATCTTGTGAAAAATCAACTAAATCCATTTTATTAATTGCAACGATTAAGTTTTTGATTCCAAGTAAAGACGCGATATAAGAGTGTCTTTTTGTTTGTGTTAAGATTCCTTGTCTAGCATCGATTAAGATAATAGCTACATCTGCAGTACTTGCTCCTGTTGCCATATTTCTTGTATATTGTTCATGACCTGGAGTATCTGCTATGATAAACTTTCTTTTTTCAGTTGAGAAAAATCTATATGCAACATCAATCGTTATCCCTTGTTCTCTCTCACTAGCTAATCCATCAACTAAAAGTGCTAAGTCAATCTTATCCCCAGTAGTTCCAGATTTTTTGCTATCTTTTTCGATTGCCGCTAGTTGGTCTTCAAAAATCATTTTTGAATCATAAAGTAATCTTCCTATTAAAGTAGATTTACCATCATCAACACTTCCACAAGTAATAAATCTTAGGATCTCTTTGTTTTCGTGTTCTTTTAAATATTGTTCAATATTTTCTGCTATTAAATCTGATTGGTGTGCCATATTAAAAATACCCCTCTTGTTTCTTTTTTTCCATTGATGCATCGCCATCACTGTCTATTAATCTACCTTGTCTTTCACTAGTTGTACAAACTAACATCTCTTGAATAATTTCAGGCAAAGTTGAAGCTTCTGATTCAACTGCACCAGTTAAAGGATAACAACCTAATGTTCTAAATCTAACTTTCTCTTTTTTTGCAGTTTTTCTTAACTCTTCTGGAACTCTATCATCATCTACCATGATTTTTGTACCCATATATTCTACTACTTCTCTCTCTTTTGAGAAGTATAAATCAGGAATAGGAATCTCTTCTAAATAGATATATTGCCAAACATCAAGTTCTGTCCAATTTGATATTGGGAAAACTCTAATAGACTCACCTTTTGTGTGTCTACCATTGTATATATTCCATAATTCTGGTCTTTGGTTTTTTGGATCCCATCTGTGATTTTCATCTCTAAAAGAATATATTCTCTCTTTTGCTCGAGATTTTTCTTCATCTCTTCTAGCCCCTCCAAATACAGCATCAAATTTCTGAATATTTAACATCTGTTTAAGACCTTCAGTTTTCATGATATCTGTGTGAACTGCAGAACCGTGTTCAAAAGGAGAAATATCCATCTCAATACCTTTAGGATTTGAATAAGTGATTAGTTCCATACCAACCTCTTTTGCTCTTTTATCTCTAAAGTCAATCATCTCTTTAAACTTCCATTTTGTATCAACATGTACAAGTGGAAGTGGTGGCGGTGCTGGATAAAAAGCTTTCTGTAATATATGTAACATTACTGAAGAATCTTTTCCTACTGAGTAAAGCATAGCTGGATTTTGAAACTCTGCAATAACTTCTCTCATAATATGTATAGACTCAGCTTCTAGTTGTTTTAGATGAGTTAGTCTTTCTTGACTTATTTCCATTTTGTTCTCCCTTTATAATTTAAGTTTAATTATCTAATTATTTTGCGTGTAATCCACACTCTTTATGTTCTGGGTTTTCCCACCACCATCTACCACTTCTTATATCTTCTCCCTCTTTTACTGGTCTAGTACAAGGTGCACAACCAATACTAGGATAACCTTGGTCATGAAGTTTGTTGTATGGTACATTATTTTTCTTTATATACTCCCAAACATCTTCTTCACTCCAGTTAATCAATGGATTTACTTTAATAACATCAAAGTTTACATCAAATTCAACTATTGGCATATCTGTTCTTGTTACACTTTGAGATGCTCTTAAACCTGTAAACCAAACTTTTAATGGTTTTAAAGCTCTTTTGAGAGGTTCCATTTTTCTAATACCACAACAATTTTTTCTATTTTCTATAGATTCAAAATGTCCGTTTACTCCTTGTGTTTGATAAAGCTTTTCAACATCATCATTTTTAGGAAATATTACATCTAATTTTACATTGTACTTAAGATTTGTCTCATCCATTACATTGTAAGTCTCTGGATGTAACCTACCTGTATCAAGTGTAAATATATTTGCATCGTTTTGTATTTTAAAAATCATATCAGTTAGAACTTGATCCTCAGCACCTAAACTACTTGATAGTGCTGCTTTATGACCATATTCTTTTAAAAAAAATGATATAACATCTTCTGCTTTAGAATCTTGAAATCTGTTGTTTAATTCATCTATATTCATTAAATTTATCCTTTTAAATTTGATAATCTGGAGCTTTTGTTCTTCCAAAACTTAATTTATTCCATGTTCTTTCATGAAAATAGTATAAAATCATTTTTGTCACAACTTCAATCGAACCAATTGACGCAGCCATCGCTAAACTGCCAGTTATTAAATAAGATATAACCATAGTATCGATAGTTCCAAGTACTCTCCATGAGATTGTTTTTACCACTGATCGATATGCTTTGTCTTCCATCTTATTTTCCTTTCTAATTTGATTTTTCAAATTGTTAAGCGAATTTTAGCACAAAAGAGATCTAATGTCAAGTAACTCTACATATTTAGTAGAGTATACTCTACCAGAGAACTAGGGTATGGTTTACTTTTTACTGCACAACTCTTTTGTTGTTTTCTCTTTTTCTATGATCCCTTTATCTCTTTGTTTTTGCTTTTTGCTTAGGTATTTACTAATATCTTTAGGGATAATTTTTTCACACTCATCTCTAAAAAATTTTGCTGCAGTTGGAGAAGCACCATTACTTGAAACAGCAATTTGTAGTGGTTTATTTTGAGTCAAAGCCATAAAATAAAAATTTGAAAACTCAGGAAATCCTACAATGTTGAGTAAAATACTATGCTTTTTTTGATACTTTATAAGTTTTTTTGCAACTTTTTCAACACCTGTAGCATCAATGATAATATAGAAATCTTTTATATCTTTTATTTTAAAAGTTTTCTTTTGTATACGAGGTGTAGTTTTTATTATCTTATCGTTTAATGTTTCAGATATGATATGAAACTCTATGTTGTTATGCTTTAATACCTGTGCTTTATGTAAGGCAACAGCACCTCCACCTATAATGAGTATCTTTGGGTTTTTTAATAATATGGGTAATGTTTGCATCTGTTTCATTGGATAACTCTTTGTAATAGTTTTGTATATGATAACAAAATATTCCTATTTATTCGACTAAACCAATAGAGTTTATATAGTATAAAGATATTTTTTTGAATACTTAAGTTAAAAATACCTTAACAAAAGGGATTATAAGACATTTATAATCCCTAGTAAATTTATTGTCTTACTTGACATAAAATCAAAAAGGAGGTATAATTCGAAAAATGAAAGGATACTAATGTTCGATTTAGAAAATTATGAAATATTTCAAGTAGTAAATTTATCAGCATTTATACTGGGGTTGTTATTTGGTGCAATTGCTCAAAAAAACCAGTTTTGTTTTAGTGGTTCTATAAAAGATTATATACTAACAGATTCAACAAAAAGAGCAGCATCGGTCGTTATGGCAATAATAGTAGCTATTATATCTACTTATTTAGTTGCAAATTTTAATGAAATAGATTTAAGTGAAACAAATTATTTAAAAGAGAATGTAAATTATTTTACAATTATACTTGGTGGTACTTTATTTGGTATAGGGATGATGATAGCAGATGGATGTAGTAGTAGACATCTTGTGAAATTTGCACAAGGTGATCCTTACTCTTTAGTAACATTACTATTTATTGCTATTTTTGCGTATGCAACAACAAAAGGTTTCGTTCACGAGTTTATTGTACTTCTTACTCAAAATGAAACATTATTAAGTATATCATCAAACATTGCAAATTCTCAGTTAAACATTTTTGTTGTAATTGTTCCATTATTAGTATTTTTATGGCTCTTGACAAAAAGTTTTAAAAGAATACTTTCTTTAAAAGATGGTATTTTAATGGGTATTATCGTTTCTGTTGGTTGGTATATAACAGGAGTAATAGGTGTAGAGAGTATGGAGAGACAAATATCACTTGCAAGTGTAACTTTTGTGTATCCTACAGCACAAACTTTGGAGTTTTTTTCATACTTCCAAGTAACTGAACTTTCTTTTGGAATTAGTATCGTATTGGGTGTTGTGTCTGGTGCATTTATTATGTCAAAATTTAATAGAAAATATAGCTTTGGTTGTACTTCAAATTTACAACATAGTAAAGTAAAATATAATATGATTGGTGGAGCACTTATGGGTGTTGGTGGAGTGCTTGCTATTGGTTGTACTGTAGGGCAAGGACTTACAGGAGTATCTACTTTAGCTGTAGCATCTGTATTAGCTATATCATCTATTATGATTTCAGGTTTTATCACTGCTAAATATTTGGGAAGACAAGATAAACTACCTATGTGTTTCATTTTTGAGTGGGATGATAAAAAAGAAGAGGAAGCAAAAAGAAACTTTCAAATCTAATTACTACAAACTATAAAGAAGAGATTACGATTCAATATCTTTGAATCTATCTCTTACTTCTAGAAACTCATCAAGATTTTCAAAAAATATATCTATAAGTTTTGGATCAAAATGTTTTCCTTTTTCCTCTTTGAAAAGTTTAAATATTTTTTTGTCTTTCCATGCTTTTTTATAAACTCTATCACTTCCTAAAGCATCAAATACATCTGCTAGAGCTGTTATTCTTCCTGCTATATTAATCTCTTCGCCTTTTAGCCCTTGTGGATAACCTGTACCATCCCATTTTTCATGATGTTCATAAGCCACAGTTGAAGCTAGCTTGAGTAATGGTCTGTTTGAATTGTTTAACATCTCATAGCCTAATTCAGCATGTGTATCCATAATTTTTCTCTCATCTTCATCAAATCTACCTGGTTTGTTTAACACAGCATCAGGAATAGCAACTTTTCCTATATCATGCATAGGGCTAGCTTGTTTTAACATCTCAGCTTCATCTTCAGATAATCCATAGTATAAAGCTAATATTTTAGAATACTCAGCAACTCTTCTGACATGATTACCAGTCTCTTTAGAACGACTCTCCCCAATAGCACCCATAGTGAAAACAACCTCTTTTTGAGTGTGTGTAATTTCATCATTGAGTTGACTAATTTGTTCAAGTCCATCATGAATTTTTCCTTCAATCTCATCAACAGACAATCCAACATTTTTATATACTTTTCGTCCAAAAATGATAATAAGAATTATTGTAATACTTAACAGAATAAATAAGGAAGTATAAACAGTACTGATGAAATTGCTAACAAGTTGCTCAATATTATTTTCGATATTGATATTTAGAGTCTTATTCTTTTTGATAATATTTAGGATATTATTTTGGAGTATCTCCTCTTTTTTTACAATTGCATCAATGCGTATAATATATGCGCCGATTTGTTTTACAATTTTTCTATACTCTTTTAAAGCTTCAATATCATGATTAAGATAAATCATATTAATCTGTTTCATCCATTGGTTGAGTGATTCTTGATTTTTATATTGGTAAAGTGTTTCTTTACTATAATATTGTAAATAACCAAAGGTTTTCATACTATTAATATTGTTGATTAATAATATTTTATTTTCTAGGTCTTTACGATATTCTTTTTCAATCGAATATAAATCATTAAAAAGTTTTTCATAAGATATTTTTTCTTTTTGAAGTGTAAAAAGTTTATCAAATTCATTTTCAATCTCTTTTTCATGTTTAAATAATATATTCAAATCATCTAGTATAATAGTATACTTGTGTAAATCTACGATAATTTTATCCAAAAAGTCATCTCTATCTTGATTAATCAAAAAAATTTTGATTTTTTCAAACTCTTTTTCATATGAGTGAAACTCTTCTTTTACAGTAAATAAAGTTTTTTCATCTTTTGTGAGCATTAAGTCTTTTATTTTAGAGTTCATATCTTCTTGTAATAGGATGAGTTTAGTTATATATTTTTCTGAATCACTATTTTCTTTTATTTGATACATCACTGTAGCACTGATACTTCCAATAAGTAGTACAAAAATTGTAATAATGATAAAGCTAAATTCTATTATTTTTTTTATATTCATTTTTTATCCTAAAGTGTAAAATAAAAGTATATATTATTTTTCATATATTTTGACTAAAAGTAATAAATAACAATTTTTAGATACAATAATAAAGAATTTAAAATAAAGAAAACACAATGAATCTAAAAATTATAAAAATCAATATACCCCTATTTGTATTAACTTACATGATTATTATTTTAACTTTTTTATTTGTAAGTTACAAGTTTATTATAAGTGATTTTTTAATACTCGAAAAAAATCAAAACAATAATAATATAAATACACTGATATCTTCAATGAGTACAAAAATAGAAAATATATCAAATATAATGGACGATTACAGTAAGTGGGATGATAGTTATAATTTTATACTTAATGAGAATCAAGAGTATATTTATGAAAATTTTCGTGAAGGGACAAATACCTTAAATGATTTAGATATCGATTTTATTATCTATTCTAATTTACAACAAAAAGTACTTTTTTCAAAATATAGAGATAATACTCTGGAGCTTAATAATAAGTTATTTGAAACAGATATATTAAATAAGTTTAAAAATCAGAACAATGTTAGTACAATAACAAAATTTAAATCATATTATTTATATTTAGTGAAATCTGAAGTATTAAAAAGTGATCAAACCGGCACTAGAAATGGTTCGATAATAAGTGGAAAAATTATTACAAGTAAGTCTCTATCTCAAATGAACAAAGCATTTACATCGGTAAAAATCAGTAACATAAAAACAGATGAGATAGATAATATAGTATCTCTTGATTATTTGAAAAATGCTAAAATACAAACAAAAACAAACTCCAATAAACTGACTAATATTATCCAGGTTTATGATGATGATTATATATTTTCTCTGATAACAGAAAGTAACAGAGAGGTTGTAAATAATGGTGAAAAAACAATCATTACCTTTAATCTTATCCTTGATCTTGTTTTGTTTATTATTTTTTATATAATTTATAAAAATCAAATATTGTTAATTCACTACAATGAAATACTAGAATTAAAAGTAAATAGAAGAACTAAGCAGTTAAGTTATAGTTTACGAAAAATAAAGCTTAAAAATAAAGAACTCTATACTTTAGCAAATATCGATGCCTTAACAAAAATTAAAAATAGAAGAAGTTACTTTAAAAAAAGTGAATTTTTACTCAAAAAAGCTATTACACAAAAGAAAGATTTTTGTATATTGATGATTGATATTGACCACTTTAAAAAGATAAATGACACCTATGGGCATGCTGTAGGTGATGAAATACTTATAAAATTTTGTGCTATAGTAAATTCAATTATTGGTGATGATATTTTTGGTAGAATTGGAGGAGAAGAATTTTGTATAACATTTTTTGATAAAGATGAGAAAGAGATATCTGATATTTCAGAAAACATAAGAATATCATGTGAAAAATCGTCAATTCTTATAGAAAATCAAACTATTAAATTTACAGTTTCATTAGGCTTAAGTTGTAGAGCAAATTTTGATAATGTAGATGAGATATTAAAAGTTTCTGATGATTTATTATACAAGGCCAAAAAAGATGGTAGAAATTGTTTAGTACGAAGTACTCCACATAAAAAATTAAGATAAAGAAAAAAAATGAAAAAAAATTTAATAATAAGTTTAGTAGTAATTATGATAACTACACTAACATTAAGTGCCAAAACAGTAGCAAAAATACCAGAAGCATCTGGCATCGTGTATATAGAAAAAACAGATATGTTAATCGTCGTTAATGATGAAGGATGGATATACAAACTTACACCAAAAGGTGATATCAAAAGAAAGTTTTTTTTAGGAAAGTACGATTTAGAAGGTATCACTTATGATAAAAAAAATGACAAACTTTTAGTAGCTGTTGAGGGAAAAGAGTCTATTCTTATCTTAAATCGTGCAAGTTTAGAACTCGAAAAAGAGATAAAAATAAAAAGAAAATTTGATGGAGTAGAGGTGCTTAAAAAGTCTAAAAAAACTGGACTAGAAGCTATAGCCATAGATACAAATGGAGATATTTATGTATCAAACCAATCAAAAATAACCTACGATAAAAAACTCAAAGAGAACGCTTCTGTGATACTAAGAGTTGGTTCTTTAGAGAAAGACAAAACAAAAATAAAAGAGATTATAAATCATGGCTATATAGATATAGCCGGTATGACTTTTCACGATGGATATTTGTATATGACAAGTGATAAAAAGAACTTACTTATAAAATACGACATCAAAAAAAATAAAACTATCAAAGAAATCAAACTTGATAAATCAGCCCAAGAGGGTATCTGTTTTGATAACGATGGACATATTTATATAGCAGATGACAACGGTCAAATTTTACGATATAAAACAAAAAAACTAGGGATATAGGTATTTTATTTAGACGGTTAGATTTACTTTGAAATGATGTTATAATTATATTAATATAAAAGACAATTAAAATGATAATAAGTAATATGATTTAGAAAAGAGAGATGATGATTAAAACAAAATATTTATTATATGCCTTTAAACAATCACAAAAAAATAAGTACATATATTGGTATGAAACAGATAACAAATATTTTGAACAATCAAAACCCCCTAAAACTATTTTGGATAATAACAGTGACAAAATCAATGAAATAGAGCAAAAAAACATCATAGAAAACCCTTGGTTGGATTGGGAATCAAATGATATTCAAAAAATCACTACTAAAAGTGGAGTTTGTATAAATTATCTCAAATCCACAGATGATGATTATATTACTAAAAAAGAGGATTTGAAACTTCTTGAAGTGTATCATTATCTAGTAGAAAATTTCGATATATCAGAAACATTTGGTTTTGAGATGATTGTAAAATGGCATCACATGATTTTTGATACTATTTATCCTTTTGCAGGAGAGTTACGAACTGTAAACATGAGTAAAGGGAGTAATGATGAAGCTTGGGAATGGCGACTTGATTTTTTAAGAGCCTTACCTGATTTTGATAAGTTTTTAAAAAAAGTGACCTCTAAAGAATATGATAATATAGATACTATCTCTGAAGACTTAGCACAGATTATGAGTGATTTTTTATTTATTCATCCTTTTCGAGAAGGCAATGGAAGATTGAGTCGTTTAATAGGTGATATTATTTTAGCGAAAAATGGTTTTCCAATGATAGGCTTAAATTTAAAAGAGAGTGATAATTATTTAGAAAAAGTACACCAAGGGTATCAGTGTGATTATGAACCTATGAAAGAGCTATTAAAATCAAAAATTGAAGATGAGCTTATGAATTAATAAGTTTGTAGTGTTCGTGTAACTCTTTTTTTGTAGTTTTAGAACCCTCTACTTGAGCAGAACTGTGTACAGAATTTACAATCATATTCTTTTTTTTAGATTCTGTAGAAAAATGTTTGTTGCTATTGGCAATGGTTTTTTTCATAATAGTTTGTTCCTTTTTAAGAGTTTTATTATAGCAGAATTTACGACAATAGACAAGAGTCTATTGCCAGTTTCAAACGATGTGAACTTCTCAATTATAATACACTACTCACAGTATTATATTTATACACTTCAAACTCATCATTTTGAGCTTTTATAGCGTGGAGTGCCATACGATCGGCTAGTTCATTTCCTTCGATTCCTGCATGTCCTTTGACATGTTTGATGGTGATTTTGTTTTTTATTTGTTCAAAAAGATTGTGAGCATTTTTGATAAGCTCAAGATTTTTTATCTCTCCACCTTTTTTACTCCA
>Ga0193961_1000314_pt1 | contig 19207 bp, 20 predicted proteins | sample FB_4_MG_FD_140371 | JGI IMG/M metagenome (GOLD analysis project Ga0193961, IMG submission 140371) | Microbial mat bacterial communities from the Broadkill River, Lewes, Delaware, United States - FB_4_MG | ecosystem: Environmental > Aquatic > Freshwater > River > Microbial mats | place: USA...
CATGAAAATAGTTACTGCTTTCCACATTTTCATTGAAAAACATATCCATTATATACTGTTTTATATCATTAATGAGAAATTCCAAAATATCAAACACACTATGTTTAAGATCATCATTTAACCCATCAATATCTATATCTTCTAAAATAGAGAAAAGTCTCCCTATTTGAGTACTAGTTTGTTTTACTTTATCAAAATATTCTAATGTATGATAAAGTGTATTTATATCATTAACAATAGCCTTAAAAAGTTCTGTATTATCATAATTTTTATATGCAAATACTTCATAATTTTCAACTAATTCATATAAAGTATCCATCAAAAGTTCTTTTTGTTTTTGAAAGAACTCATAGCTCTCGTGATCATTTTCTTTAATATCTTGCATAAACTCTTGTATACTTGTTTTGACATCATGCAATACAGTATCTTCAAACTTTTTTTGATGATGACTTTTTGTAATAGGTCTATCTTTTTTTGTAATAGCTTTTGTCATAGCTTGAAATTTGATTCGATATACTTCATCTCGTGATTGTACAAGTTTTAAAGCTCTTACAATTGTTTCATACAAATTTTGCATATTGACAGGTTTTTTCAAAAAACCATCAATTCCTATATTGATAAGTTCCACTAAATATTTTTCATTTGTATAAGCAGAAGTTATTAAAATAGCTTGCTCAGGATTTCTAGCGCGTATCCCTTTACTTAACATCACACCATTAAGTTCGGGCATCTCAATGTCACTAATAACCAAATCAAATTTCTCTTTTCTATAAGCACTCCATGCCTCATTTCCATTTGTAGCTGTTTTTATAAGTGTAAAATAAGAACCTAGAAAGTTTTTTAAAACCTCTATTGTTTTTGGATCATCTTCAACTAACAATAACTTTTTCCCTTTTGAGAGTCTTTTGAACTCTTCTTTATAGTTTATCATAATTTTTTCCTCTGAAATTAAACATATTTATTCTTTATTATTTTAGCACATTTTAAGCTTTTTAGATCAATAACATGATTATAATCACAAGTTAACAATATATTGAAAGAGTATTCTAGCTACAACTTATATTTATACAAATATCTTTGAATCATTGACTCATTTCCAATGATTCCCCCTTGATGAATATAAAGATAAGTATACTCATCACTCATCACATCAAGCAAAGTATTCCATCCTATAGGATCATAAAGCAAATCAAACTCTATATTAGTTTTTTCTTTTAATTCTGTCCAAATAATATAATTTTCTTTATACAATTTTCCAAAATGATATTTCTTTTTTGTTTGACAAATCGTAGGATGTTTTAATTCATTCGGTTCCAAAGCTAAAAATTGTTTTTGTAAATAATTAGTATCCCCTACACAAGCACATGTTATTACTTCTATATCAAGATATTTTTGTAAAAATAAAGCAGTTGTACCTGTACCACTCGGCAAAAATACTTTTAGATTATCTATCTTATACTCATTTTTATAACTCATTATCTCTTTAGCTAAAAATTCCAATCCATAACAAGCTTCTTGTAATGCACCACCCTCTTCTATAAATAAGGTATTTTCATCCAAAAAAAGCTGTGATTTATCAAAACTATCTTTGGTCTGAATTTGCATCCCATTTTGTAAAGCATACTTATAATTTCCTTGAGGATTTTTTTCTAAATGAGAAGAGAGATGATTGGTATAATAGATAAAATTCCAATTTTTAAGTTTACACAAAACAGATAAACTATACATAGCATTAGATTGATTTGAGCCATGACTTATAAGTGTAGTAACTTTTGGAAAATCATTTTCTAAAAAATAAAGAAATTTTCGTGCTTTATTTCCTGAAAAATCTTTATGTAAGAGATCATCCCTTTTAATTAAAAAAGTTTTTTTATAAAACTCTATTGTATCTATTGGAGAATTTAAAATTTTCATTAGGCATAAAAAAAGGCAAGTATCGTAAGACACTTACCTTTTAAACTTTCAAAAACTAGAATTTTCTTAATTCTTTAATTTTTGCAGCTTTCCCTTTGAGAGCTCTTAAATAGTGAAGTTTAGCTCGTCTTACATCACCTCTTCTAAGAACTTCAATAGTAATTAAACTATCAGAATATAATGGAAAAATTCTTTCAACACCAATACCATTAGCACCGATTTTTCTAATTGTAAATGTATTTGAAACACCCTCACCTTTTAAAGCAATAACGATACCTTCAAAGTTCTGAATTCTAGTTTTAGCACCCTCTTTAATCTCAACACCTAATCTAAGTGTATCTCCAGCTCTAAATAATGGAACCTCTTTTGATTCAACTTGAGCAGCTTCAAAAGCAGCAATATATTTATTTTTCATTTATTTTCCTTGTTTCGGGGATATGTGTCCTTTTACATACACAAAGTGCCCCATTTATGGTCTAAAATACTGAGTTTTATATTTAGACAGCTTAAATTTTAAGTGGCGTATTTTAGCGTGATTTCCCTTTAAGAGTTCTGAAGGAACTTTTAAGCCTTTAAACTCTACAGGTTTTGTAAAAGAAGGTGCTTCGAGTAAAATTTCAGTATTTTCAGTTTGATTATAACTCTCTTCTGTCAATGAGTCCATATTACCCAAAACACCCTCTATATTTCGACTAATTGCATCTGCCATAATTAATGAAGGTAACTCACCTCCTGTCAAAATATATTCACCTATACTAAAAACTTCATGAGCATACTCTTCAATGACACGCTCATCTATCCCCTCATATCGACCACTTACCATCACTATATTTTTCTTTTTAGCAAGTCGTATTGCATCATTTTGGTTGAATTTTTTCGCAGCAGCTAAAGGAAATATAATATAAGCATCTTTCTCTTTTGCTTTTATCTCATCCAAAACATCAAATAAAGGCTGAGGGAAAATTAACTGTCCAGCCCCTCCCCCACAGAGTGTATCATCAACTTTTTTATGTTTATTTGTTGTATAGTCTCTAGGATTATAAAATGTATAATTTATAAGATTTTTCTCTACCGCTTTTTGCAAAATAGACTCTTTAAAATAAGGTTCTATTAAATTTGGAAATAATGTTACAAATGAAAATTTCATATTAGTTTATAATACCTTTGTTTATTTTTATAGAAATTCTAACTGAAAACTATCATTCAGAACTTTTATTGTAAATGTATATCTTTGTTTTTCTATACGCATATCCGTCACAAGCATTCTTGATGCTATAATAGTCCTAATCTTTTCAAAACTACACCCCAAGTTCTCTTCTATATTTTCCAAAAACTTATCTCGTATTTTATTAGTTTTACGGATTATATCATCAGCATCTTCCATATTGATACCCATCTCATCAAATTCAAATTCATTATACTCTTCACAAAAAGTATAAAATCTTTTTAGAAGTCTTTTTTCATCAAGTAAAGCATTTGATAGTTTTGAAAAAATTTCATCTCGAATTTCATCTTCCAAACTCTCTTCATCTAACTCATCATCTATAATTGTTGCTATTCTTTCACTCATAAATACTCCAAATTGTTTCTTCTTGCAGAGTTGGTCTATTTTCTAAAACTTCAAATGGTTTATAGCGTTCTTTATATCCCATACTAAAATGATCTTTTATCCAGTATCCCAAATATAAATAAGGTATATTATTTTGTTTGGCTATACTTATTTGTGCCAATATAGAAAACTGACCAATTGACAGATCTTCATACTCATGATCATAATAACAATATACAGCAGACATACCTCCAGCCATTATATCACATAACGCTACACCGATAAGTTTATCATTTCTAAAATATAATATCTCTTTACCAAAATCATGTGCACCATTTACATACGAATTATTATACCCCTCAACATCAATAACATTTGCTGCCCAATTCTTTTTTTGAGTCATACATTCATGATACTTATTAAACAAGTCTATATGCTCATAAGTAACTGTTGGCTTTTGTATATATACATCAGTATTTTTATGTTTATTCAAAATTCTACGCTGACTTTTTGAAAACTGAAACTTTTCAATATCTATTCGTATTGTAGTACATTCTTTACACTCTTTACATTCAGGAACAAAATGCATATTTCCAAATCTTCTCCAACCTCTTTCTAAATGAAGCAATTGTTCTTGAGAACTACACTCTTCCATATACTTATATCGAATATCACACATCTTATCTTCAAAATAAGAGCACTCTTTATCTTCTTCAAAAAATTCTATTATTTGTTTGTTTCTAAGCATTATTTTCCTAAACAGAACTCACCAAACATCACATCCAGCATTTGAGTATGCTCGTAAGGTCGAGTGATATTTGACATGTGCATAAGTGACTCATTTATATGATGCGCAAAAAATTCTAATTCTCCTGTTTGTAAAGGAATTCTTGCATTTTGAATATGTTCCAATGTAGATTTTACTTCATTGACTTGTTGCTTAGAGATAAGAGTAACATCATCTCCACTTGTATTTTGATTGAGAATTTTTTCTATAGTAGTAATTAATTCAGATATATTTTCTTTTGCATTTAATTCAATAACATCTGCTAGAATTTTTGTACTATCAAGTTGTTGTATTAAATCAGATTTATTTTTTATAAGAATCTTTTCTTTTGTAGTTGCCTCAAGTAATTTTATTATTTGAGCGTCTTCTTCATCAAAAACTCTACTCCCATCAAATAAAGCGATTATGATATCTGCTTCCCCAATAGCTTCTATAGATTTTTCTATCCCTATTTTTTCTATCTCATCATTTGCTTTTCGTATACCTGCTGTATCTACTATTTTGATAATATGTGAACCAATTTTCACACTCTCCTCAATAGTATCTCGAGTAGTTCCTGCTATATCACTTACAATAGCTCGATTAAAATTTAAAAGTTTATTTAATAAACTTGATTTTCCAACATTTGGTTTACCAACAATAGCCACTTTAAAACCATCTATTAAACCCTCACGCCTTTTACTTGCTTCTAAGGTATCATCTAACTTAAGAGTAATAGCATCTAGTTTTACACTAATTTGTTCAAATATATCCGTAGGTAAATCTTCTTCAGCATAATCAATACTCACCTCAGTATATGCCAACATAAAAAGTAAATCTTTTCGAATATCTTCTACAAAAATTTTAAGTTCACCTTTCAGTTGGCGAGCGAGTAATTTAACAGCATCTTCACTTCTTGCTTCTATCATTTTACTAATAGCCTGTGCCTGTGATAAATCTATTTTACCATTTAAAAAAGCTCTTTTAGAAAATTCTCCGGGATTCGCCAATCTTGCTCCTGCTTTTACACAAGTATCAAGAATCAAGTTACTAATAGCAACACCTCCATGACATTGAAACTCAACAACATCTTCCCCTGTAAAAGAATAAGGATTTTTAAAATAAATCAACAATGCTTCATCTATTAACTCATTTTTACAATCATATACTTTTGACAATGTTGCCTTACGAGGTTTTAAATTTATTGCAGATGTTATATCATTGGCAATTCTCAAAGCCTCAACACCACTTAATCTAACTATTGATATAGAACCTATTCCATTTGCCGTAGCAATTGCTACTATTGTATCTTCTATGTACATCTCTTACTTTCTATATTCATTTACTAAAATATATTTTTCACCTTTTTGTGTTGTTTTAACAGCAACATATTTATCAGGAAACTCTTCTCTTAATTTAGATAATGCAATATGTACCAATATTCCATCAAGGATTTTTGTTTTAAAATAACCCTCTTTTGTTATAGTTTCAATAACAGGATTTAAATATGCAAGTATTGCTGATTCTTGATTTGATAAAAATTGTGCAACTTCAAGTCGCAACATCATATTATATTTTTCATTTATCCAATTAAATAAAATATAAGACAATGCCTTGTATCTGTATCCTTCTTTCCCTATCAATAAAGCACAATCAGCTCCCGAAAACTCAATATAAACTGTTTTTCCTTCATCTATAATATCTACTTGAATTGGATTAATATCATAGCACAAAAAAGAAAATAGATTATTTATATCTTTTGATACATTTTTTATTAATTCATTATTATTTGATTTTATAAGAGGTTCACTGTAAGTCTCTTTTGCTTGTGAGGAGTAAAACTCATCAAAAAGTTCTTCTTTTTGTACCTGTTTCACCATCTTTGGTACATTCATTTTCTCTTGATTCTTTTCTTCATTTAAAGCTTTTAATCTCGATGCTAATGTATCTCCACTTGCCACATGTGATTGTATTTTTGAAAAAGTTTTTTTATCTATAGGAGTTTTCATTTTTGCAGTTATTATGGCTTTTTTAACAAAAAAACCTAAAAAACCTTTACTCGGAGCTTGAATAATCTCAATCTCCAAATTAGTAATAGAACAGTTCAAAGATTGAGAAGCTTTTTCATAAACTTCTTCTAAAGTATTCCCTTCAAAAGTATTTAGATCCATATTCACTCTCTCTAACATCTTATGTTCCTTTTATTTTTTCTTAGGATGTTTCTTTTCTTCGATATGTTTTTCATGTCTTGCAACTCTAGCATTTTTGAAAATTGTATTGACATAATATTGTTGACCAATTGTAAATAAGTTATTTACAAACCAGTAGAGTGTAAGTCCTGCAGGGAACCATAAAAAGAAAAATGTAAATACTACAGGTAATAATTGGAATATTTTTTGTTGCATAGGATCTGCCATTGTGTTTGGAGTGATCTTTTGTTGAAAATACATAGTCGCACCCATCAAAATTGGTAATATAAAATAAGGATCCATCACACCTAAATCATCAATCCATAAGATCCACTCCGAACCTTTTAACTCTATAGAATTTAATAAAACTCTATAAATTGCAAAAAACACAGGAATTTGCAAAATCACAGGCAAACATCCACCCATAGGATTAGCACCCTCTTTTTTGTAGAGTTCCATCATATGCATAGAAGCTTTTTGTTTATCACCTTTATATTTTTCTTGAAGAGCCTTTACTTTAGGAGCAAGCTCTTTCAATCTATTCATAGAAACCATCCCTTTATGTGATAATGGGAAAAGAACTAATTTAATTAAAATTGTAACAAAAACAATTGTCCAACCCCAGTTTCCAATATAATCATGCATAAATTGAAGTAGTAAAAACATAGGTTTAGCAATAAAAGTAAACCAACCATATTCAATAATATTATCAAGTCTAACATCTAAAGCAGTAAGTGTTTTATGCTCTTTAGGACCCATATATCCATGCAATGTTATATCATCTTTTGCATGAATAAAGATTTGAGGAGAATCATTTGTATCTTTCATAACACTAATAGCCATACTTTTATCATAATTATATAAGACAGTTGTATAGTATCTATCAAAAGCAGCAGCAGCATTTACACCAACAAATTCTGCATTTTTCTCCATATCTTCATCTTCAATAATATTTAGTGTACCATCATTTAAACTCAAAATTGCCCCATGATCCGCATACATATCGGCTAAAACATCTGGTCTAAATCCTGGTGTGATAAAAAACTCTGCATTGTTAGTTGATGTAACTTTTATATCATAATGTCCATCAGGATAAAACTTCAAAGTTTTTGTCAAAGTAGTATCTGAAAGTTTTTGTGTTAACACTAACTCTTGAGTTCCATTTCGTACATCAAGAGTAGAAGAGGAAGCTATCATATTCACTTTAAATGCTTCATCATTTATTTTTCTATCTGAAAATCGTACCTCTAAAGGTCGTAGTTGATTAAGATTAAATAACTCTATGTGTTTACCATCGTCAGTTACATACTGTTTTTCACTCAATTTAACTTGACTTACTCTTCCTAATGTATCTATCTGAATAGTATTTTTTGCAGTAATAATTGTAGAAAGTATTTTATTTGAAGAGGAGACATTAGGTGCACTATTTGCAATATCTTTTGTTCCACTCATTGGTGCATCTGTAGAATGCGTAACAGGTGCCATAGAGGAAGATTCTACAGTTTTTTCTACTTTTGTAGCATTTTGTGCATTTGCTTGATCAACCAAAGCCTGCTTAGGTTGTAAATATAAAAAATCGTACGCAATAAAAAAAGCGAACGATAAAACCGTCGCCATAAGTATTCTTTTTTGCGTTTGCTGTTTGTTCATTGTGTCATTTGGTTGTGCCATTTAATTGTCCCATTTAGTATTGTGTTGAAGTATTACGCAGTAATTATTATTTACAGGTACTTTCCAGTATTTTACCTTAATTTTTTTAAATTTTAGATTTATTTTATTTTTTGCAGGAGATTTTACTTTTACATAATCAAATCCACCCTCAAATAATGGATTACATTTTAAAATTCGGAGTACAGAATAAAAAAAAGCATAGAATATATTATTATTTTCAAATTGCATTTTTGCATACGATGAGCAAGTAGGATGATACCTACAACTTCCATGAGATAAAATTGATAAATATTTTTGATAAAATTTAATTATAGCAAGTATAAGTTTTTTCATTTAAATAAATTAAGTTTTTTTATTGCATACTTAAAATCATTTTTAAGTACCTTATGCTCTCTTTCAAAAATTGCATTCTTTGCAACAATTATGTATTTACCATTTTTAAGTTGATTTTCTTTTTCCAAAACAAGCGCACGAAGAACTCTTCTTGCTCTATTTCTATGAACAGCATTACCAACTTTTTTGGATGATACGAAAGCAAAATTAAGTTCATCACTTTCTTTAAAAAAGACAACAAAACTATGCGTATGCCATTTTTTGTTGCTTTTATATATTTGAGTAAACTCTTTTTGAGTGTTTATTCGATGGGATTTGCTTAAACAGCTAATCTTTTTCTACCTTTAGCTCTTCTTGCAGCAATAACTTTTCTACCATTTTTAGTAGCCATTCTTGTTCTGAAACCATGTGTTCTTTTTCTTGGTGTGTTGTGCGGTTGGTATGTTCTTTTCATACTTTATTTCCTTTTTTTCTAAATTATGTTTGCGATTATATGGAAAACTTACTTAATATAAGTTGAGACATTACTATATCATTTTTTATAACGCAAACATACCCCTTTTAAACAATCTTTACAACTATCTTATTATCTTGCATATCAAAGTTTACACTACTATCATCAGTTATTTTATCTTCGAGGATCAAATCTGCCAATCTATCCTCAACTATTTCATATAATGCTCTTTTGAGTGGTCGAGCACCATACACAGGATCAAACCCCTTTTGTGCAATAAAATCTTTTGCACTTTTACTCATACTTAAAGTGATCCCTCTATGACTTAATTTATTTGCAATTGCAGTAAATAATATATCTACAATATTAGTTATAGCTTCCAAATTTAACTGTTCAAAGATAATAATGTCATCAAGTCGATTTAGAAATTCAGGTCGAAAATGACTTTTGAGTTCATTAAGTACCTCTTTTTTACGCTGCTCTTTATCACTTATCTCAATTATTTTACTACTTCCAATATTAGAAGTTAAGATAATAATAGTATTCTTAAAATCAACCGTTACCCCTTTATTGTCAGTCAATCTACCATCATCTAACACTTGTAACAAAATATTAAATACATCAGGATGTGCCTTTTCAATCTCATCAAATAAAAGTACACTATACGGTTTTCTTCTTACCGCCTCCGTTAATTGACCACCTTCTTCATATCCCACATATCCTGGAGCTGCACCTACAAGTCTACTTGCACTGTGTTTTTCCATATATTCAGACATATCAAATCGCACCAAAGATTTTGCATCATCAAATAAAAATTTTGCAAGTGTTTTTGCAGATTCTGTTTTACCAACCCCTGTTGGTCCCAAAAATAAAAAACTCCCAATAGGTCGACTCTCATCACTCAATCCTGCTTTATTTCTTTTTATAGCACGCGCTATCGCTTTTAGTGCTTCATCTTGACCAACTACATCTGATTTTAATACATTTTCTATTTGTAAAATTCTCTCTTTTTCACTCGAAATCATCTTATTTACAGGGATTCCAGTCCATCTACTTACGATACTAGCTATTGCTTCCTCATCTACAAAATTTCGAAGGAGCGTTCCTGATTGCTCCATTTTTGCCCATTTGGCTTCATTTTCTTTTATTTTCTCTTCAAGTTCAGGAATTTGACCATATTCTATAGAAGCAGCTTCTTCAAATTTACTCTCTCTTTTTGCTCGCTCTGCTTTCCCTTTGAGCTCATCTATCTCTGTTTTCAGATGTGATACGGCATTAAATGTCTCTTTTTCATTTGTAAATTGTACCTCTAAATTTCGTTGATTCTCTTTTAAGTTAGATAATTCCTCTTCAATCTCTTCTAATCTATTTTTATTTTTATCACCTTTTTCCATCTTTAAAGCTTCTTTTTCAACTTCAAGTGTACTAATATTTCTTTTGGTTGTCGATAAAATAGTTGGTTCAGATTCTATTTGCATTTTGAGTTCGGCAGCCGCTTCATCAATCAAATCAATCGCTTTATCTGGAAGAAATCTATCAGTAATATAACGGTCACTTAGTTTAGCCGCACTTACCAATGCACTATCATTTATGCTCACATTATGAAATGTTTCTAATTTTTCTTTAATTCCTCGTAAAATTTGTAAGGCTTCATTGACACTTGGTTCATCCACATTTACAGGTTGAAATCGTCTTTGCATCGCAGTATCTTTTTCAAAATATTTTCGATACTCTTTTAAAGTTGTAGCACCAATTGTATGCAACTCTCCACGAGCAAGAGCAGGTTTGAGTATATTCGCTGCATCCATACTCCCCTCAGAAGCCCCAGCTCCTATAATAGTATGAATCTCATCAATAAATAATATAATATTCCCTACTTTTTGCACCTCTTTAATCACTGCTTTGAGTCTATCCTCAAACTCCCCTCTATATTTAGCACCAGCTATTAAAGCAGACATATCCAAAGAGATCACTCTTTTATTTTGTAAGGAGGTAGGAACATCTTTGTTGACTATTCGTTGAGCTAAACACTCTGCAATAGCAGTTTTACCAGTACCAGGCTCCCCTAACAATATGGGGTTGTTTTTAGTTTTACGAATCAAAATTTGCATCATTCTTTGAAGTTGTTCATCACGACCTATCACGGGATCAAGTTTCCCATCAATTGCTAATTTATTCAAATCTATTCCATACTTATCTAATGCTTCAAGGTTGTCATCAGCACTTTGAGAAGTTACAGTTGTACCTCCTCGTAAAGTTTCTAACTCTTTTTTTACCTCATTCAAATCCAAATATTTTCCTAAAGTATCTTTAAATATTTGAGTATTCAAATTAGAAATTAGCCAAGTATCAACAGCCAAAAATTCATCTCCCAAACTATTCATAAGTCCTTGTGCATTTTCTAAGGAATTTACAACATTTCTACTTATTTTTATATTTTCTTTACTAACACTCGATACACTTGTTAATTTATTTGCAACACTCTTAACTTCAAGCTCCAATGCAACTTTATCTATATTTAGTTTATTTAATAACTGATTTAATACACTTGAAGTATTTGTTAAAAGTCCCCATAAAATATGAACTATCTCAACTTCTTGATTTTTATTATGTAAAGCAAGACTCAATCCTGATTCTATTGTTTCACTCATTTGGTTTGTTAACTTTTCAAATATTTTATTACTCATTGGTTATCCTTTAGTTTAATTTAGCACTCTAATATATAAAGTGCTAATAAAATTATAACACTTTAGTCACTCTTTGTCAAGTTATTTTTATAATAAAAAAAAGCAAGGGTAAAACCTTGCTTTTTTTATTAGAGACTACAGCCCCGTCCCACGCTACTATGCACCTCTTTCAATCCACAATTATTACAGGAATATTCAATCTCTACAATTCCACTACACCCATGATTTTTTAATATTCTTTTCTTTATAGATTCTACTTGAAATAATGCACCTGTATTTTCATCTTTAAAACTTTTTGTTGCAGCATAACAAGCAGGACAAATACCCTTATCAAGAGAAGATTGTCGTGATTGCTTCGATTTAAAAAATAACAATATAGAAAAAACTGATATTAAAAATAAAAGTAAAATACCAATAATTGTGTACATTTAATTATCTAACTTATCAAACTATACTATAATTTTTCATAACTGATTCAAGTAATTTCATATTCTCTTTACTTGGAGCAGTTAAAGGAAGTCTATACTCCAATGTATCAATCAACCCAGCAATATACATAGCTGCCTTAATTGCTATAGGATTACTTTCACAAAACAATACTGAATTGAGTTGATACAATGAATTATTTATTTTTCTAGCTGCATCAAAATTACCAGCAAGTGCTTCATGTGCCAATTTACTTTTTAAATTAGGAACTAAATTAGCAGTTACAGAAGTGAATCCAGCCGCTCCATTTGCAATCATAGAAAAATCAATTGCATCTTCACCACTCAAAACTTTTAATTCTGGTCGTTGCGATAATAATTGTGTTACTCTTTCTAAACTACCCGTAGCTTCTTTAATACCATAAATATTTTCACAATCATCAAAAAGTCTAATCACAGTATCCGCCAAAATATCTACACCTGTTCTACCTGGTACATTATAAAGCATAAATCCCAAATCAGGAACAGCATTCGCTATTGCTTTATAATGTTGATACAATCCTTCTTGTGATGGTTTATTATAATAAGGACTCACAGAAAAAATTGCATCAACACCTGCTTTTTGAGCATGTTTTGCTATACTAATTGCTTCATTTGTCGAATTACTCCCCGCACCTGCAAGTACTTTTACCTTTGTACCTTTAGCAACTTCAACAGCTATATCTATACATCTATTATGTTCATCATGTGTAAGTGTAGCACTTTCACCAGTTGTTCCTACAGGACATATTGCATCTATTCCATTATCAATTTGTCTTTTTATAAGTGTAGCATACATCTGCTCATCTAAGTTGCCATTTTTAAATGGTGTTATTATAGCCGTCGTAGCTCCTGTAACAATTGTCATTCTTTATCCCTTTAAATCTATTTTATATTCTAATTTATTTTTAAATTATAGCATTTATATCTAATATAATAGCTTTACTATTTTGTATCATCTTTTTTCAAAATCATTGTTGTAGAATTTGATGTTGTTAAATATTTTTTACTTACTTTTACTAAATCATCTATCGTAAGATTTTGTATTTTATCTTCATATTGCATTAAAGGAGAGATGTCTCCTCTACTTAAATAGCTTCCATACAAGCTAGCAACACTACTCGAACTTTCAAGTGAAAAAATAAAATCTGATTGTGTATTTTTCTTTATTCTATTTAATTCTTCTTGTTTTATATCACCTGATTTTATTTTTTCTATCTCTTCAAGTACAATTTTTTCAACATCTCTTGCATCTACCCCAGGGTTACAAACAGCCATAAAAAGATATACACCTGGATCTTTAAGTTCCATATTATATGCATATACATTATTTACAAGTTGTTTCTCATCTACAAGCAATTGATTAAGTCGACTACTTTTTCCAGAGCTTAATAACTCACTAAGTGCTGATAATGCAAATTGGTCTTCATCTAAAAAGTTTGGAATATTAAAATTAATAGCCAACATCTCAACCTCAGAATCTTTATGAATAACTATTCTTTTTGCACCTTCTTGTTTAGGTTCAATGGTATGCAAATCTTTTACAACTGATTGACTACTTTTTGTATTTTTAATAGAATCAAAATATTTTTTCGCTTCAGTAAATACAGTATCTTTATCCACATCTCCTGCTACAATCACAATAGCATTTGAAGGAGTATAATACTTAGAATGAAATTCTCTTATATCTTCTATTTTCCAATTTTGTATATCACTCATAAAGCCAATAGGTGTCCAGTGATAGGGATGATATGTAAAAGTGTTATTAAAAAGTTTAAAATACAAATATCCCATAGGAGAGTTATCTGTACGCCATCTTCTCTCTTCAGCGACTACATCTCTTTCAGGTTGAAACTCTTCATCTTTAAGTGTCAAATTTTCCATCAAATCCGCATATAATTCCAATGATTTTGGAAGATTTTTACTGCTAGACTTTATAAAATAGTGCGTATAATCAAATCCAGTAGAAGCATTATTCACACCACCAAAACCTTTTACAATGGTGTCAAACTCACCAGCTTTAAGGTTTTTTGTAGATTTAAAATTAAGATGTTCAAGCATATGAGCAATTCCACTTTTACCCATAATCTCATCACGACTTCCAACATTATAAAATATATCAGTTGTGATTACATCTGAATTATTTTTCAAAGGTATTGCCACTATTTTTAAACCATTTTCTAATGTTGTTTCATAATATTTTGGTAAACTATTTTTTGCCATTGCATTTTCTCCTATAATTAAAAGATATAAACTAAAAAGTAAAACTTTTTTTATCATCTTATTTCCTTATTTAAAATCAGAACCAATCGCTTCTGAAATATTTTTATACCCATCTTTTTTAAGTAACTCAATCAACTCTTCATTGATATTTTTACACATCGAAGGTCCTTGAAAAATAAAAGCACTATAAATTTGCACTAAAGTTGCCCCCGCTTTTATTCGACGATACGCATCTTTAGCATCAGAAATTCCACCCACACTTATAAGAGTTGTTTTATCATAGAGTTCTCTACCAATTGCTTTAAATAATTCATATGATTTGTCACTCATCACTTTTCCACTGATTCCACCAAAATTTTGAGGATTGGGTAAAAGAGTATAGTCTTGTGTTGTATTTGTAGCAACAATTCCATCTGCACCAAAATCTACAGCAGTTTTGCATAATGTAATCGCTGTTTCTATTTCCATATCAGGTGCAATTTTTAATAAAATAGGAGTATTTGTAATCTTTTTAGCAAGTCCAAAAATTGATTTAATAAACTCTTCATTTTGTAAATCACGCAAATTAGGTGTATTGGGACTAGAGATATTTACCACTAAATAATCACAAATATCTTTAAATCCAACAATAAGTTTTTCATAATCATCTAAAGTATTTTCTTCCGTAGTAGTTTTATTTTTTCCTATACTCGCCCCAATTGGTATAGAGTAAGGATACACTTTAGATAAATTCTTAATTACACTATAAGAACCTTCATTATTAAAACCCATCGCATTTTGAATAGCATCATATTCTGGATATCTAAAAAGTCGAGGTTTTGCATTTCCAGGTTGTGGCTTTGGTGTCATTGTTCCAATTTCTGTATAACCAAACCCCATCGCTTGCATAGATTCTATCATCTCCGCATTTTTATCAAAACCTGCTGCTAATCCTATTGGATTATGAAAAGTTGTATTAAAAATCTTTTGCGATAAGATAGTACTATCAACAAAGTTTTTTTCTACCATCATATTATTAAGTGGTCTACATTTTGGTAGCATTTGCAACCCAAAAGAGGCAATATGATGTGCTGTTTCTGGTTCAAAATTAAACATGATTTTTTTAATCGTATTGTAATTAAACATTTCCTTAAATCCTTTAAAATTTTATAAATTGCGATTTTTGTGATTATACCACAATAGTTATAAATTAAAGAAAATCAAAATTTTGAAGTAAACTTTATGTTTTTATGGTACAATATATTTCATCTTTTCTCTTTGTTTTGATTTTATATATTATTGCGACATAATTTATTTTATATTACAACATATCCTAGAAAAGATGAACAAACTCAACTATCCTTAAAATAATAAATTTTACCCATATCTAAAAAATCTATATCTTTTAGTACCAACTTCTTATTTGGAACAACAACCAAAATATAGTTTGAATCTTTTCCTATCCATGAACTATAAAACTCTTTTTTAGATACTAAAAACTTTCCATTATTTGGGTCAAGAAGAAGTACAAAATCACCCTTGATATTTTGGGCTACTACAAAATGTGGATACTTCTTTTTTCTTAATATTCTAGCAATTACAGGCATAGAAAGCTGTTCAAATATCTCTTTCGATATTTTATACCCTTTGGCTCTAAAGTTATTTTTTGCAGCTATTTTTTGTAAATCAAAGAAATTGACCATATTCGTTGTATTGAGGTCTTTAGTTATCTGTTTTTCAGTTGTTTCAAGTCCATACAGATTAAATAACGAAGCCATAGCACTCGCTCCACAACTTTCTTCATAAGACTGAGCAATTACATCTTTGTATTTTCTCTCTTTAAGTGACTTTACTTTAAATTCAGCATGTAAAAAAGAAAATAAAAAGATGAATAGTATTAAAACTTGTGCCATAATGAAAATGACATAGTACTATCAGGAAGTTTGATTTAGAATAGTACTTCTAGTTTCTGTTACATTCGATCCATCATCAAAGCTTGAAATATTTGGATAGCTTGTAAAAATTCTAGTGTTATTTGCAGTGATTATATCTAGGGATGTAATAGAACGCACACCATTGTTCTTTTTAAAAATACTATCTATAGTTATGGTATCTGAAGCATATAAACTATTAGTAAATATAGAAATTACAATTGGTATTAATAGTTTAGAACTTTTTATTTTTATATTAAACATAAATATCTAATTCCATATTTTCTAATGATTTTTGATTTTCTTTCTCTATCATCATAGCTACTATCTCTTCGATTCTAAATTCAATCAAATCATCTTCTGCTTTATCAGATGCTATATCTTTTTTTTCTTGCTTTATCTCTTCGAGATGTTCTTTTTTCTCTTTTCTTTTGAGTGCCATCTCTTCTAAGTGTTCTGCTCTTTCATCTGGACTCATTTGCACAAATTTATCAAAAGCATTGACTAAAGATATATCTAAACTACTCATATTTGAATCTTTTACAAATTCTGTAGGCAATCCAACTTCTTGTAAATGGCGAATAACCACATTCTCAGCACTCTCATCACCTTCTGTTGTATAAGCTTCTGTCAATGTTATAATTCCATCAAAATTTTCATCTATATTTATAGTTGTATTTAATTCGTCATCTAATGATTTAGCAGAATTAGTGTCACGATAACTAACTACTGATTTACTATCAACTGCTTTAGTATAAGTATCTATTATTTTTTCAGAGACATAAAGCATTTTTTCTTCACCTACATGACCATTACTAATTATTTGTCTACTTAATGATTCACCTGTTCCTTCAAAATTATTTTTTGTTTGTCTATATTCACTTTTAGATATTTCTCCATCATCATTTACATCAGCTTCTAAAAAATCTCTTTTGTATGCAATATCGGCAAACCAACCAGATACAAATGCTTCTGATTCTCCTGTAAGTCGTATACTTCCATCTTCTTTTTCTATAAAATCATCTTCACTAAAATGTGTTTTTAATTTTTCTATTGTTGTATCATCTAATGATGTTATGACATACTTATCATTTGTTGGGTCTTTAAATACTGTTGGTTTTGATGTACTTGACTCTGTAGTTGTGTGATATGATATATTTTCTATCTCATCTATTTTTTTTATATCATCATTAAATGATACATTTTCATTTACTAACTCTTCTTTTGTTTGTTTATTAGCTTTTACATCATAAGATGTAAAAGCTGTTCCATAAGTTTTTATGTTCATAGATACTCCGTATACTTCTCAATTTTTAGCATCTCATCTAATTTATCATTCATTACTTTTGTCATATTTGAGCCATCTTCTTTTACTACTAAAAGTTCATCCGTAAGTAGCTCTTTTTCTGATGATGATATTTTCTCTATATCTCCTTTTTCTAAAAGAAGTTTTGCCATTGCTCTTATTTTTTCGTTATTATGTTCTTCTAACTTTTTGAGTTTTTCCATCATCATTGCATCTTTTAATGCTTGTGGTATCATCTCTTTTGCATGTCTATAGATTACTTTTTCATAATTACCAGAAGAATCAGCACTATATGCTTCCTTAAGAGATATTTCATTATCCATATCAGTATTTATCGATAATGTTTTATTTAGTTCATCATCTATGCTTTGTGCATGGTTATTTTCTCTATATGTTTTAAATTTTGAACCTTCACTACCTCCGATATAAGTATCTGTTATATTTTCATATAAAGATTTATTATCATTACTAATTCCTCCAATAATCGAAAATGAGTTCTTAGTATTCCCATATTCACCATCACTTAAAAGTCCATCATTATTAGAGTCTGCACTTAAAAAATTTCTTTTATAGGCTATATCTCCAAACCATCCTGAGACATAAGCTTCTGCTTTATTATCTAACCTTGTAATTCCATCATCTCTTCTATAAAAATCACTTTCCCCAAAGTGTGATTTTAACATACTCAGTGTACTCTTTTCCAATGATACTATTGCATATTTTCCATTAGTAGGGTCATTAAATGCAACTAATGAAGAGTTAGATAATTGATGTTTTGTTTCATAGGATATGCTTGAATTATCAGAAGAAAATATTTTCTCTTCTGACATCTCTTTCTCTGTATGATTTATTATATTTGTCGATACTGATGTAAATGCTGTACCTCTTGCTATTATATTAAATCCATGTATCATTTTACATTACTTTCTTCCGTAAGTTCTACCCCAGTAGTAACTCCCAAATGCTCTTGCAGATAGTCTACTCTTGTAAGAATTTTTAGTTGCATAAGCAGCTCTTGTATTAGCGTTATAATAATAACTTCCTACACCTCTATATCTACTATAGTATCCCCCATCAGCTTTTTCCATATCAGTTTTATTCATCTCAAGATTTGTTCCAACTGATTTTCCAGTAGTTGCAAGACTTAGTAAGTCATCTGTTGAGTTTGCCATCATTAACCCTGTAGTAAGTGTCAATCCTAAAAGTATTTTTTTTATCATTTTGTTTTCCTCTTTGTTTTAATATTTCTTTCTTATTGCGACATAATTTATTTTTATTAACTAATACTATTATAATGTTATAATATTATCTCCTTTTATATTTAAAGTATTATATCTTACTAATATCTCTTAATATTTAAAATAGTATTTTAAATATACTATTATTTAAATAATGTAACCTTTTGTAATCAAATATTTACTTTTTGTTTACTTTTATATGATATTACAAAATGGTATGCAAGAGATTTATTCATATTTTTTCACAAAATCATTGTAAAAATAATAAAAATTGGAACTAATTATATAAAAATATGGATTTTTGCTGCTAAAGTCAAGGTAAAAGAGTGTTATTTGTGAATATATTTGGTTAAAAAAGTGTTAAAAAGAGCGAATGAGGTAAAAAAAAGGCAAAAAAAAACATCATAGAAGTTGGCGGCGACCTACGTTTCCACAAGGGGACCCTGCAGTATTATCGGCGATGAGGAGCTTGACTTCCAGGTTCGAAATGGAACTGGGTATGA
>Ga0193961_1000319_pt1 | contig 19030 bp, 17 predicted proteins | sample FB_4_MG_FD_140371 | JGI IMG/M metagenome (GOLD analysis project Ga0193961, IMG submission 140371) | Microbial mat bacterial communities from the Broadkill River, Lewes, Delaware, United States - FB_4_MG | ecosystem: Environmental > Aquatic > Freshwater > River > Microbial mats | place: USA...
GTGATTTTCACGCCTGATTGATCAATTGGCTTCAAGGCGTTGACTTCCATCATTTTTTTGGTAAAGTGCGCAGCGTCCATTCCGCGATAGCTCAGTTGGTAGAGCAAATGACTGTTAATCATTGGGTCGCTGGTTCGAGCCCAGCAGGCGGAGCCATTTTTTGTAGTTTATAATACTTCAACTTTGCCAGTCTATTGTGAAAGAGTTAAGTGTCAATAGCGGCTGATAAAGCAAGCTAAGATATTCACGAATATAGCTTATAGTAATAGTCTGTTTTTTTAGGCATTTTACTATCTATTGAAAATCCAAAGTATTGTTTTTTTAATGCTAGCCTACTGAATACACATTGTCATATCTACTATAGTAAATAATGGTCGTGAAGGCCGCTTAATTGAAAGGTTCATATTGCTTTTTTTATTTAAAAAAGCGTACGGTATTAGCTAGAGAAGGCTTACATTGCTGACCAATGATGCTTCAAAAGATGTTTGTTACTGATAGTCTCATCAAAGAAAACTAAAGTAACAATAAAGCCACCGTATATCAAGAGGTGGTACTATGAAATATTTTAAAAAGCATGCGGATCTTGACAAAAAATAGTGTTATTAACTATTTTGAAAATTATGGGAATATTAACTATTTACAGTCATCTTAATTGATCTAAAATGTGAAATTGATTGATCAGAAAATACTGATGACTAGGCACATGAATATCAATATTTTGATTTTTCTAAACAATACCATTAATTAGTTGTTCTATAGAATATGCAATAAGAATAAAAGCTAATTTTTGACCAGTATGAATATTTTTTGGATGGTTGAATGAAATTTAAAAGTAAAAAAAATGAAGCGTACATCATTGCTGAAGTTGGTCAAAATCACCAAGGTGATTTTGAGTTAGCTAAAAAATATATCCGTGATTTTGCCGCAGCTGGGGCAGATGCTGTCAAATTCCAAAAACGTGACATGGATACTTTGTTTAAACCAGAAGCGCTTTCTGCTTCATATGACTCTGAAAATGCTTTTGGTGAAACTTATGGGGAGCACAGAGCAGCACTTGAATTCACCAAGGATCAAATGGCTGAGCTAAAGCAAGAGTGTGAAATAAATAACGTTGAGTTTATGTGTACAGCTTTTGATGAGGTATCTCTTGAACAGCTGATTGAATTAGAGGTAGATACTATAAAGGTAGCCTCTTTTGATATGGGCAATATCCCATTTTTATCAAAAGTTGCTCAGTCTGGTGTTAAGTTTATTTTGAGTTCCGGTGGGGCCAGAGGAGAAATTGTTGATAAAACAATTGAGTACCTAATAGATAAAGGATGTGACTTTTCTATATTACACTGTATTTCCCGCTATCCATGCAGCGCTAATGACCTGGCATTAGGTCGTATTTCTATATTAAAAGAAAGGTATCCTAATGTTGAGATTGGTTTATCTGATCACTTTAACGGTATTCTCTCTGGGCCAGTAGGTTATATGAAAGGAGCACGATTGTTTGAAAAACATGTGACATATAATCGCGCTTGGAAGGGAACTGATCATCCTTTTGCACTTAATATTGAGGGCTTCAGTAAGTTTGTTCGTGACATTAATAGAGTCACAAATATGACTAGTGTGGGCTTACCAGCAGGGGTTGGTGAAGAGTATGTATTTAAAAAATTAGGGAAAACACTTCATGCTTGTAAAGAGATACCCGCTGGCGATCCTTTTAGTGAAAAAAACTTAATAGGGATTATTTCAAAAGAAGGTATTCCTGTGCGAGAATCCTATGCACTAATAGGAGAGGTTGCGCATAAAAATTATAACATTAATGATGTTATTTCTAGAGATGAACTTAAGTGATTGATTTTAAAAAAGTGCAAGGGATTGCATTTGATTTTGATGGTGTCTTTACAGATAACCGAGTAATTGTTTGCCAGAATGGTGACGAGTCTGTTATTTGTAGTCGATTTGATGGACTAGGTCTTTCTAAGCTTAAACAGCTTAATATTCCAATAACAGTTATTTCCACAGAATCAAATGTTGTTGTCAAGAAAAGGTGTGAAAAATTAAATATCCCCGTAATTTATGATTGTTCTGATAAGAAATCTGCATTTGAAACGTGGGTTAATGAAAATCATTTAAACTCTGATTTTGTTATTTTTATGGGTAATGATATAAATGATTATGAGGTGATGAACTCAATTCCTTACACTGTAGCTGTTGCAGACGCTGTGCCAGAAATTTTAAATTGCGCTCAGTTTGTTACTACAAAATGCGGTGGTGCAGGTGCAGTTAGAGAAATTTGTGACATAATAGCTGAGCATAAGGCGAAAACATGAATATTGTAAACCTTTGGGAAAAAGTCCAACCCGAACCAACAAGTGCAGGTGAAAGAGCTTGGGGGGAAGAAATCATATTAGCCATTGATTCTGGCCAACTAATGATGAAAAAGCTGTTAGTTAAAGCAGGTTGTAAAGGTGGCTTGCAATATCATAGGAAACGTTCAGAAATGGGTTACATCGTCTATGGAAAGTTAATTATTCGTATAGGTGATGGTGAAAAAATTGAAGAGAAAATTTTTGTGGCTGGAGATCATTATTGGTTTCCTCCTGGAGTAACACATCAAGAAGAGGCAGTTGAAGACACTTTAATTATAGAATGCTCTACACCTTGGATGAATGATCGTGTTCGTGTTGAAGCGGATTATAATCTTGATGATACAACAGGGCTGCCAACTACAACTTCTGGAGAGGAGGTGCTTCTTTGAGCTTAAAGGTTCTAGGGGTTATTCCCGCGAGAGGAGGCTCTAAACGATTTCCTAAAAAGAATATCGCACCACTGAAGGGCAAACCTTTGATACAGTATTCTATTGATGCTGTAAAGAATTCAAACTTGTTGACTAGTTATGTGTTCTCTACTGATGATGCTGAAATTCACTCGACGGCGCTTAGTTTAGGTGCTTTTGCTCCTTTTCTTCGCCCAGCTAAATTAGCCGGAGATAATATCAGAAACTCAGCTGTGATGATACATGCTGTTGAGTATATGGAAGATTTGAATAAAATTAAATATGATTATATTGCCTTATTGCAACCTACCTCGCCACTCAGGACATCACACCATATTGATGAAGCAATTTCACTAATAACAAATGCAAAAACTATGTCGCTAGCTTCCGTAAAAGGACCTTATAGAAAACGTGATATCACTTTAAAAAAAATAGTAGAAAATAAATTAACAAACCTTATAAATAAAAATGAAGAATTTTATTTATATAATGCCTCTATATACATCGTTAATAAAGAATGGCTACTAAAAGAGAAAAAATTTACTAGTGATAATGAAATTCCTTATGTAATGGATGATATTTCATCAGTGGATGTTGATGAAGAGTTTGATTTGCACATTGCCGAGTCGGCACTTACTTTTAAGGAGAAAAAACATCATGAAACGACTTAAAGGAATAGTTCCTGTCTTAGTCACTCCTGTAAATAGCAATGGAAGTTTGGATATAGAAGGTTTACGTAATTTAATTGAGTACTATAATAACGAAAAAGTGACCGGGTTATGGGTTCTAGGTACTGGTGGTGAAGATATGGGGCTAAGCTTTGATCAACGGTTAGAAGTTACGAAGACCGTTGTCCAACATGCCGACCCTGAGATTAAATTAGTTGTTGGTTGTAGCTTCTACTCTGTACAAGAAAGTTTTAATTTCATTAGAGAAACATCAAATATGAAATTTGATGCTTATCATGCGATGCCTTATCACCCTAAAGTTTCTAATAGTTTAATTATTGAGTGGTATAAAAAACTTGCAGCTAATTCATCTAAGCCATTCTGGGCGTATACTAGTGGTAATTGGGCTCAAAACATTACCCCTGAAATGATAAAGCAAATTAAAAACATTGATGCTTTTGAAGGTGTAAAATACAGCACCAGCAATTCGGTTGACCTTCAAAGTGTTTCTTATTTAAATAGTGATAACTTTCAAGTTATAAGTGCTGTTATTAAAACATATTTTTATGCTCTGTGCCTTGGACTGGAAGCTACTACATCAGTAGAAGCTACCTGTTTTCTCACAGATATTCGTAAAATTGAAACAGCTTATAATAATGGAAATATATTAGCTGCTCGTGACCTTCAGATGCAGCTGAATGCTAGACTTGCATACCCCAGCACAGCATCTAAAGACAACTTTCTGAGAGTAGCAGAACTTAAATATATGATTTCAAAAAGTATTGATATAGAGTTTAGCATGACTAAGTACTATCGTGACTTACATGATAATGAGAAAGCTGAATTAGATCAATATTTAAACTCGCTATGAAAATAGTGGTTATGGGTAACTCAGTAGGATTGAGAGTAAGACCTGCATCAAAAGATGATCCAAACAGTAACATTCCTTTTTCTCAGTTATTAAAATCTAAATTTATTTCTGATAACAAAAATATAGATATTAAAAATCTTTGTCATGGCAGGTTCTTAATTGAACATATTTTAAACTTAAGAGATGAATATATTCGCCAGTACCCTGATGTCTACATTATATGTGCAGGGATTACTGATTGCTGCAACAGAGAGATTCCACTTTGGCTGTCTAATTTATTACATGGAAACCGTCTTTCTTTTTCGAGAAGAATATTAATGGGCTTTTATATTAAACTAATAAAGCCTTTTCGACCTTTTTTTGTTCTCATAAGAGGACGTCGCCCATGGAGAAGCCTGAATCGAACAAAATATGGGTTTGAAGTTTTATTTAACGAAATTTCTAAAAATACTTCAGCTAAAGTAATCTTTCTAGAAATTTTAGATATTGATGATAGAATTGAGAACGAACTTCCAGGGTCTCGAAATAATGTGAAAAAAATGAATGAAATACTAAGAGAAATGATAAGTGAAAGGGGAGAGCGTTTTCAATTTTTAGCGTTAAATGACATTAGCCGGCCATTGACCAGGCCAGATGGTATTCACATGGATGAGAATGGACATAAATTATTGGCAAACATGTTATATTCCACTCTAAATAAGCTATCAAATTGATTAAATCTGCTGCATTTGGAGTCGGGCTACAAATTGTACCATCATTACTAGCCTTTTATTTATTTTACTTACTGAATCTACAGGAAGTAGACTCTAAAAGTGTTGTTCCATTTTACATTGTAGGGCTTCTAAATTTAATTAAAGGTTTCGGTGAGTTTGGTATTGTCAGAAGCTTTACTACAAGTTTTGCTTCGACAGGAAAGGCCCCTTATGTTTTTCATTTATTTTTTTCCTTAACTACAACATTATTTATTATTTGTGAAATAATTTTAATATGTTTATTTGTGAATGGTTATTTAGGCCTATCATTATTTCTTTTAATGTCATTGGGGCTTTTACTTTATTTTCAATTATTTGATGCTCTTTTAATTTCTTTAGGAAAAGAAAAGCTGGCTTTCTTTTTCGATGCGTTATTCTATAGTGGTTTTTATCTGTTCGGTATTTATTATTTCGGAGGTTATGAATCCTCAAGCTATTACAATGTTTTAAGTATATATATAACTATTTTTTTTATAATTAAAGTCTTTTTTTGTTACCAAAATAATTATAATCTAAAATTAATTTTTCCGATTAATTTTAATAAAACACACAAAGAAGACTTTATTGATAATTTAAAGATATCAGTAAACCTTGTTTTATTTAAACAAGTAGATAGATTTGTTCTGTTGAGTTTAATGCCTAGTTATTATATTGCTTTTGTTAATGTATTTAATCAATTTTTTAATAAGATATGTTTGTTCGGCACATACTATTCTAGACTAATGCTTGTTGTATTTTCTGAAAAAAAAAGCACCACTAAAGATTTCTTTAAAAAAAGTATTCTTTTTGAATCTTATATATTACTAACCGTTCTTTTGAGTGTTTTTTTAAAAAATTATATTTTACAGTTCCTTAACATAAATGGCGTCGAATATTTATGGGTCTACACTTTACTGCTATTAACTGTTTCTTATAATGTATGTGTTCGCTATTACAGAGCTTATATAATAGGCAGCGGAGATGTTAAATATTTAGTGAAAGTTGATTTTTTTGCTGTAATTATTGGCCTGTTTGTAGGGCTCTTACTCTTTTTCTTTGGTAGTCATTTTTTATACTATGCGGGTCCATTTTTATTTTTCTTGATAATATACTTTAGATGCTTTTTGTATATTATTCGGAATGTTGGTTTTTCATTATATGGATATATAGCTATTTTAGTTTTTCACTTGACAAGGCTTGCATTGTGTGCATACTCTCTCGTTTAATCATACTTAAATTTGTTCTATTTGGTTACGTTGTTTTTGCCTCATTAAATGATTTATTACGTCCATTTGAAGGAAAATCCTCATACGAGCAATTTTTTCATGTTGTTTGTTGTTTGTTGTTTGTTGTTTGTTCCCGCTTCAATTTAAAAGCGTTATTGTTTATAATTTTTATGCTCTTATGGGGAGTATTGAATATAAGTGGAGGGGCTTATTGGTCTTCTGTTGCTATACAGGTTTTTTATTTAATTGCGGCATTTTTTGCTTATTTGTTTGGTGAACAATTAGTTAAACACCAAACGCCAAATGAATTACTTTATAAACTTGAGAATACATTGAAATTATGTGGCGTTGTTTTTTTTATTATGTTTTTATTCTATTTAGGGCTATTTTTATTTGGTTATATAAATCGTTTAGGACATAGTATGCCCATTGTTTTAATATCTTCTTATTTTTTCTCTCGAAAAGTTAGTTTTCTTTGGTTGATAGCGCCAATCTTAAGTTTTAAAAGAGCTGTATTTTTTTCATATATTGCTGGTCTTTTTTTATCTCGTTCGAATAAGAGGGCTTTTTTTATTGCGCCATTATTCCTAATTTTTTTTCTAAGTAGCTTATTTATTTTTGATGATGTTGTTAAAGAATTTTTGCCTCGATGGTCCATTAAAAACCTAATTGATTCTGATAGAAGTTTTGATTCTATCAATGCTTTAACTTCTGGTAGGTTATTACAATGGAGAGAAGCCTTTGAAAAAGATTTAACTTTATTTGAATTCCTTTTTGGAAATGGTTTAGGCGTGACTTATTTTTATGATGTTGGTGAAGTGAAATGGTATGTTCATAATGCTTATTTAACAATTTTTAATATTTATGGGATCTTTGGTATTTTAATATTATTATATTTTTTATTAAAAATTGTACTAATAGAAAGAAAGGCATCTTCTTTTTTAAAAATTTATTTAATTTATGTTGTCATAAGTTCTTTATTTAGCGCAAAGTTAATCGTAGATCCTATTTTTTGGATATTTATGGGAATTTGTAATGAAAACATAAGAAAACAACGCTTAGGATTTACAATATGATTCTTTTGTTAGCTCATAATAGGCGGCATTGTAATTTTTTCACTCAGTTATCAAAAAAATTTTATGGAAATTATAAAACTGCCACATCATTTCCATCGTTAAGCGCTGTTGATTTTGACTTTTTTAAAATGGTCGGTGACAATGATTATCGAGACGTTAATATTGAAGAGATTGATATAATTTTTAATAAATATGAAATCAATATCAATAAATTTGCGGCTTTTGACAGATCGATTTCTTATTATCCTACTCTACTAAAAAAAGCATCTATGTCACGAGATGACCTTAGACTATATATATTTACTTTAGTTAAAATATTTGAGAATTTATTAGATAAAGAACCTATTGATACTATTTTTTCTGAGTTAATTATAGGCTTGTTTGACGCAGTATTACATGCAGTTTCACTAAAAAAAGGAGTTCAATATATAGGGATTAGGCAGTCTAAAATGAAAGAAGGGTTTGTTTTAGTAAATCCATATACTGAAGAGCCAGTTGCTTTTAATCCAAAATTAGATATTTCTAATATGGATTCAAAAGAATATATACAAAAGGAGTCTGAAAACCATTGTAGTCCAAATTACATGAGGCATAGTAAGGGTAACGCAAAAATATTTGATCTGCGTTTAATTCAATATTTAAGCCTTTTGTTTTCTACGCTATCAAATCCAATCGTAAGAAATTATTATATTAACCGTATTCAGTATCGCTGGCATCGCTTTTTAAATATATATAGAACTCGAAAGACTAATGTTCAATCTTTATTTTCTACAGAATTACCGAAAGAAATTAATTATTACATTTACCCTTTGCAATTTGAACCAGAAGCTACAGTGATGGTTAGAGGGTATCCATTTTCAGATCAAATAGGACTTATCGAGCGTATTTCTCGCCAGCTACCCGAAGGAAAGTTTTTAGTTGTAAAAGAACATTTAGGTAATGAAGGGTACCGTAAAATTGAAGATTACTTTAGATTATACTCAATGCCCAATGTTATTTTGGTTGGGCGTAATTTCTCTGTTGATTATCTACTAAATCGATCAGAGGGGGTTATTACTATATCGGGTAGGATGGGTTTTGAAGCACTTTGTCGTGGAATTAAAGTTTGTTGCCTAGGCTATCCTTTTTGGCGAGATGCAACAAAGTTCAAATATTCAAATCCAGAATCATTGTCTAATCTTATTAATAAGTTTGACAAATCAGAATTAGAAATAAATGAAAGCTCTCTCAACTCTCTTGTCAGTGTATATCTAGGATCAATATACCCTGGTAGCTTTTTAATGCTTGATGGTAATGTTTGCCACACATCCAATCTGAGCAATTTTCACACCGCGCTTTCTAATTGGAGGTCTAATGAAATTTAATAATAAAACACTACTGGTTACCGGAGGTACAGGTTCCTTTGGCAACGCCGTTGTTAATAGATTTATCAACTCTGACTTTGATGAAATTCGTATTTTTAGTCGCGATGAAAAAAAACAAGATGATATGCGTAAACAGTATGAAACACAAAAGCTTAAGTTTTATCTTGGTGATATTCGCGATTACCAAAGTATTCTTAATGCAACTAGAGGAGTTGATTTTTTATTTCATGCAGCAGCATTAAAACAAGTTCCATCCTGTGAATTCCACCCCTTAGAGGCAGTTAAAACTAATATATTAGGAACTGAGAATGTTCTGGAAGCGGCTATACAAAATAAAGTAAAAAAAGTTGTTTGTTTAAGTACGGATAAAGCTGTTTACCCTATCAATGCAATGGGTATATCTAAAGCTATGATGGAAAAAGTCATGGTTGCAAAATCACGTAATGTTGATGCATCCAAAACCATTATATGTGGAACACGTTATGGAAATGTTATGGCATCTCGAGGGTCCGTTATACCATTATTTATTGAGCAGTTGAAAGCGAATAAATCTTTAACTATAACTGATCAAAATATGACTCGTTTTATGATGACATTAGATGATGCTGTTAACCTTGTACTATATGCATTTGAGCATGGTGATAATGGCGATTTATTTGTACAGAAGTCTCCAGCAGCAACAATAGAAACTCTAGCTCAATCTGTGTGTGAGTTAATTGGCAAACCAAATCACCCGATCGATATTATTGGTACTCGCCATGGAGAAAAATTATATGAAGTTTTGCTTAGCCGAGAAGAAATGGTATTTGCTGAAGATTTAGGTGATTACTTTAGAATTCCACCAGATTTACGTGATTTAAATTATTCTAAATTTGTGGAAATAGGTGAATCAAAAATCTCAAAAGCTGATGAATATAATTCACATAATACTCATCGTCTAGATGTCTCAGCTATGAAAAATTTATTACGAAAGTTTAAATTTATTACACCATTATAAAATAATATTTTGGTATATATAGGTAAATAAATATGAATGTACTAGTAACAGGAGCAGATGGATTTATTGGTCGAAATTTAGTGTTACATTTATCTGAAATTAAATCAATTAATATTTTTACTTTTACTCGTAATAACAAGCTGGAAGATTTATTTGATATAGTTAAGTCTATTGATTTTATTTTTCATTTGGCAGGAATTAATCGACCTAAAAATCCTACAGAGTTTACACACGGAAATGAAGACCTAACGAAATCATTGTGCGATGCAATTAAGTATAGTGGCAAAAAAATTCCTCTACTATATACATCCTCTATTCAAGCTGAATTAGATAACCCATATGGTCGTAGCAAAAAAGCGGCAGAAAACACAATACTTTCTTTTCGATCTGAACATTTTTCTCCTATTTTTATTTTTCGCCTACCGAATGTATTTGGTAAATGGGCTAGACCTAATTATAATTCTGTGGTTGCTACATTTTGTTATAATATTTCACAAGACTTACCTGTTGAAATTAATGACCCCTCAGCTTTAATTAATCTTGTTTATATTGATGATATTATTGAAAAATTTTTAGCTATACTAAATAGTTCGTTTGACGAAAATAAGTCAGGTTTTTTTGACGTTCACCCTCAATATTCTATTACTGTTGCAGAGTTATCTAGAAAAATTCAATCATTTTCATCGAGTAGGGATTCATTAATAATAGAAAATGTTGGAAATGGCTTTGTTAGAGCACTTTATTCAACATATATAAGTTATTTGAAACCAGAACAGTTTAAATATAGTTTAACTAAACATGGTGATTCTCGTGGTGTATTTGTTGAAATACTCAAAACTCAAAACTCCGGCCAATTTTCCTATTTCACCGCACATCCGGGTGTTACTAGAGGTGGACATTATCACCATTCTAAGACAGAAAAATTCTTAGTTGTTAAGGGTACAGCTCGTTTTCGATTTAGACATATGTTGAGTGATGAAGTTTATGAATTGTCTATTAATGCAGAAAACCCCGAAATTGTTGAAACTATTACGGGATGGGCTCACGATATAACTAATATTGGTAATGAAGAAATGATAGTTATTTTGTGGGCTAATGAAATATTTGATAAAACTAAACCTGATACTTATACCAAAATGATTGCAACAAAGCTAACTAAATAGGTGAACTATTGTGTCATTAAAAAAAATGAAAATTGTTACAGTCGTTGGCACAAGGCCAGAAATTATTCGTTTATCAAGAGTGATTGCAAAATTAGACATTCATAGCCAACATATTTTAATCCATACAGGGCAAAATTATGATTATGAGTTGAATGAAATATTTTTTAATGATTTAGGTATTCGGAAACCAGATTTTTTTCTCAATGCTGCTGGAGCCACTGGCGCGGAAACAATTGGTAATGTAATTATTCAGATTGATAAACTTTTAGAAAAAATTAAGCCTGAAGCCCTATTAGTTTTAGGTGATACAAATAGCTGCATGGCTGTCATTCCTGCTAAACGGCGAAAAATCCCTATTTTCCACATGGAAGCAGGTAACAGGTGTTTTGATATGCGTGTACCAGAGGAAATTAATCGACGCATAGTTGATCATGTATCAGATATAAATCTTACATATAGTACAATTGCAAGAGATTACTTGCTGTCAGAAGGTTTGTCTCCAGATAGAATAATTAAAACGGGCAGTCCTATGTATGAAGTGTTAAATTTCTACCGAGACGGAATTAACTCTTCGGATGTATTGCATCGATTGGGCTTAAAAAATTATAACTTTTTTCTTGTAAGTGCCCACCGTGAAGAAAATATCGATTCTGAAAAAAATTTTTTAAGCCTTGTTTGTACACTCAATAAAATAGCTCATATTTATAACCTTCCTGTTGTCGTGTCAGTTCACCCTCGAACACAAAAAAAAATAGATAAAAAAGATATTAAGTTTCATAGAAATGTTCAGTTGCTTAAACCTCTCGGATTTAAAGATTATAACAAATTACAAGTCAGTGCTAAGGCAGTACTTTCTGATAGCGGGACAATTAATGAAGAGTCTTCCATACTTAATTTTCCAGCGCTTAATATTAGGGAAGCCCATGAACGTCCAGAAGGAATGGAAGAGGCAACTGCAATGATGGTGGGGCTCAATGATGAGCGTATAATGCAAGCACTTACAATTATAGATACACAAGGACGAGGAGAGAACAGAAGTTTGTACTTAGTTTCAGATTATAGTTCAGCAAATGTATCAGATAAAATCGTCAGGATAATCTATAGTTATCGTGATTATGTCACTAGAACTGTTTGGAAGCAATATTAATGACAGCGACCAATAAACCTAGAGCATTAAAAATTCTAGCTGTACACCGTTATTATTGGCCCGATACAGCTCCATATGCAACAATATTAAGAAAAATTGTAGGGCGCTGGAGAAACTCCGGTCATAATATAGAAGTGCTGTCATCACAACCATCTTATAAAATTGGAGTTAGTAACCAAAAATTTCGAAAAGTTGACCATGTCGATGGCTCTGTCGTTTATAGACTTAATTTACCTAATGAATTGGGAAAACCAATTCGTAGAATTTTGAATGGGTTAAAACTTGGTGGAGCTATTCTTTATAAAGCAATTACAAGACGTTATGATATTATTATGATATCCACATCTCCACCTATATTAGGTGGGATGTTTGCTGCTATTGCATCTAAGTTAACTGGAGCAAGATTTATTTATCACTGCATGGATATACACCCTGAAATAGGTAGAATCTCTGGTGAATTTTCGAATGTACTTATTTTTAAATTTTTACTTAGATTAGATCAATGGATATGTTGTCAGGCAGACCCAGTAGTCGTCTTATCTTCTGATATGGAAAATTCTCTACGTGATCGCACTAAAACTAAAAACTTTCCTATAGTTACCATTAATAATTTTAGTTTATCATCATTTAATACTACATCTAAAACTCTACCTTTTGTTTGGCCTGAAGCTAAACTCACAATGATCTTTGCTGGTAATATTGGACGTTTTCAAGGCTTAGGTATCATAATAGATGCGATGAAAATACTAGTAGAAAGAAATGATATTCATGTTGTAATGATGGGTGATGGTGCTATTAAACACCGCTTACAGGCTGAAGCAGAAGCATTTAAATTGAATATTACTTTTATATCTCATCAAGCTTTAGATGTAGCTAATAGAGCTATTAAATATTCAGATGTTGGATTTGTTGGCTTAAGAACAGGTATATACCGGTATGCATACCCAAGTAAGACAATGGCTTATCTTCAGCAGGGTTGTCCTATTATTGTAGCCGTTGAGGCTGAAAGTGAACTATCTAAAGATGTTTTGAACGGTGAGTATGGATATGTGATTCCTCCAGGCGAAGGTAAAACTTTAGCTGACTTATTAGTTACCCTTTCTGATTCAAAGGCTTCAATTAAAAAAATGCAACTTAATGCTATTTGCAAAACCCAAACCACATATTCTGAAGCACATATATTAGACCAATGGGAAAATTTAATTTCAGACGAGGCCGCATTTAAATGAGTCAACAAGCAGTTATAATTATAGGCGCACCAAGAAGTGGGACTAATATGTTACGGGACATTCTCTGTCGCTTTGAAGGTGTTGCTACTTGGCCGTGTGATGAAATTAATTATATATGGCGTTATAATAACGCCGATTATGCTTCTGATGAAATCCCCAGTGATTTAGCGTCATCTAAAGTAAAAAAATATATACTAAATAAATTCGATTGGGTTGCAAAAACTTATAATGCACATACAGTGATTGAAAAAACCTGCGCTAATAGTCTCAGGGTTCCTTTTGTTAGTCAAGTCGTTCCTGATGCTAAGTATATTTTCATATACCGTGATGGACTTGATGTGGTAGGTTCTGCAAAATTACGCTGGAAAGCAAAATTGGATATCCCTTATATTCTTAAAAAAGTCCGCTTTGTTCCACTTCTAGATATCCCTTATTACGCATTACGTTATTTTGGAAATCACATTTATCGTTTTTTTTCAAAAGAAAAGCGTTTGGCTTTTTGGGGGCCAGTATTTGCTGACACTCAACATTACCTTGAGAATTATTCTCTTGATGAAGTATGTGCTATTCAGTGGCAACGTTGTGTAGAAAGTACAAGTAAGGCACTTGAGAAAATATCAAGCGAGAATGTAATACGTGTTAAATATGAAGATTTTGTCTATGCTCCAGTAGAAAATACTACTCGCTTATTAGACTTTTTAAAGCTTGAAATATGTAAAGATTCTATAGAGAAAAAAGTATCTGGCGTTTCAAATAAAAACGTAGGTAAAGGTCGTGCTTCGTTATCAAATGAGGATATTGCAAGGTTAGACGCTTTAATAGGTGGAACTTTAAGGAAATATGGTTACTAATAAAATGTTGGTATTAAGCCTTAGGCAAAGATCAATAAAAAGAGCCTTTGATCTCATTCTTTCTACCGTAGGTATACTATTTACTTTCTGGCTTATTATTTTTGTCTGGATCGTTGCAAGCTTAGATACCAGAAGTAATGGTTTTTTTTTACAAAAACGAGTAGGAAAAGATGGAAAAATTTTTAAAGTTATAAAAATTAAAACTATGATTCCTAACAATAATATAGCAACAACTGTTACTAAAGCGGGAGATCCTCGTATTACACTACTAGGAGCTTTTTTTCGTAAAGCCAAAATAGACGAATTGCCTCAATTAATAAATGTTTTAATAGGTAACATGAGCTTTGTTGGTCCTAGACCTGATGTACCAGGTTTTGCAGATGAACTAATTGGAGAGGAGCGAGCAATTATATCAATTCGCCCCGGGATAACGGGGCCCGCCACTTTAAAATACTCTAATGAAGAAGCTATTCTTTCACATATAAAAAATCCAGAGGAATATAATAGGGATGTTATCTGGCCAGATAAAGTGAAACTTAATCTAGATTATATTAGAGAATGGTCCTTAAAAAAAGACATTGGTTATATTTGGCAAACAATTTTTGGTTAATTTTTAATATTTCACTTATTATTTATAGGGTGCGTATATTACATGGTCAATTTTGACAGCTTTCCCCCTTGGCCTTGCTTTTCTAAAGAAGAAATAGATGCGGTCACTAAAGTACTTTTATCTAATAAAGTTAATTATTGGACTGGAGATGAGGGTAGAAAATTTGAAAACGATTTTGCCAAATGGGCAAATGTTAAGTATGCAATTGCATTAGCAAATGGAACAGTGGCTCTAGATTTAGCATTAAAAGCCTTAAATATTAGTGAGGGAGATGATGTAATCGTTACCCCTCGAACATTTTTAGCCTCAGTATCATCTATAGTGAATTCTGGTGCTAATCCTATTTTTGCGGATATAGACTTGAATTCACAAAATATTACGGCTAAATCAATTGAGCTAGTGATAACATCTAAAACAAAAGCTATTATTGTAGTTCATTTGGCAGGTATGCCTGCCGAAATGGACGAAATCATGACTTTAGCTAAGAAACACAGTATTTTTGTAATAGAAGATTGTGCACAAGCACATGGGGCAACATATAAAGGAGCCTCTGTTGGCGCGATTGGTCATATAGGTGCTTGGTCTTTTTGCCAAGATAAAATCATGACTACAGGTGGTGAGGGCGGGATGATTACCACTAATGACAAGTTTCTATATTCAAAGATGTGGTCTTATAAGGACCATGGTAAAAGCTATGAAGCTGTATATGAACACGAGCATTCCCCTGGTTTTCGTTGGTTACATGAAAGTTTTGGTACAAACTGGAGAATGACCGAGATGCAGGCGGCTATAGGTCGTTTACAATTAAAAAAAATGTCTGAATGGACTTCAGTTAGGCAATATAATGCAGGGTTATTAAATAAGGTTTTAGCAAAGTATAAATGTATTAGACTTCAAAACACACCCAACTACATTTCTCATGCCCAATATAAGTATTATGCTTTTGTCTGTCACGAATATTTAAAGCCCGGATGGTCTCGAGATAAAATAATTAATGCAATTAACGCTGAAGGCGCACCCTGTTATCATGGGAGCTGTCCAGAAGTGTACATGGAAAAAGCATTTTTAGATACACCTTGGCGGCCTAAACATCGGTTATCTAATGCAGTTGAATTAGGTGAAACTAGCTTAATGTTTTTGGTTCACCCAACACTATTAGAAGAAGATATGCAAACTATTTGTAAAAAAGTAGACATGGTGCTAACACAGGCTTCATACATCTAAGTTAGTATTAACATTTTATTATATTAAGAATTTGCCTTATGAAAAATCAAATTGCTCGTAGCCTGACCTATAAAGCGGTAACAATGAAGCGTACTTACAAGCGTTTAATTATGCTATGTGCCGATGTAATAGTTTTACCTTTAGCACTGTGGTCCGGTTATGCCTTACGATTATCAGAGTTATGGCCGGAAAGATACTTATTAGCATCATGGTGGTTATTTATTACTGTTCCTGTTATTGGTATTTTTATTTTTATTCGTTTAGGTCTTTATCGAGCAGTCGTTAGATTTATGGGAACTCAAGCAATATGGGCAGTGGTAAAAGGTGTATTATTACTTGCTTCTTTTATTTGGATTGCCGCGTTCTTATTTAAAATAGAGCCTTTTCCTCGTTCAGTCCCTATAAATTTTGCGCTAGCTGCTTTAGTCTATGTTGGAGGTAGTCGGTTACTTGTCCGTAATTATTACCATTGGCTTTTAAAACACTATGTTAATAAGGAATCTGTAATGATTTATGGTGCTGGAGGTGCTGGCATTCAATTGGCTATGGCTCTTTCAGATGGAAAGGAGTATTACCCAGTTGCTTTTTTAGATGACGATTCATCTTTGTGGGGAGTAACTATTAAAGGTTTACCTGTAGCTAAACCTGCAGATATTGGAAAATTATTAGAAAAATTTGAAGTAAAACATATATTGTTAGCTTTACCAAATGCATCAATAAGTGAGAGGCGATGCATTTTAGAGTCTCTTGAAAAATATCCTCTCCATGTTCAAACTATTCCATCTATGCCGGAAATTCTTTCGGGTAAAGCTCAAGTCTCACAATTAAGAGAATTGGCTATCGAAGATCTTTTGGGACGGGACCCTGTTCCCGCACAAGAATCATTACTCAAGAAATGTATTTTTAAACAAGCAGTAATGGTTACTGGAGCAGGGGGGTCAATAGGTTCAGAAATTTGTCGGCAAGTTATCCGTTGTAGACCAAAAGCAATTATTTTACATGAAATTAGTGAGTACTCACTCTACCAAATTGAGCAAGAGCTGTCAAGCTTGAAGGTTGAGTTGAATACTGATGTTTTAATATATGCAATTCTTGGTTCGGTATGTGATAGAGATCATGTAAGAGGCATTGTTAAACATTTTGAGATCGAGACAATTTATCATGCAGCCGCGTATAAACATGTCCCGATTGTTGAGCAGAACATAATCACAGGCGTTAAAAACAATGTATTAGGCACTAAGATACTTGCTGAAATCGCTGATGAGCTTGGTGTGAAACGATTTATTTTGGTTTCCACTGATAAAGCAGTCAGGCCGACGAATGTGATGGGAGCATCAAAACGTTTTGCTGAATTGATATTGCAAGACTTTTCTAAGCGATCTGGCAAAACTATTTTTTCTATGGTACGTTTTGGTAATGTACTTGGATCTTCTGGATCTGTAGTGCCTTTATTTCGAAAACAAATTGCAGAAGGCGGCCCTATTACAGTAACTCACAGGGAAATCACTCGTTATTTCATGACAATCCCTGAAGCAGCTTGTTTAGTAATTCAGGCTGGAGCAATGTCAGAAGGTGGGGATGTTTTTGTTCTCGATATGGGTGAGTCTATTAAAATATATGATTTAGCTAAACGGATGATTCAATTAGCAGGACTAGAGCTTAAAACAGAAAAAAATCCAGAAGCTGATATTGCTATAGAGATTGCAGGCCTAAGGCCAGGAGAAAAGTTGTATGAAGAGCTGCTAATTGGTGATAATGTTATTGGTACACAACACCCTAAAATTTTAAGAGCAAATGAAGAAAGTTTAGATCATGAGGTATTACTGCAGCTGTTAGACGATATAGAAATAGCGATTAATCGGCGTGACCCCGGTGAAGTTCGTGGGCTATTAAAGCAGTCTGTAACAGGATTCAAACCTGTTACAGAGTTAATTGATCATTTAATTAATAAAACTCCAGCAAAGCAAACCGTTATACCACTACGTTAACTGTTAACTATTATCCCTATTAATTAGTTTTATTATGGCCATAAAAATGCTCAATATTAAGCCTACAATTAAACTTATAATGATAATTAATGACTTTTTAGGTCTTAACTTCTCAGCTATTAACGTAGACTGGCTGTTTTGAAAAGAGATATTAGGCATTTCGGATATACTTATTTGTTGTAAACGAGCTAGATGTTCTCTGGTTTTTTGTAACTCTTCACTAAATGAAACATCACTTTCTCTGACTGTTAACATTTCAACGTCACGGTTATGTTTAAGCTTTAGTAAATCTGCTTCTAGTTTAATAATATTATCGCCTAGTAACAAATCATCAGGCATACCGGCTAAGCTTTCTAGCTCAGCGGATAGTAGTCTTGTGCCTTTTAAATAGAGGGACTCTTTCTTATTATTAATGTCTGCATTAATTTCAACTTGATGAGTAATGCTTGACGATGCTAATTTAGACAAAGTTACCGGATCTATAATTTTAAGTTGCTTTGCAATATTGATAGCTTGCTTTAAAGATTCTATCCTTGCTTTTCTGCTATTTAATACGTAGGTTTTTTGTGCTTTAATTTCATCATTTAGCTTTAGTATTTTTAACTGATGACGTTCTTTTAACTGAATAATTTTATTTTCTCTCCGCTCAGCTAATGCAGTAGTTAAAAGCAGCATTTGTCGCTGTTTTTCTTGTATCGAAGATAGTCTTATTTGCTCAAAGTCTTCTTGTATTTTTTGAATCGTAGTTTGAGCAGCAAGAGTAATATCTTTATCGAGTAGTTCAGCTAGCGCTTCTTTCCCTGGGCCGTCAAGGGATATACTATAAATATCGGGCTCTATAACATCATCATTTTGCCTGTGTGGATATATAATGCGCCGAATTTTTGCAAGTGATTCTTTTGCGCCAAGACCAGTATTTATTGCAAGCTTATCTTCAATTAACTTTGCGTTGGTTTTAACAAATATTGTTTGGTGTGAATCTGATTCCAATACTGCTAAAAACTGACTAAATACATCTTTTGGGGTAACTTTATAAAAGTCATAGCTATTTAGTTTCGCAAGCTCAGCAGCCGTTGGTATCTGCAATTGTGCTCTTGCTTGATAAATAGGTGTCGCTA
>Ga0193961_1000321_pt1 | contig 18965 bp, 15 predicted proteins | sample FB_4_MG_FD_140371 | JGI IMG/M metagenome (GOLD analysis project Ga0193961, IMG submission 140371) | Microbial mat bacterial communities from the Broadkill River, Lewes, Delaware, United States - FB_4_MG | ecosystem: Environmental > Aquatic > Freshwater > River > Microbial mats | place: USA...
CAAATGATAGAGTTTTACAAATCATTAAATTTATTCGTAAAAAACCAAACGAATCGGGAATAGTTTATTGTTTAAGTAGAAAGTCTACGGAGCAATTAGCTTCAAAATTAAAACAGAACGGTATTAAAGCTGCTTCATACCATGCCGGATTAAACTTTGCTGAAAGATCCAAAACTCAAGAAAGTTTTATTTATGATAAAATACAAGTAGTTTGCGCTACAATTGCGTTTGGAATGGGAATCGATAAATCCAATGTTCGTTGGGTGATACATTATAATATGCCTAAAAATATTGAAGGATATTATCAGGAAATTGGTCGATCAGGGAGAGATGGAGTAAAGGCGAAAGCATTATTGTTTCATAGTTATTCTGATGTGATTCAACTACGTAAGTTTATGAGTGGAGCCGCTAATGAAGAGGTTCAGGCTGCAAAATTAGATAGAATGAAGCAGTTTTCAGAAGCCACAACATGTCGACGAAAAATATTATTAAGTTATTTTGGAGAATTACTATCAGAAGATTGTGGAAACTGTGATGTATGTAAAAATCCACCTCAATTTTTTAATGGAACCATTATTGCTCAAAAGGCACTATCTGTTGTAACTCGTTTAAAAGAATCGGAAGCAATAGGTACTGTTATTGATGTTTTGAGGGGTGCGCACAACGCAACAATTTTGGATAAGCAATATGATAAATTAAAATCTCATGGTATTGGAAGTGATATCTCATGGAGAGATTGGCAACAATATTTAATTCAGCTTATAAATCAAGGTTATTGTGAATTGGCTTTTCATAAAAATAACTCGTTGAGATTAACTGATTTTTCGAAAAAAGTATTGTTTGAAAATGAGGTTGTAAAATTAACAAGGCCAGTTGAGTTTAAAGAGAAGGTGGCAGTATCTAAAGATTCTAAAAACAAAAAAACAAAAGTTGTAAAAGATTCATTATTTGAAAGATTAAGAAAATTACGTCAGGAAATTGCTTTAGCTGAAAAAATTCCAGCCTATCTAGTATTTAATGATGCTACTTTAAAAGAAATGGAACGAGCAAGACCATTGTGCGAATCTGATTTTTTAGAAATAAGTGGAGTAGGACAACGTAAATTGGAGGTTTATGGAGAAGATTTTATTGCTGAAATAGTGGCTTTTTCTAATGAAAAGGTAAAGACAAGTAAAAAGAAAGATACCCATAAAGTAACATACGATTTGTACAAGAAAGGCTTATCAATAGATACTATTGCCGACAAGCGAAACTTAAAATCTACCACGATATTTTCTCATTTGGCCAAACTATATACAGACGGAAAGGATATAAATATTTACGATTTTGTTAATAATATAGAGGTTGAAAAGGTGAGGAAAGCACAAGAGGAATTGGAGAGTCCGCAAGCGTTAAGGCCTTATTATGAGCATCTCAATGGTGAAATGGAGTATTTTAAAATTCGATTAGCATTAACGATAATTGATAAAGAATCTTAAATTTTAAAACTATTATTAATTTTAATTATGAGATGTTAAATAATACATAAAAAGGTATTTATATGTACTCTTTATGACATTTAAAATTAAAAAATCCTTTATTTTTGCGACTTAACTATTTCTAATTTAGAATTAATCTAAAGAAGGCAGGATGTTGTTGTTATAAAAAAATAGAACTAGTTGAGTATAGCATGGAGAGTCCAAATAAAAATAAAAAGAAGAAACTAAAACTACTACACCAGTATTATTCATATACCGGGTTTTATAAGTTTATTGGTAAAAGTTTAAAAAAAGCGATACTACCAGTAATTGTTATTGTAGTTGCATTATTTCTATTTAATAAGTATGTAATTAATATTAATGAGGCATTGCAATCAATTACTACTACTTTTGTAACGCATGAAATACTAGCTATCTTTTTTGCTTCAGAATCAATGTTGGGTTTAATACCTCCGGAAATTTTTATTGCCTGGGCTAAAAAAACAAATGATCCAATAGTTAATTTAATATTCTTGGCAACGTTGTCTTATTTAGGAGGTGTAATTTCATATTTTATTGGAAAAGCAGTTTTAAAAATGGAAGTTGTTAAAACTTATTTGGAAAATAAAATGTCAAAGCATTTAAAAAATACTAGTAAGTGGGGTGGTTTTCTAATTGTTGTAGGTGCCTTGCTGCCAATACCGTTTTCAATTACTTGTTTGGCAGGAGGAATGATTAAATATCCTCTTAAAGGAGTATTACTTTTTGGTTCGCTGAGGTTTGTTCGATTTGCTTTATACGGCGCAGCTATTTTTAATATGGTGAGTTAATTTTTATTTAATCCTTTTAATAATTGGATTATTTTCTATGATATTTGATAAAACTATATGGGTGCGTGTTTCTCCATATATTATTAATTGATCTATAAATTGTTCTAAATGTCTTTGATTATTAAGAACAGCTTCCATTACAATATTTTCATTTCCAGTTATTCTATAACAGTTTACAACTTCATTAAACGATTTTACTTTCTGAATAAAAGGTTTTAACTGCCCCATAAATGCCCTTAAAGTAATAATAGCTTTTAATTGATGACCTGTTTCAAAATGTGAAACCTTAGCATGAAATCCCTCAATTATTCCCGCATCTTCTAATTTTCTAATTCGTTCAGCCACAGCAGGTGATGAAACTCCAACTTGACGAGCAATATCAGTGTTTGATTGTCTTGCGTTTTGCTGTAAGCAGTCTAAAATTTTCCAGTTTATAGAATCAATTTTCATCTTTAAAGATTTTGTTAATAAATATATTAAATATTAAAGAAAAAAATGCAGTTAGCTTTAACTATTAAATATATTTTTTAAAAATCGGTCTTAAATTTGTATTATAAGATTGAATAATATGTTTAATTCTGCAGAACAAAATATTGACCACCTAATTATTTATAAAAAATCTCTTGATATTTTTAAATTATCACGTAGAGTGGCTTCATACATTACAGATGATAAGGATGTAATATCTATGTATAGGTCTGGTAATGCTTCCGATAATTATGCAGACAATTTAGTAATGAATGCTTTTCGATTAGTTCCTAAAATTGTTGAAACTGAAACTCAGGAGAATCCAAGATTGAAGTTGAAATATGCCAAATCTCTTAGATATTTTATTGATAGATTGTATCATAGTTGTTTGCAATTAGAAAAAACGAAAATTCAAGGTAAAGACTTTGTGGTTATGCTTAGAAGAGAATTAAAATTATTAAGAAAAATTCACAGAGGGTATGTGAGATCTTTACTTTAATAGAAATAAGAACATAAAAAAACCTGCTAGATATATTTCTTAGCAGGTTTTTTTATAATATATAATATTTACATATTCCTTCTATATTGTCCACCTACTTCAAACAAACCTTCGGTAATTTGCCCAATAGAACAAACTTTACAAGCTTCCATTAATTGTTCAAAAATATTTTCATTGTCAATTGATTTTTGTTTTAACAATTCAATTTGTTTTTTAGCCGACTTACTATTTCCTTTATTTAAATTGTCAACTACAGAAATTTGATATTGTTTTTCAGCTTCAGTAGCTCTAATAACTTCTTCGGGTAAAACAGTTGGAGAGCCTTTGCTACTTAAAAAAGTATTAACTCCAATAATTGGAAATTTTCCATTGTGTTTTAAAGTTTCATAATACAAGCTTTCTTCCTGAATTTTACTTCTTTGGTACATTGTTTCCATTGCTCCTAAAACTCCTCCTCGTTCCGTAATTCTATCAAATTCTACATAAATAGCTTCTTCAACCAAATCTGTTAATTCTTCTATGATAAATGAACCTTGAATAGGATTTTCATTTTTCGTTAACCCTAATTCTTTATTAATTATTAACTGTATGGCCATTGCTCTACGTACACTCTCTTCGGTAGGAGTGGTAATTGCTTCGTCATAGGCGTTTGTGTGTAAACTATTACAGTTATCATAAATAGCATATAAAGCTTGAAGCGTAGTTCTTATATCGTTAAAGTCAATTTCCTGTGCATGTAAGCTTCTACCAGATGTTTGTATATGATATTTTAACATTTGAGCTCTCGGGTTTGCTCCGTATTTGTTTTTTAAAGCTTTTGCCCAAATTTTTCGTGCAACTCTACCAATTACTGCATATTCAGGGTCAACACCATTTGAGAAGAAAAATGAAAGGTTTGGACCAAATTTATTGATGTCCATTCCCCTTGATAAGTAATACTCAACATAAGTAAATCCATTTGCTAAGGTAAATGCCAATTGTGAAATTGGATTAGCACCAGCTTCAGCAATATGATATCCTGAAATAGAGACGGAATAAAAATTCCGTACATTATTATTGATAAAATACTCCTGAACATCACCCATTAATCGTAAAGCAAATTCAGTGGAAAAAATACACGTATTTTGAGCTTGATCTTCTTTTAAAATATCTGCCTGAACAGTTCCTCTAACTTTGGCAATTGTTTCAGTTTTAATTTTTTGATAAATACTATCAGGTAAAACTTCGTCACCTGTTACACCTAAAAGCATTAATCCTAAACCATTGTTTCCTTCAGGTAAATCACCTTGATACTTTGGTCTTTGAACACCTTTTTTAGCGTAAATTCCTTTTATTTTATTTTCAATTTCTGATTCTAGTCCGTTTTCAGAAATATATCTTTCACATTCTTGATCTATGGCAGAGTTCATAAAAAAACCAAGCATCATTGGTGCAGGTCCATTAATTGTCATAGAAACTGAAGTCATTGGATTTGTCAACTCAAACCCAGAATATAATTTCTTAGCATCATCTAAACAACAAATTGATACTCCAGCATTTCCTATTTTACCATAAATATCAGGTCTTTTGTCAGGATCGTTCCCGTATAAAGTAACCGAATCGAAAGCGGTTGATAATCGTTTGGCTGGCATTCCTAAACTTACATAATGAAAGCGTCTGTTCGTTCGTTCAGGTCCACCTTCACCAGCAAACATTCTGGTAGGGTCTTCACCTGTTCTTTTGAATGGAAATAACCCTGAAGTGTATGGGAATTCTCCTGGTACGTTTTCTTCTAAAGACCATAATAAAATATCACCCCAGGCGTCATATTTTGGCAAGCAAATTTTAGGAATGTTTATATGTGATAATGATTCGCTATGAGTTTCTATTTTAATTTCTTTATTACGAACTTTGTAAGTATATTGTTCATCCTTGTAAGACTGTTTTTTAGTTTCCCAATTTAAAATGATTGTCCAATTGTGTGGGTTTAAATCCATTTTAATTCTTGAAAATTCCTTAAGCAACATTGAGACCAATTGTTTTGAATCTTCATTCTGAATTTGTTCTAGAATATCCGTTTCATATAAGCCAATTTCATTTAGGTTAGGTTTAAGATTTGAAACAGATTCAATAGTTTTATAGATTCCATATAGTTTTTGAGCAATTTCTTTTTGCTCTCTACTGGTTTTACTATAAAGTCGGTTGTTTTCCGTGATTTCAGATAAATAACGAGTTCTATTTGGCGGGATAATGAATTTCTTCTCGCTAAGTTTACCAGTACTTTCAAAATTACTTTCGAAATTAGCTTGAGTTTTTTCGTTTAATTTGTTTATTAAAACTTTATATAATTCATTTGTGCCAGGGTCATTAAATTGAGATGCAATTGTTCCGTAAACTGGCATAGAATCCAGTTCGGAGTCCCAAAGGTTTTGATTTCTTTGGTATTGTTTTTTTACATCTCTTAAGGCATCTAATGCACCACGTTTGTCAAACTTATTTAGAGCAATAACATCTGCAAAATCAATCATATCAATTTTCTCTAATTGTGTTGCAGCTCCATATTCAGGAGTCATTACATATAAAGAAACATCTGAATGATCTAAAATTTCTGTATCACTTTGACCAATACCCGATGTTTCCAAAATAACCAAATCAAATTCCGCTACTTTCAATATATTTACTGCATCGCTTACGTGTTTAGATAATGCTAAGTTAGATTGACGAGTGGCTAAAGAGCGCATATAAACTCGATTGCTTTTTATAGAGTTCATTCTAATTCTATCACCTAAAAGTGCTCCCCCAGTTTTTCTTTTTGATGGATCTACAGAAACAATGGCAATTGTTTTTTTAGGAAAATCGATTAAAAAGCGTCTTACCAATTCATCAACTGTTGATGATTTTCCAGAACCACCAGTTCCAGTTATTCCTAAAACTGGAATTTTTGATTTATTTGATTGTTTTCTAATATCAGAAATAAAATCACTGTGTTTTTCTGAAAAGTTTTCAGCTGCAGAAATTGCTATTGCTAATTGAGCTGAGTTTTTATTTTTTAATTCTGATACTTTGAAATTTACATTTTCTCCTGTTGGATAATCACAATTTTTGATCATGTCATTAATCATTCCTTGTAATCCTAATTCTCTTCCGTCATCTGGTGAATAAATACGGGAAATTCCATAATCCATTAATTCTTTAATTTCTTCTGGAAGAATAACACCACCTCCACCTCCAAAAATTTTGATATGCGCTGCACCTTTTTCGGTTAATAAATCGTGCATATATTTAAAGTATTCATTATGTCCTCCTTGATAAGAAGTCATTGCTATTGCATTAGCATCTTCTTCTATTGCACAGTTAACTACATCTTCAACGCTTCGGTCATGACCTAAGTGGATAACTTCTACTCCTGTTGCTTGTATGATTCGGCGCATAATGTTGATAGCTGCGTCATGTCCATCAAAAAGTGAAGCTGCAGTAACAATTCGTACTTTATTCTTTGGTTTATAAGGTGTTATTTTCTTCATTGTTTTTTTAGTTTCAGTTGGTGCAATTTATATAAAATAAACAAGTACAATTTAAGAGAATATTACGAAGTATTTGCTGGAATACTGTATTATTTAGGAATATAATTGTGTTTTTAATGGAAAAAGGTGAAAAATGCAAAAAAGCTGGTTTTTATTGTAGATGTTTTAAAAAAGAGTAGTGTTTTCTATGTTTTAAATAACTTAGGTTTTTCTCATTTAAATAAGATTCTTTTTCAAAACATATAGATTTGTAGGTAGTATTGTGATTTTTATGTTTTATAAATAAAATAAGGTATTCAACACTGTACCATATAAAGAAGAATATCCATAATAATTCTTTTTGTTGCTTTAAATGAATTTTTTCGTGATTCAATAGTTTTACATCCTTCTTTAAATATTCATTTTTGATAAAAATTAAGGGCCAAATGGTTAAACTACTATAATTGTTAGGTATTATTAGTTTAAAAACGATAATCATAATTTATATTCAACAAAAACCAATCCAATTATAATAAATTGATTTTAATTAATTAAAGGTTACTAGTACCTAGGTCTTGAATTAAATTAATTAAAAGAGTGTTCATTTTTTCATTTTTGTAGGTTTAAAATCATATGGTTAGTTTTACTTATTATGGTATGGTTATTGCAGTTGTTTTTATTGTAGGCTAATTATTTATGTCTCCTTTTTTGAAATAATTATAGTATTGATTTGAAAATTTAAAAATTTGTTAAAATGAAAACTTTAAAATTACTTCCGTTATTGCTATTGTTTTTAATGGCTTCATGTAGCTCAGTGAGGGTTACTTCTGATTATGATACAACTACTAATTTTTCTAAATATAAAACTTTTGCGTTCTATAAAAAAGGAATTGATAAGGTTGATATTTCCGATTTAGATAAGCGAAGAATTTTAAAGGCTGTCGAGAGTGAGTTGATGGCAAAAGGATTTACGAAGTCAAATAGCCCTGATGTTTTGGTGAATATATTTACAAAATCACGTCAGAAAGTCGATGTATATAATAATATGTACTCTGGATGGCATCCTTGGTATTACGGTCCAAATTACGGAATGCATATTTCAAAATACACAGAAGGAACTTTATTTGTTGATTTAATTGATGCTAAAAAGAAAGAATTGGCTTGGCAAGGAATTGGAAGTGGAGCTCTTAATACTTCAGGAAATGTTGCTAAAAAAGAAGAAAGAATAAAACAATTTGTTGAAGAAATTATGGCTCAGTATCCACCAGCTAAAAATTAGTTTTGTCTTATAGAGTTTATTGCATCGGTAATTAGAATTTTAAGTATTGGATCAAATTTGCTTGTTCTTTTAAATTCTTCTATTGAGTTTATAAATTGATTAAAATTATTTGTTGAAATTTCAGTTAAACACAAAGTTGATAAAAGTTGTTTCCAAATAAAAAATAGTTCTTCTATAATATCTTTTTTTGAATCGTAATTGTCGTTTAATTGTTTAAATAAGTTTTGTGTATAACATCTGAAACTAAGTGGAGTGCTTGTTAATTTTTTAATTGATTGCTGCATTCCATTAAATAGTTTTTCTTCAGAAGTAAATGATTGAATTCTATAATTATTTAAATCATGTTTTTTTTTAGAGGTAATTAATAATAACGAGTTTGTAATAAAGCTTGAAAGATTTTTATTGGAATAGTAATAAATTTCTAATCCTAAATTTGTATTTAGAATTAGAAATTTAGTTTGTAAGGTGTTTTCCAAAAGATTTAATAAAGTGGAAACCTCATTATGAGCAATAAGTATTGATGTCTTGTGTGTTTTACTTGATATGTGAACACCTTTTAATAATGAGATTTCCATGTGAATAATTAGTGTTGTAGTTTTTCGTTAATTTCAACTCCCAAGCCGTTTGCAATTCCCATTCCTAGTTCGGTGTCCGCTCTAAACCAATGGCAAAGCTGTCTGTCGATAATTTCATCTTTTTTAGGTCCTGATATTCCACTCATTGCACCAATTATATTGTTTATGGTGTTTGATTTTGCTTTATCAGTCATTAATCTGAATAAATTTCCAGGTTGCGTAAAATGATCATCATCGTTTTCGTTTCTGTCAAAATACCCTACAGTATCACTTTCTAGCTTGTATGGTATTCCTTTGTAATTTTCATCTTCAACAATTGAGTCGAAGCTGTTTGGATAATAATTAGGGTTGCTTCCACCGTTTTCGTCATATCGCATGGCTCCATCTCGGTGGTAGTTGTTTACTGCATACGGACATTTATTAACGGGAAGAGATTCATAATTAACTCCAATTCGATATCTATGCGCATCAGGGTATGATAAAATTCTTCCTTGTAACATTTTATCAGGAGAAAAACCAATGCCATCTACTAAATTGGCTGGAGCAAATGCAGATTGCTCTACATGTGCAAAATAATTATCTGGATTTTCATTAAGCTCTATGGTCCCAACATCTTGTAATGGAAAATCAGCATGTGGCCAAACCTTTGTTAAATCAAATGGATTCCATTTAAATTTTTTGGCTTGATCAAAAGTCATTACCTGAATTTTTAGTTTGTATTTAGGGAAATGTCCATTATCAATAGCTTCAACTAAATCTCTCTGAGAAAAGTCTGGATCTTTAGATTTTAATTCAGCAGCCTCTGCATCAGTAAATGTTTTAATTCCTTGCATGGTTTTGTAATGGAATTTAACATAAACTCTTACATTTTTATTGTTAATTAATGAAAAGGTATGGCTTCCATAGCCATTCATAAATCGATATCCTATTGGGGTTCCTCTGTCTGACATAAGTATTAATACCTGATGTAAGCTTTCTGGGTTTAAAGACCAGTAATCCCACATCATTGTAGGTGATTTACAATTGGTATATGGATCTCTTTTTTGTGTATGGATAAAATCAGGGAATTTTTTAGGATCCTTTATAAAAAATACAGGCGTATTATTTCCAACCAAGTCCCAATTACCATCTTCAGTGTAAAATTTTACTGCAAAACCCCTAGGGTCGCGCTCTGTATCCGCAGAACCTTTTTCTCCACCTACTGTTGAAAATCTTGTAAAAACCTTTGTCTTTTTGCCAATTTCTGAAAATATTTTAGCTCTAGTAAAATTTGTGATATCATGGGTAACTGTAAAAGTACCATAGGCGCCAGAACCTTTAGCATGTACAATTCTTTCAGGAATTCTTTCTCTGTTAAAATGTGCAAGTTTTTCATGTAAGAAATAATCCTGAAGTAATAATGGGCCTCTACTGCCTACACTTTGAGAATCTTCGTAATGATTAATTGGCGCTCCGGCAGCTGTTTTTATTCTCTTTTTTTCTTTCATAATAATATGATTTTAGATTGTTATTGTTTTATTATTAAAAAGGGTAAGAGGTTGTAAATGTGGAGTTCAAGTATTAAAGTTATGTATTTTAAATATATTTTGAAGGATTTTTTAAGAATATTTAATCTTGTTCTTTCAAGTTAAGTGTTCTTTTTAATTTTGAATTGAGTATTATTGAGAATAATTTATTTTAATTTTGTCGAATGGAATATAGTAAACCAACTACGCTAGAAGAAGGTGATTTTTATACAAATGAACAGGGATTTCGTGTTTTTACAGAGCAATATCATTTAAAAAGAGGATATTGTTGTAAAAATGGTTGTAAGCATTGTCCTTATGATTATGATAAAAAAACGGATACATTTAAGAAATAAAAAGCAGTATATTAACTAATAACAATATATATTATGAAGAAGAAATTATTTTTATTGATTGCTATTTTTCAATTAACAGCATGTTCCGAATTGCAACAAGTCGTTAATCAATTACCAAGTGGTGGTATTTCAAATAGTCAAATAGCTGGAGGTTTAAAGGAGGCTTTAAACAATGGTATAACAAACCAAGTAAATACTTTAGCTCTTGAGAATGGTTTTTTTAAAAATGAACTAGTTAAAATTTTATTGCCAGAAGAATTACAAAAGGTTGATAATACTTTGCGTAAAATTGGATTGTCAAAATTAGCAGATGAAGGATTGAAGGTTTTGAATAGAGCGGCTGAAGATGCAGTAGGTGAAGCTATTCCAATTTTTGTTGATGCAATAAAGGGTATGTCTTTTGTTGATGCTAAAAATATTTTGTTAGGAGATAAGAATGCAGCAACAAATTATTTGAGAGAGTCAACAACAGAAGCTTTGTATCAAAAATTTAGTCCAATTATTAATAGTTCTTTTCAAAAGGTTGGAGCTGATAAAATTTGGACGAACTTAATTACAAAGTATAATAATTTACCTTTAACAAATGATGTAAATACCAATTTAACCGATTATGTTACTGGGGAAGCTTTAAAAGGGGTTTATACAATGGTAGAAGTAGAAGAAAGAGAAATTAGATTGAAAGTTTCAAGTCGTACTTCTGATTTGTTAAAGCGAGTGTTTGCTTTACAAGATTAAATGTTTTTCATAAAAAAAAAAGACCTTTCGCTAGAAAAAGTCTTTTTTTTGTTTTTAAATTATTAGTTCTTAAACTACAGTTACATGAATGCCTATTTCATTTAATCTAGCTTTTGTTTTTTCATCAATACCAGTATCTGTAATAATTTGATCAACTTCTTCTAGTCCGCAAATTCTTCCAAAGCCTTTTCTTCCGAATTTTGAGGAATCTGCTAAAACTATAATTTTTTGCGCTGCCTTAATCATTGCTTTGTTTAATGAAGCTTCATTAGAGTTGGTTGTTGTTAAACCGTAGTCTAGGTCAATACCATCAACACCTAAAAATAATTTTGTACAATTAAATTCACTTAGCATTTTTTCTCCAATTGATCCTATAACGGAAGAAGAGCTAGGTCTAACCATTCCTCCTAATTGAATAACATCGATATTAGGGTTTTCTGCTAGTATCAATGAGGTGTTTAATGATGCAGTTAAAACGGTTAATCCTTCTACAGGTTTAATGTGACGGGCAAATTCAATAACTGAAGTGCCCGAAGCAATAATTATACTATCGTTTGGAACAAGCTTTAATCCTGCTTCAATAGCAATCCTATTTTTTTCTTTGCGGTTAATTTTTTCTTTTACATTAACATGGTGTTCTGTAATATATGGATTTGCTGGGACAGCTCTACCGTGTGATCTGTATAATAAATTTCTTTCTTCTAGTAATTTCAGATCCTTTCGAATTGTTACAACCGAAACATTGAACTCTTGACTAAGCTCATTTACAGTAACAAATCCATTCTCATCTAATTTGTCTAATATTAATTTATGTCGATCAACAATATTTAATAGCATTTTAATTTTTTTATAGTGCAAAGATACATATTAATGTATAATCTTCCTTTTAATTTTTATTTGTTTTTTTCTATATAATTATACTGTTTAGGTGTACGATGTTGTATTTCAGTTTGGTATATGATGTTGTAATGTTGTTAAAAAGGAAAAAGTGTTTTTTTTAAAGGTGTGTTTTATGAAAAATGTGATAAAAAGGGATATTTTAATCTTATTGTTATGACATTTGTCAGTCTTTTTCAAAAAAAATAAAAAAAAGCTTTCGTATTCTTTCGTTTTGTTTTAAGTTTGGGTAATAATAGTTACATAAAAATTAAATTACCGTTAAAAATAGGGTCATGAAGAGAAGTGAAATGATAAGTAGAATAAGTGAAGGAACTAAAGAATATGATTTCATTATTATAGGAGGAGGAGCTACTGGAATTGGTATAGCGTTAGAGGCATCAGCAAGAGGATATTCAGTTGTGTTGTTAGAAAAATCAGATTTTACAAAGTCAACATCAAGTAAAAGTACAAAGCTTGTTCATGGTGGAGTTAGATATTTAGCACAGGGAGATGTAGGTTTGGTAAGAGAGGCAGTAGTTGAAAGAGGTTTGTTGACTCAAAATGCTCCGCATTTAGTGAAAAATCAGTCATTTATAATACCTACGCATGGATTGTATGATGAGCTTCAATACACAGTTGGTTTAACTATGTATGATTTACTTGCTGGAAAATATAGTTTAGGTAGATCTAAAAGGATTTCAAAATCTAAAACATTAAAGCGTATCTCTACAATAAATTCTGAAAAAATTTCTGCAGGAGTTGTTTACCATGATGGGCAGTTTGATGATTCAAGATTAGCGATAAATACTTTGCAATCGGCTGAAGAAATGGGTGCGATAGTTATTAATTATTGTTCAGTAGAAGGATTGCTTAAAGATGGTGAAGGAAAAGCATCTGGAGTAAGGTTTGTTGATGAAGAGTCAAAAAGAACATACGAAATAAAAGGAAAGCAAGTTGTAAACGCAACAGGTGTGTTTGCAGATGATGTTTTGAAAATGGATACGCCTAATGCTGAAAAAACAATTGCGCCAAGTCAAGGAGTGCATTTAGTATTAGATAAATCATTTTTACCGGATAATGATGCTATTATGATTCCGAAAACCGATGATGGTAGAGTTTTATTCCTTGTACCTTGGCATGGAAGAGTTGTTGTTGGTACTACAGATACTCCTATTGAAAAGGAATCGTTGGAGCCAATTGCTTTAGAGCAGGAAATTGAGTTTATTTTAAATACAGCAGCAAGGTATTTAACAAAAGCTCCTAAAAGAAGCGATGTGTTAAGTGTTTTTGCAGGTTTAAGACCGTTGGCTGCTTCAAAAGGGAAAGGAAAGAAAACGAAAGAGATTTCAAGAAGTCATAAAATATTTGAAACAGAGTCTGGATTACTTACAATGGTAGGTGGGAAATGGACTACATATAGAAAAATGGGTGAAGATTTAGTTGATAAAACTGAAAAAAACCATGGATGGTTTAATATTCCATCAAAAACAACTCATTTGAAAATTCACGGATATAAAGAAAATGTTGATCATAGTAATCCGCTATATTTTTATGGAAGTGATGAAGAAAAAATTGTAAAATTATCTAAAGAAGAGGGAATGAGTGAGACAATTAGTTCTTCTTTAAAAGTAATAAAAGCACAAGTAGTATGGTCAGTTAGAAATGAAATGGCTAGAACAGTTGAAGATGTTTTAGCACGTCGTACAAGATGTCAATTATTAGACGCTAGAGAAAGTATTAAGATGGCTCCAAAGGTGGCTGAAATTATGGCTCAGGAATTGGGTTATGATAAAGCATGGGAAGAGCAACAAATTAGCAATTATGAAAAAGTAACCTCAAATTATATTTTGTAAGTACTTAAAAACTAATATTAACCAATAATTACCAAATCTAATACAATGGAAAACAAATTAATTTTAGCCCTTGATCAAGGGACTACGTCTTCAAGAGCGATTTTATTCAATCACAATGGAGAAATTGTAAAGGTATCTCAAAAGTCTTTTGAACAAATTTTCCCAAAACCGGGATGGGTAGAACATGACCCTAATGAAATTTGGTCTTCACAAATATCAGTTGCTGCTGAGGTTGTTGCACAAGAAGGTGTAAACGGAGAAGGAATTGCTGCAATTGGAATTACCAACCAAAGAGAAACGACAATAGTTTGGGATCGTGAAACTAGCGAACCAATTTATAATGCAATTGTTTGGCAAGATAGAAGAACTGCAAAATATTGTGATGAATTGAAGGATGCAGGTCATATTGATATGATCAAAAAGAAAACAGGTTTAGTGTTAGATGCATATTTTTCTGCAACTAAATTAAAATGGATTCTTGACAATGTTGAAGGAGCAAGAGAAAAAGCTGAAGCAGGAAAATTATGCTTTGGTACAGTTGATACTTGGTTAGTGTGGAAACTTACTAGAGGAAATATGTTTATAACAGACGTTTCTAATGCAAGTAGAACAATGTTATTAAACATTCACACTTTAGAGTGGGATACAGAATTGTTGGAGCTATTTAATATACCGAAAGCAATTTTGCCAGAAGTAAAAGAAAGTAGTGAAATTTATGGTGAAACGGCAACAACATTATTTTCAACAAAAATTCCAATTGCTGGTATTGCTGGAGATCAACAAGCTGCGTTATTTGGACAAATGTGTACAAAGCCAGGAATGGTAAAGAATACGTATGGGACAGGATGTTTCTTGTTAATGAATACAGGAGAGAAAGCTGTTTATTCTGAAAATAATTTACTAACCACTATTGGTTGGAAAATCGACGGAAAAACTACGTATGCTTTAGAAGGCAGTGTGTTTGTTGGTGGAGCAGCAGTTCAATGGTTGCGTGATGGAGCAAAAATAGTTAAAACTGCCCCTGGAATTAATCATTTAGCTGAAACAGTTGAAGATAATGGAGGTGTTTATTTTGTGCCTGCAATGACTGGTATGGGAGCGCCTTATTGGGATCAGTATGCTCGTGGTGCTATTGTTGGTATTACTCGTGGTACTACAGATGCTCATATTGCACGTGCTACACTTGAAGGAATTGCATTCCAAGTTTATGATATAGTAAAAGCCATGGAAGCTGATTCTGGTGAGAAAAGTATTGAATTAAGAGTTGATGGTGGAGCTGCGGCAAGTAATTTATTAATGCAAATTCAATCTGATTTATTCGGATTTAAAATATTACGTCCAAAAACTTTAGAAACTACTGCTTTAGGAGCTGCTTATTTAGCTGGTTTAGCTGTTGGTTACTGGAAAAGTGTAGATGATATTCAATCTCAATGGATTGTAGATAAGGAGTTTGAGCCTATTGCAGATGATGTAAAAGTTGAAGATATGTTGAAGTATTGGCATAAAGCAGTAAAATGCGCTCAAAATTGGATAGAAGAATAAATAGCAATAATTAATTAAAAAACAAATAGATTATGTCATCAATTTTAATAGCAGAGATATTAGGTACAATGTTCCTTATTTTATTAGGAAATGGAGTGGTAGCTAATGTTGTTTTAAATGGAACAAAAGGTAACAATTCTGGATGGATTGTTATTACTACAGGATGGGCTTTAGCGGTGTTTGTAGGTGTAATTGTAGCAGGGCCTTATAGTGGTGCGCATTTAAATCCAGCGGTAACGGTTGGTTTAGCGGTAGCAGGAAAATTATCTTGGAGTTTAGTTCCAGAATATATTGCAGGAGAAATGATAGGTGCAATGGTAGGTGCGTTTTTAGTGTGGTTAATGTATAAAGATCACTTTAAAGCAACTGAAGATGAAGGTGGAAAATTAGCTTGTTTCAGTACAGGACCAGCAATTAGAAATACTTTTTCAAATATGGTAAGTGAGATTATTGGAACATTTGCTTTAATGTTTGTAATATTTTATATCGCTGGACCATCAATTGAAATAGCTGCTGATGCAGGTGCAAATGTTGGGTTAGGATCATTAGGGGCGTTGCCTGTTGCGTTGTTAGTATGGGTAATTGGACTTTCATTAGGAGGAACTACTGGTTATGCTATCAATCCAGCTCGTGATTTAGGGCCTAGAATTATGCATGCAATTTTACCTGTAAAAGGTGGAAGTGACTGGAGTTATTCTTGGATTCCTGTAGTGGGACCAATTATTGGAACTGTTATAGCAGCATTATTGTACGTTGCTTTATTTTAAAATAAAATTAAATAATAAGATTAAAACGAAGAAAATGAAGAAAATATTATTAATAATATTAGTAGTAGTGTGCTCGGTTCAAGTTGGAACTGCTCAGGATATTGAAGTGAAGAAAAGTCCATTAAGTTTTTCATCAAGTTTACAAACAAATCATTTATGGAGAGGTTTGGTAATTACAGATAAGCCTATGGTTGGAGTTATTACTACTCTTAAATTAAACGAGTCTGGAAGTTTTACAACTGGATTTTGGGGGGGGATGTCTTTTTCAAATGATAATGATGGAACTCACTACAAAGAGGTGAATTATTATATGCAGTTTGCTGCAAATGGGTTTTCTATTGGTTTATGGGATTTATTTAATACAAGAGGAGCTACAAATGTTGATGTTTGGGATTATGATAAGGAAACAACAGGTCATTTATTAGATTTAAGAACTTCTTATAATTTTGGAGAGGAATTCCCATTAACTTTAGAAGCAGATGTTTTATTATTTGGTAAAGGAGATTCTCAATTGAATGATGGAGATCTTGAACAACGTTATTCTACATATGTGCAAGTTTCTTACCCATTAATTAGAAATTCAGATGTGAACTTAAACGCATTTGTTGGAGGTGGTTTTTCTTTAAACGGAGACACACACTTGTATGGTGATGGTCAAGAAAATTTTGACCTAGTTAATATTGGGTTTACAGCGTCTAAAACTGTTAAATTAGCAGGTTTAGGTATCCCTGTATCTGCAACAACTTTATGGAATCCTTCGCTAAAAATAGCAAGAGTTCAGTTGGCAGTATCGCTGTTTTAATTACCTAGAATACAATTAGTATTTACATAGTTTTTTTAGTAGTAAACCCTGTAATAGTTTAAGATGTACTATTGCAGGGTTTTTTTTTGTGCGGTTTCGTTTCTTGTTAATTGTTTTTATTTTATTGTTTAAATGTAGTTTTTAGGTTTTTTCACATCTTTTTTTAAGTGTATTGTGCTTTTTTAGAATTTATTCTTTGAGTTTTAAAATTGCTTGTTATGTTTGAGAATTATTTTTTTATAGTTCTAATGGTGTGTGCTACAAATTGTTGAGTTGAAAAGGTTGAAGGGAGGAGAGTTTAGGAAGTTGTTATTAAAATAGTGAGTTTATGATAAATGTCATTCTTTTTTAATAAAAATAAAAAAAAACTTACGTAGTGTTTCGATTTGTTATAGTTTTGTCGTCCAGAAAGTCAAAAATATAATCTTATTTAAAGCCGTGATGAAGAGAATCGAAATGCTCGAAAGAGTGAGTAATAAACTCAATACTTATGATTTTATTATAATTGGAGGAGGAGCAACAGGAATTGGTATAGCGTTAGAAGCATCTGCCCGTGGATATTCAGTAGTGCTATTAGAAAAATCTGATTTTACTAAATCTACCTCAAGTAAAAGTACCAAATTAGTGCATGGAGGGGTACGTTATTTAGCACAAGGTGATGTTGGACTGGTTAGAGAGGCCGTAGTTGAAAGAGGGTTGTTAAATCAAAATGCACCACACTTAGTAAAAAATCAATCTTTTATTATTCCTACACATGGCTTATTTGATGAGCTTCAATACACTGTGGGGCTTACATTGTATGACCTTTTAGCGGGAAAATTAAGTTTGGGTAGGTCTAAACGAATTTCAAAAACTAAAACATTAAAAAGAATTTCAACTATTAATCCTGAAAAGATTTCAGCAGGTGTTGTGTATCATGATGGACAATTTGATGATACTCGATTGGCTATAAATACACTACAATCTTCTGAAGAAATGGGAGCTATCGTTTTAAATTACTGTTCTGTTTTTGGATTAACGAAAAATAATGAAGGAAAAGTTACCGGAGTTAAGTTTAAGGATGAAGAATCAAATAAAGAATACGTTATAAAAGGAAAGCAAATTGTTAATGCTACTGGTGTTTTTGCTGATGATGTTTTAAAAATGGATTCTCCAAATGCTGAGAAAACTATTGCACCAAGTCAAGGTGTTCATTTAGTATTGGATAAATCATTTTTACCAGACAATGATGCAATTATGATTCCTAAAACAGATGATGGGAGAGTATTGTTTTTAGTTCCTTGGCATAATAGAGTTGTTGTTGGTACTACTGATACGCCAATAGAGAAAGAGTCTTTAGAGCCAATTGCTTTAGAAGAAGAAATTGAATTTATTTTAAATACTGCATCAAGATATTTAACAAAGGCACCTAAAAGGAGTGATGTTTTAAGTGTATTTGCCGGATTGAGACCTTTAGCCGCTTCTAAAGGTGAAGGTAAAAAAACAAAGGAAATTTCTAGAAGTCATAAAATCTTTGAATCTAAATCCGGTTTGTTAACTATGGTTGGCGGAAAATGGACCACGTATAGAAAAATGGGTGAGGATTTAGTTGATAAAACTGAAAAAAATAATGGTTGGGCAAATATTCCAACTAAAACGAAACATTTAAAAATACACGGATATAAAGAAAATGTTGATCGTACAAACCCTTTATATTTTTATGGAAGTGATGAAGAAGAAATATTGAAATTATCTAGAATTGAAGGTTTAGATGAATCAATAAGTGATTCTTTAAAGGTGATAAGAGCCCAGGTGGTTTGGGCTGTGAGGAACGAAATGGCTCGTACTGTTGAAGATGTATTGGCACGAAGAACCAGATGTCAGTTGTTAGATGCAAAGGAAAGTATGCGTATGGCTCCGGTAGTAGCTGAAATTATTGCTAAAGAGTTAGGTATGG
>Ga0193961_1000329_pt1 | contig 18807 bp, 15 predicted proteins | sample FB_4_MG_FD_140371 | JGI IMG/M metagenome (GOLD analysis project Ga0193961, IMG submission 140371) | Microbial mat bacterial communities from the Broadkill River, Lewes, Delaware, United States - FB_4_MG | ecosystem: Environmental > Aquatic > Freshwater > River > Microbial mats | place: USA...
ACCACCCATAAGACCTAAACCAACTATTGCTACATTCATATGTTCCATCTTTTAACCAATATTTAAACTTTTTTGAGAGTTTATCAAATATTTACTCTATAAAAGTTAAAATCCAATATATTATATAGAATTGGAAGTATTAGATGTGGTTTAGAGTTTTGGTTGGAGTTGTTGTAGTTTTTTTTATAACTAATGTATATTTTTTAGTCGTAATAGATGGATTAAAAGAAGAAAATAAAAGTTTGGTTGCTACAAAAAAGGCTTTAGAAAGTGAACTTTATAATGTAAATAAAAAATATCAACATAAGATTAGTTTATCTGATTCTAAAAATGAAAAGTTGTTAAAAGAACTTGAGAGAAAGAGACTATCAAGTGTAAAAAAAGATATTAATTTAAAAGATTTGGCAAGCAGTTACAACGTACCATCTATGTTAATACCTGAGTCTATTAACAGTATGACTGATGATGAGTTAAAGGAAAACCTAAAAAGGTTTTTAAAAGTAAAAGATGAAGATTTACCTTCAAATATGGGATTAAGAGAATTTATAAATAATTTAATAAAGATAGCGATGGTTGATGACCTATCAAATGATGAAAATATTCATATATCTGAAGAGCAAAAAAAGTTCAATGTAGTAGTGCCACCTCCAAGAGATCCTGAAAAGTTGAATAAAATGTTTAACGTTACAGAGTTTGGAGAAAAAAAAGTATTAGAAATTGATGGAAAAAGTACAAATAAAATCACAACTACACTAGATCTTAAAGATACTGATACAGAAAGAGTTTTGATGAAGTGGGTCAATAAAGATAATGGAAAAGTTATAAGCTATAAGTATTTAGATGTTATTCCAAACAAAACTAATTTAGTCTCTCTAGATAAAAAAAGTGATTGGATAGAAGGAAATTATGAAGTTAAAGTTTTTACAACTCAAAATGAAATAAGACAAATTGCCAATACAAGTTTTATAGTGAAGTAGTTTATGATTTTTAGCCTAATCGACTAAAAATCATAAAATTTTTGAATTGAACTATTAATAATCAGATGTATAAACAGAACAAGTTTTTGAGCTAGAGAATTCGCTACAAGATTTATATTTATCATTGTACCATGTCCAATTTGAACCATCTTGCTCGCATACATCCTTTGGATAATTATTCCATATAGTTACACTACTTTCTGATTCATAAACGCAAGATCCTAAGTCACCATAAACAGCTTCTACAACATCATCATCATCAAGACACCCAGAGAAACTTAAAACAAGAACTGCAGTTGCAGCTATACTTAAAACTTTTTTCATAAAAAGCCCTTTTTATTTGGAATAAATAATATTAGCATTTGATTTCTTACAAAATTATAATAAAATTAACAAAATATAATTATAATTCGTAATTTACTTATTTTGTAACAAGTAAACTATTTTGAGTAAAATCAAAATTCAATAATTTGGATCAATTTTTTACTAAATATTAACCTCATAAAAGGTAAAATCTTTTTCTATTTTACTTTATGGATAATATATGAAACTTATTTTGGCAATACTGCTAACTACTCTAGTAACACAAAACATTTTAGCTCAAACAATCAAATCGATCAAGTATGAAAACATAGTACACATATCTAACTCAGTTGCTTTAGGTATGTTGGATTTCTCAGAAGGCGATGAACTTGATGAGAAAAAGGTTAATGAAGCAATCAAAAAATACTTTAAGCAGGGCTATTTTACAGATATAAAAGCTGAGTTTGAAAATGGGGAACTTACTTTTTACTTTGTTGAAAAGCCTTTAATCTCAAAAATTGAACTAAAAGGTTATAAAGAGACAGATGAAGATATAAAAGACTCTATTATTCAGATAAAACGTGGAACTCTTTATGATGAGAAAAAACTTCAAGCTGCAAAAAAACGTCTTATAGATGCAATGAGTCAAGAGGGGAAAATTGATAGTGTTGTTGAGATCCAAACACAAAAGTTAGAAAATGGAAGTATTAAAGTGACTTTTATTGCTAGTGAGGGTGAAGAGATCATCATAGAAAAACTTAAATACTCAGGTGTAGAAAAAATAGATCCAGAAGAGTTTGATGATGTTATAGCGAATAAAGAACATCAGTGGATGGGTTGGTTTTATGGAAGAAATGATGGGAAGATGCAGCTTCGTGATTTAGCATATGACCATCTTCGTATTAAAGATTACTACATGCAAAACGGTTATTTAGATGCGAAAGTTGAACAACCTTTTGTAAAGGCTGACTTTAATAACTATACAGCTTTTATGAGTTATGTAATAGAAGAGGGTGAAATATACAACATAAGCAAGATCAGTATAAACCAAGTTAAAAATGTTGTAGATGATGAAAAACTAAAAGAAGTGATCTCTTTAGAAGTTGGTGATCCTTTTAACATACAAAAATTTCGTGATGATTCTCAAAAGATCAAAAGAGTTATAGCCGATCTTGCATATGCATTTGTTCAAGTAGTTCCAGACCTTACAAAAAACAAAGAAAATAAAACAGTTGAAGTTGTTTTTAGAGTTGTTCCTGGTGATAAGGTTAAAGTAAGGAATGTACTTATTTCTGGTAATAATAGAACACTAGACAGAATAATTAGACGTGAACTGTATTTAGGTCCTGGTGATATGTACTCCTTAACTGATCTTACTGATTCTAGAAACTCTTTAGGAAGACTCGGATTTTTTGAAGGTCAGACTATAGAAGAAAAAAGAATTGATAACCAAACTATGGACTTAATAGTAAAAGTAAAAGAAGCACCAACTGGAAATATTCAACTAGGCGGTGGATATGGTTCATATGGTGGATTCTTGGTAAATGTAGCTGTAAATGACAGAAATATTTGGGGTTCTGGTATAGACATAGGTGTACAGATTGAAAAGTCTGAGACTACTAGAAATTACTCTTTTAGTATATCTAATCAAAAACTAAATGATAGTGACTTTAGTGGGAACTTTTCTATTAATAAGTCTTCATATGACTATAATGATTATACAACTAATAGTGAAGGTATAAGTGTAGGAATTGGGCACAAGTTTACTAGACATGTAAGCGGTTATCTTGGATATGGGTATTCAAAACATAGTTATGACAACATAGAAGAATCAACTTATATAAATCCATACTATTTTGAAGATTATTCTAAAAGTTCTGTATCTATGAGTATTAGTTTTGACAATACAGATGATTATTATTTGCCTCGTGATGGTTATACACTAAGTCAAGTATTTGAAAAGTCAGGTATTGGAGCGGATGCTAGTTACTTAAAATCAAGAACTAAGTTTAATATTTACAAGGGTTTAGCAGAATATCTTGATTATGATGCAATTTTAAGATACAAATCAAGATACTATTTAGCTGTAGATACAGGGTATTTACCTGTTTCTGAAAAGTTTTATATGGGTGGTATAGGAACAGTTCGTGGTTATGAATCATACTCTATAGCACCGCTTATTGTAAATAAAAACTCTGATGGAACTACAAGCACAATAAGAACTGGTGCAAAGCAAACTTTTTCTAATTCTGCTGAAGTAAGTATACCTTTGGTAGAAAAAGCAAAAATGCGTCTTGTTGCCTTTGTTGACTGGGGGTTTATTGGAGATAGTGACTTAAGTGAGTTTTCTCGTGGTGGTTATGGAGCTGGTCTTGAGTGGTTTTCTCCTGTAGGACCTATCCAGTTAATGTTTGCAAGACCTCTAAATGAGCAAGAGGGTGATCGTACATCTGCCTTTGAGTTTACAATGGGGCAAAGATTTTAGAGATTAGTTAAAAACTATCTCTAAATCTTCTATCTGCTTTAAAGAGTTAATATCTTCTTTAGCTAAGTACATCTTGTTTTTAGAATCTATATATAACTTATTTTCTATAAGCTTACATTCAAAGTCTATATTTCTAGGTCTATGATTTAGAAGATATATGCTTAGCGTTAGTATATAACTAAGTGCATTTAACACGTTTGTATCTGGTAAGAGTATTTTATACTTTTCAATATGTGTTGGTGATGGAAGTTTTCTTTTTGCATATCTTACAAGTGTAGATATAAGAACCATTTGCTCTTGAGTAAATCCATACTCAAGCGAACTCTGTAGTAGGTAGTAACTATGTCTATTTTGTGCAAATTGATGAATACTACCACCTGAAGGGTATAGTTTAGCAGCTACTGCTAAGTCTTGTTTATATTTTTCATCTACATTAAACTTTTCTTTCAAAAGCTCAAAAAGTTTTTTTGCTAACTTGTTTAGGTTGTTGGCATATTCTTTATCATTCACATGTGAATCAAGTATATGCCTTACAGATGTATTGTAATTAGCAGGTAGTTTGTCATTTGAAGTTCTAAGCAGATCGCTTAAATAAACGCCTTCACGCACACCAACACCACTCGTTATAAGTTCAGTTATATTCAGCTTTTTAACTACTCTTTGTAGTATTAATGAGCCTGGTTTTATAATATCGTAGCGATTTTCTTTAATATATAAATCTTTTAGTTCATTGTTGTCTTTTGCACTGAGTGTATCTTTTAAAAAAGATTTAAATTCTTCAATCTTAGGTTCATGAGCATGAAGTTTTCTAAGAGGGAATTTGTTGTTTTTCATAATTGATGTTGTTATTGCTCGAAATGTTCCACCAATACCTATGAGTTTTGAAGTATTTATATGATCTAACACACTAAGTTTTTCATCTATATACTTTTTGGCACCATCTAGATCATTTTTGTCAAAAAACAACTCTTTTAATCTTACAGTACCTAGATCAAGTGAAATTGTATCTTTTATATTTTTGTCGTTTATATACGCAAACTCTGTAGAACCGCCACCTATATCTATAGTAAGTGCATCCTTTTGGTTTGGAAGAAGGTTCGCACAAGCTATACCACCTAAGTATGCTTCACGTTCTCCATCTATGATCTTGATATTTAGCTTTAAGTTATTTTTTACGCGTTTTAAAAATATATGTTTATTTGGTGCATCTCGAAGAGCAGATGTTGCTACACAAAGAGTTTTTCTAGCTTTAAATGATGATATGATGTTTACGAAGTCATGAAGTGCATAAAAAGCTCTATCCATTGCTTCTTCTTGAATGTTTCCATCATTTTGGTAGGCATTTTCAGATAAACGAACCTTACTTTTAGATTCGTATAGGAGGTGAAAAGCAAAACGGCTTGTTTTTTCATAGATAACCATTCTAACCGAGTTAGAACCGATATCTATAACAGCTACACGCTTTGCCAAGTTTTATTCTTCTTCAGCTAAAATTTGTTTGTATTTAAATTGTAATTCTGTGATCGATTCTATGTTGTCTTTATCTAAAACAATACAATCAACAGGACAAGCAGCTATACATGCAGGCTCATCATAAATTTCTACACATTCTGTACATCTATCAGAATCTATAAAATAAATAGGGTCTCCCTCTTCTATAGCCTCAGTAGGGCATTCTTCTCTACATGCATCACATGCAATACACTCATCATTTATTAGTAAAGCCATTTAAATACCTTATTATATTATCATTAAATTTTATTTATCAGATTTATATCAAATTAAAGCTTTAAATTATCTTTTGCTTGGAATTATACAAGATAACTTTGAACTTATTTGTAAAGTTGCGATCGCTCCACTTTTACCATCTGTTCTATTTTTTATACTGATTTTGGCACCTAGTGCATCAGCTGCACTTTTTGCTAAAAACAAACCTAAACCTACACCACTTTTGTTTCCTTGGCGTTTAAATGGCGCAAATAGGTCTACACTCTCATCAATTCCACATCCTTCATCTAAAACCGCTATTAAAAGTCCAAAACTATCTTGTCTGCTTTTAACAGATACTTTTTTATCTTTAGGAGTGAATTTTAATGCGTTTTGGATAAAGTTTTGTATGATCTGGTTTAATAGTCCAACTTGTAACATTGCCATAAAACCATCTGGTTGAAAATCTATATCGATCTCTTTACCTTCATTTGATGCGATCAAGTTAAAGTCATCTACTTTATCTTGTAAAAATTTTATAATATCTATTTCTACAGGTTTTTCAAGTTGTACTCCCTCTTGACGTCCTATATTTAATATGTTTGAGACTATGAAGTTCATGTCATCAACTGATTTATTTGTAGTTTCAATAGCTTCTATATACTCTTCAGGCGTTCTTTTTTTTATAAGTGTTACTTGATTTTTCAATTTTATAACGGCAAGAGGTGTTTTCATCTCATGAGCAGTACCTATAAAAAGCTCTTTTTGATACTTAACGAAGTTTTGTATTCGTAAAATCAAATGATTAATTGTAGCACCAAGTGGTTCGAACTCTTCAGGAAGATCTTCAACCCTAACCGGCTTCATAAGGTGTTCATTCATATTAGATAGTTTATTTGATAGTGTCCTTATAGGCTTAATTAACATTTTTGATAGTGCTATAGCATATATCAATACAAGGCCGAATCCTAATATATTTATTATTAAGATATATTTTAGTATTTTTTTTAGTAATTCTTTTGTCGCCGTTATATCTTTGGTTATCTTTAGATAACTCAAAGTGTCTAAATGATATGGATATATAAGTGTTAAGTAAGTATGTTTGCCTTTTGTATTTTCATAAGCATCAGTACTATGGTTTTTATGTTTTTTTAGTTTAATTATCTCTGCCGTATAGTGTAAGTACTGGTCTTGATCATCTTTTTTAAAGTTTGCAACAGACCTATTTGATGTTATATTTTTTGCATATTTTAAAAGTTCACTTCTTTTTTCATCATAAATTGATCTTTCAATATAAAAATACAAAAAAGATGAAAACACAAAAATTAGTAATATAGAGGATATAATAATTTGTAATAGAAAATTTCTTCTTATACTTTTTGAAAACATATTATGACTCGTTGGAATTAAGATGCTATATTATATCAAAAAGCTTTCCCCAGAGGTGGGGAAATTTATATTAGTTTACTTCTTTTGGAAAGCAGAAGCGGTAACCACGGCGACGAACAGTCTCAATAGTAGTAATACCTAATGGTTTATCCATTTTTTGACGGATTTGGTTTATAGCAACTTCGATAACGTTTGGAGTAACTAGTTCTGGCTCTTCCCAGATAGCATCAAGAAGTTGTTCTTTAGATACAATTTGGTCACGGTGACGAGCTAAATGAGTTAATACTTCAAAAGGTTTACCTTTAAGCTCTATCTCTTGTTCTTTATAGTTGATCTTTTCCTCTTCAGGATTGATTGTAAGATCTTCTATTTCAATTATGTTACTTCCACCAAAACGTAAACGTGCTTCTAAACGTGCAACAAGTACATCAAAGTCAAAAGGTTTACGGATATAATCATCTGCACCAGCTCTTAAAGCTTCAATTTCGCTTTCATTGTCATCACGAGCTGAAAGTACAACTACCGCTGTTTTTGGAGTGTTTGATTTAATATCACCTATAATATCAACCGAGTTTCCATCAGGAAGCATCCAGTCCATTAAAACTAGGTCATAGTTACGAATATCTAAATAATACTCGCCATCTTTTAAAGTCTCTGTAACATCACTTTGGTAACCAAACTCTTTTAGTCCCTCTGCTAACATTTTATTTAGAGTAACTTCGTCTTCAATAATTAAAATACGCATATATGTTTTTCCTGTAAATGAAAATTTTGTGGAATTGTATCATAAAAGTAGGGTTAATTTAAAGTAAAATTAATAATAATTAAAGTTTTTTTTAAAGCTAGCTAGAAAATGTATCACTGACACTAACGCTACAATCAGCTAAAATAGAGGGCTTGGAGATTTTTATAGTATATGAATTTATTAGTGGAAATTCTTTTAAAATTTCTGATTTTAAACTTAAAATAGCGTCTTCTATAAGCTTAAATTTAGAAAAAATCATAGTTTTTTTTATCAAATCAACTATTTCTGCATAGTTAATGTACCGATTTTTAAATTCATATTCACACTCAAAGTTTACTATTACGTCTTGTTCGTTAACTCTCTCATGATCTAAGATTCCTATAATACATTTGAACCTTAAATCTTCAATATGGATCTTCATAAAGTTATATAACTCTTTTTTCTTCACCTTTAAATAGGCGTACGAAGTTTGGTATATGTTTATAAAACAGTATAAATGCAATAATTATTACAGGTGCATGAGCCATCTCTGGCTTTAGAATAAAGCTAGCAATTACTAGTGCTAAAAGTGCTGTCATAGATGAGAGTGAAGATATGCGGATAACTTTTGCTCCAATTGCCCAAACTACTAAAGCTATTGAAGTTTCTATCGGAAGCATTATGATCATAACACCCATACCAGTTGCAACACCTTTTCCACCTTCAAAGTTTAAGTATGGCGAAAAACAGTGTCCAATAACTGCTAGAACTGCTATACCCCAAAGTGTGGATTCACTTAAACCAATAATCATAGCTATAAGTAGAACAACTATACCTTTTAATGCATCTAGTGCTAAAGTAGCAGCACCAAGTTTTTTTGCAAGTTTTGGATTTGTTTCTTTAACAACGCGAAGTACATTAGTTGCACCAATACTTCCGCTACCGCTAGACTTAACATCTACACCGGCAAACCATTTAGCCAAAAGTAGACCAAAAGGTATACCACCTACTAAATAAGCAAGTATAAAAAACTGTACATTTGTATTATTTAAAAATTCCATAATTATCCTAAAAATAAATTATGCAATTTTACTTAAATCTTAATAATATATAGATAAAATAGTTGTAAAAACAAAAACACCATTAAAAGGTAATCTATATGATTGATTTTTTCATTAAACTATTTAAGGCTTTTAATTCTTCACAAACTCCTTGGCAGATGTCACTTGCTATCTCTTTAGGTATGGCTATGGGGCTTACACCATTTTCCGGCTGGCAAAGCATACTAATAATTTTTATAGTACTAATTGTAAATGTTCATATAGGGTTGTTTATCGTTTCAAGTGTATTTTTTGGTGGAGTTGCATATCTGTTTGATCCTGCTTTTGAATCATTAGGACATGCTATACTCACAACTCCAGCTCTAGCAGATGTTTTTACATCTATGTACAACTCATCGATCTTAAGAACAACCTACTTTAACAACACTTTAGTTATGGGTTCATCTGTTGTAGCTTTTTTACTATTGGTACCGATGTATTTTATTTTAAATGCGGTAGTCTATATATATAGAGATAAGATAGCATCAACTCTTCAAAAGTACAAAATTTTTAAAACTTTGGGAATATCTGTAAGTGGTAAAAAAGACAGATTTTTAAGGTTTTGGGGATTTGGCGTTTTTGCTCTTTTGGGTGGTTTGAGTGCTGCATTTGTACTTGTTTTTTTAGACCCTATTGCAAAGATGGCACTTGAGAGTTCGATCAGTAGTGCAACAGATAAAGATGTAGAGATCAAAAATGTCAATGTTTCACTAAAAGAGGGCTCATTAAATATAGATGATCTTAACATCTTTAAAGATGGCATTAGCTCTCTTCAAGCAGACATGATCAAAGTCGACCTTGACTTTAACCAGCTTTTGTTTAACAGGTACCATATAGAAAATATGATCTTTAAAGGCTTAGAGTTTGACCAAGTAACAGATGCAAAAGCAAAATCTAAAGAGGTATCTAAAAAGAGTGAAGATTCAGATGCAAAAAGTGGTTTTGAGTTTGATTCATCATCACTTCCAAAGCCAGAAACACTTGTAGCAAGAGCAAATTTAAGCTCAACTAAGAATTATGAAAAAGCTCTAAACAAATTTGATAGTATTGAGTCTAAGTATAAAAGTGTTGTGGAGAAAGATTTTTCAGATCAAGAGTTAGAACGCATAAAAGCCGATGCAAAAAGGTTGGAGAAAAATTTTAGAGAGCTAAAAGATATTAAAAAGCTCAAGCCTGAGCATTTGACAAAGCTAAACCAAACATTTAAAGATGCTAAAAAACTCCAAAAAGAGTTAAAAGCTAAAAAAGAGTCTCTAAGTAAATTAAACAAAGAGTTTAAAAAGGACAAGAAAGCACTAAGTGAGCTTTCAAAAAGTGTTATTGAGGGTGCTAAGGGGGATTATGAAAACTTAGCTCAAAACTACCAGTTTAACAAACAGGGTGGTGTAAATGTAGTTGGTGTGTTGTTTGGAGAAGATATAAAGGGTTATACATCAACCTTTTTAAAGTACTACAATATGGCTAAACCATACTTAAAAAGTGAAGAGACTCCACCAGCACCACCAAGAGGTGAGGGCAGATGGATCAGGTTCAAAGAGTTAAACTCACAAGTTGATCTGCTTGTAAAAAACATAGATGTAGATGGTGTGTATAAACTAAACAAGTTTGATGCAAATATGAAAAACATTACATCAAACCAAAAACTTTTAAATAAGCCTTTTGAGTTTAAACTAACAAGCGATGGAGATGTTAAAAAAGAGATCGACTTTGGACTTACAAAATTAGAAAATGCTAAGCTTAGGATAGATGCAAAAGCTAAAACTATGGACTATGTTGAGATACTTTCAGATACGAAACTCAAATATTCAAACGCTAAGTTTTCATCTAAAGAGTTAGATGATCTAAAAAGTTTTAATATAGATATAAAACTAAGTGAGAAGATCACATCGCCAAAGGTTAAGATCACATCTGACTTGGATGATAAACTAAAAGATATCTTTTCAAAAGTTATAAAGCAAAAGCTAAAAGAGTATAAGGAAAAATTAAAATCGATCATAGATGGAAAAACAAAAGAGCAGCTTTCAAAACTTGGATTAAAAATTGATGAGATTGAAAAACTAAACACACTTATTGGCGGTTCTATAGATGATTATTCAAGTACAGATAAGCAACTAGAAAAACTGCAAGATGAGATAGAAAAAAAATCTAAAGATGCCATAGAAAATAAAGCTAAAGAAAAGGTTGGAGATCTACTTAAATCTTTTAAGTTTTGAATTTGATATAATTATAAAAAATAAATATTAGGACAGTTTTTTGAGTTTATCTAATAAAGAATTAATTGAAAAAATAAATGAATACAAAGAGAAATTAAGTGTAACTGTAGTTGCTCATTTTTACCAAAGAGATGAAGTTTTCGAAATGGGTGATATTACAGGTGATTCACTAGAATTAGCACAGCGCTGTAAAGCTGATGATGCAGAGTTTGTAGTATTTTGTGGTGTTGGTTTTATGGGTCAGAGTGTTAAGGTTTTAAGCCCTCATAAGCGTGTAGTTATGCCGCGCGTTGCTTGTTGTGCTATGGCAAAGATGATAGATGCCGAAGCTTATGATAATGCTGTGAAAATCTTAAACGATTCAGGTATTAAAAATGAGGATATACTTCCTATAACATATATAAACTCAGATGCAGGTGTTAAGGCTAGAGTCGGTGAGATGGGTGGAATGGTTTGTACAAGCTCAAATGCTAAAAAGATCATAACAACAGCACTAAAAGAGGGTAAGAAAATATTTTTTGTACCTGATCGTTGTCTTGGACAAAATATAGCAAACCAGATGGAATTAAAATCATGTGTAATAGGTGATGGGAGTGATCCAAAAGAATCAGATATTATATGCTTTGATGGATTTTGTTCAGTTCACCAGCTTTTTACTGTAGAAGATATTGAGTTTTACAGAGAGAAATATCCGGGTATTTTAATAGCTGTGCATCCTGAGTGTGATCCCGCTATATGTGACAGGGCTGATTTTGTAGGTTCAACATCACAACTGATCAAGTACATAAAAGGTTTAGATCCAGAGCAAAAAGTAGCGGTTGGTACTGAGTTCAATATGGTAAACCGTCTTCGCCCTAAAAATACCTATGTTCTTAGTTCAACAAAACCTGAATGTCCGACTATGAATGAAACTACGCTTCAGGACCTATATGATGTACTAAAGTCGATTGATGAGGGTAAACCTTTAAATGAGATTCAAGTAGATGAATCAACGCAAAAATGGGCAAAAATAGCATTAGACAGAATGCTGGAGCTATAATGAACTTAGAAAAATTTGTAAAATCTACTCTAGCTGAAGATATAGGTCGTGGAGACCTTTACGCACTTGTAGAAGAAGCAGTAGATGCAGAAGCTTATGTTTTTGCAAAATGTGACGGTGTAATGGCAGGGCAGATTTATGTTGATGTTTTAGCTAAACTAGAAAACTTAGAAATTGAGTGGCTAAAAAATGACGGTGAGAAGTTTATAAAAGGTGAGATCCTTTTAAATGTAAAGTCAAACTCTCATCAGATCTTAAAGACAGAGCGTACACTTTTAAATATGCTTTTACATGCAAGTTCTATTGCAACACTAACAAACAAGTACTTAGAGATCGTAAAGCCTTATGATGTAAAACTTTTAGATACTAGAAAAACAAGACCACAGTTAAGAGTTTTTGAAAAGTACGCTACTAGATGCGCCGGTGCAGTAAATCATAGAATGGGGCTTGACGACTCACTTATGATCAAAGATACTCACCTAAAAACTATAAAAGATCTAAAAGCATATATTAAAAAAGCAAGAATGCAGATTCCATTTACTACAAAGATAGAGGTTGAAGCTGAAACTTTTGAGATAGCAAAAGTAGCTTTTGAAGCAGGAGCCGATGTAGTAATGTGTGATAACATGACACCAAAGCAGATTAAAGAGATTGTTGAGTATAGAGATGAAAATCATGCACATATAATACTTGAAGCAAGCGGAAACATATCACTTGATACCATAGAATCTTATGCTAAAAGCGGAGTTGATGCTATAAGTAGCGGCGCACTTATACACCAAGCAAACTGGATTGATTTGTCTATGAAAGTGAAGTAGTTATGGGCAGCGAGGTTATGAACTTTAAGTTTGTATACTAGATAAACTTTCCATTATTGATAAATTGGCAAATGCTAATCAAGGCTGTTTATATTACTTACTTTTAGATTATTAGCTTCGCTTTATTTAAATAATATTAAAATGTTCAATTAGCATATCATAAAAAGGTTGCTCTTTTGAAAATTTTTACAAGACAAAATAATCTTATACTATTCTATGCTACAACTTTTGCAGTTTTATTTAGCCTATTTCTAGTTCATATTCAAATGCTTTATTTTTGGGATGGATACAACAAAGAGATGGGGTATTGGTTAGGATTTTGGACCCCTTTAATAGATGCTTTTGTTGTTGTTGCACTAGCAGTTTATTTTAAACAATTAGATATAAAAAATATAGAAAAAGATCATGAACTCGCACATAAATACTTAAATTTATCAGGAAATATGATTGTTTGCTTAAACTCAGATGGTGTGATAACTAACATAAATAAAGAGGGTTGTATAGTACTAGAAGCAGATAATAAAAATAAGATCATAGGTTTAAATTGGTTTGATAATTTTATACCTCCAGAAAAAAAAGAAGATGTAAAAAATATATTTAATCAGCTGATGCATTCAAATCAAAAATATTTTGAGAATGTTGAAGATTACATAGTTACAAAAAAAGGGAATAAACTTTTAATCTCTTGGAGAAATACACTTTTATATGATAACGATGGTAAAATAACAGGTACTATTTCATCTGGAAAAGATATAACAACTGAGAAAAAACTTCATGAACAACTTAAAAAAAGTAGACAGAGGTTTAAAGATATGTTCAAGTATTCACCCGCTGGTATTTTCTACTTTGATTCTTCATGGGTTATTAAGGAAGTAAACGAAAAATTTGCAAGTATATTGGGGACTGAAGTTGATAAGTTAAAAGACTTTGATATGAAAGAAAGAGTTAAAAACCAAGCTGTATTAGATGCAATAGATAATATGTTTAGAACAGGAAGTGGTAAGTTTGAAGGCTACTATACTTCTGTTACAGCTAATAAAACTAGATATTTAATTATAGAACTTCGTTGTATTAAAGATGATAATGGAAATATAACAGGTGGTGTAGGGATTTCTGAAGATTTAACACAAGAACATGAGCTTAAACAAAAACTAAATGAACACCACAAACATCTCCAAAATGTAATAGATGGTATGGATGAGTCGATAACTGTAATAGATAAAGACTACAATGTACTTCTTATGAATAAGTCTGCTAAAAAGATGCTAAATAAAAATTATGTATCCGATATTACCTCTCCAAAGTGTCATGAACTTTCACATCACTCAAAAAAGCCATGCGATACGGCAAACCATCCATGTCCATTAAAAGATGCTATAAAAACAAAGAACACACAAAAAGCACTTCATAAACATTATAATGTAGATGATGAAGAGTTATTGTTAGAGGTTAGTATAACTCCACTTTTGGATAAGGATGGTGAGGTATATGCATTTGTTGAGTCGGGACATGACGTTACAGAGCTTTTAAAAATGAAAGATGATTTAAACAAGCAGATTAATTATGATAGTCTAACTGAACTTCCAAATAGAACCTTATATATGGATCTGTTAAAAGAGTATATAAAACATGCAAAAAGAAGCATATCTAAAGCAGCTGTTATATTAGTAGACCTTGATCATTTTAAAATTATAAATGATTCTTTTGGACATCAAGAGGGTGACAGGCTTATACAAACTTTTGCTGAACTTATTCAAAGCACTGTTAGAGAAGAAGATACTACAGCAAGGTTTGGAGGTGATTCATTCGCAATCCTTTTAGAAGATATAGAAGATGATCTAGCACCTGTTAGGATTCTTGAAGAGCTGAAGCAAGTTTTAGAAAACTCATCAATTATCATTAATGAACAACACGTAAATATTACATTTAGCGCAGGTATATCAATCTTTCCTGAGGATGGTGATACTCCTGAAAACCTTTTCAAAAATTCAGATGCAGCTCTTTATGAAGCAAAAGAGATGGGAAGAGATACATATAAATACTATACAAATGAACTTACTCAAAAAGCATTTGAGCGCGTTGTTATGGATTCTAGCTTGAGAGATGCTGTTAAAAATGAAGACTTTGTCCTTTATTATCAGCCTCAATATAATTTGAAAACTCAAAAACTTATAGGTATGGAGGCTTTAATCCGTTGGAATCATCATTCAATGGGTATAATCGCTCCTGCTAAGTTTATTACAGCTTTAGAGGGCTCATCTTTGATCATACCTGTTGGTGAATGGATAATAAAAACAGCTTTTGAATCATCTGTGAAATGGAGAGAAGATGGTTATGAACCTGGGATTATATCGATAAACCTTTCTATTGTACAGTTAAACGATGGAGATAAACTTTTAAAAGTGATTAAAGTCTTGCTAGAACAAACTAAATGTATGGCAGAGTGGATAGGGATTGAAGTTACGGAGAGTATGATGATGAAAGACCCTCAAAAAGCCATAGACGTACTTCACAAATTAAAAGAGATGGGTTTTCAGATCTCTGTAGATGATTTTGGTACTGGTTATTCATCCTTAACATATCTGAAAAAGATGCCAATAGACAAATTGAAAATTGATCAATCCTTTATAAGAGACTTACCTCAAGACAAAGAGGATGCAGAACTTACTAGTACAATTATAGTTATGGCAAAAAATCTTCATTTAGAAGTTATTGCAGAGGGTGTAGAAACACAGGAACAAAAAGACTTTTTAGTTAAACACGGGTGTTTTGAAGCTCAAGGTTACTTTTACGATAAACCACTTACAGAAAAAGATATACTGATACATTTAAAAACATAACTTTAGTCTTTGTACTTACTTTTTATATACTTGAATTTTTTATAGTGTTCAAAAAATAGATTTACTAGTTTTGGGTCAAAATGTTTTGAACTTTGATCTTTTATGAACTGAATGACTTCATCTTCTGGCCAAGCTTTTTTATAGACACGATCAGATATCAGTGCATCGTATACATCTACAAGTGCAGTTATCCTTCCATATATATGTATGTCATCACCTTTTAGTGCTCTTGGATAACCTGTCCCATCCCATTTTTCATGATGTTCATGTGCGATTATTGCAGCTGTGCTTATTAGTGGTCTATTTGAGTGTTTAAGCATATCATATCCTCGGTTGGCATGAGTTTTCATGATCTCAAATTCCTCGTGACTAAGCTTTGCAGGTTTTAGAAGTATGCTGTCTGGGATAGCTACCTTACCAATGTCATGCATAGGACTTGCCATATGCAAGAGGTCTGTCTCTTCTTGTGAAAGTCCATAAAGTGAAGCTAAAAGTTTTGAGTACTCTGCTACACGTTTAACATGATTTGCAGTTTCTTTTGAACGACTCTCACCAATAGAACCCATCGTAAAAATGATCTCTTTTTGTATTTTTTCTATCTCTTTGGAGTCTGTGATATCATGACGAATAGCCCTGTATCCAAGTATTTTTTTATTTGGAGAAAATATAGGTTCAACTTCGGCTCTAACCCAGTAATATGAACCATTTTTATGTAGGTTCTTAATATCTCCTTGCCATTTATGACCAGACTTTATTGTACTCCACATATCTTGAAAAATTTCTTTTTGTATATCTGGATGTCTTATGATATTGTGATTTTTACCAATAAGTTCATCTTCACTATAACCACTAATACTACAAAAAGCAGAACTAACATTTGTTATCTTTCCTTTAAGATCGGTCTCCGAAAAGATAACGTTATTGTCATAAGAGTTTAGTATTTGATAAAGTTTATTTTTTTGTGTCATAATTTTCCAAAATGAAAATAGAAGTAATAATATAATAACATTACCAATCATAATAGCGTTTCTAGTGTCTTTTATATCTGCAACTAAATATGGGTTGTCTTCATAAGATACAAGCCAACCTGAAAGCTCGTTTGTAGTATTTTGAACTATTGGGTAAAAAGATATTATTTTAACATCGTAGTCTATATTTGAAAATATTGAAAATTTCTCTTTTATCATGATTTTCTTATCTATTAATTCTTTATTTTTTTCTATATGTTTTTTGTATTGGTTTTCGTTATGCGGGTTATGTGATGCAGATATTGTCATTAGATAATTTTTGTTTTCTATACTTGGCTCATAATCTAAAACTCTGTCATCTCTTTTCCATGCTTTTGAGTCAAAAGTAGATTTTTTAACTAAATAATGTGTATGAATCTCACTAAGCATATTCATTTTTTTTTGAAATAGTTCCGTAGGGTATGATATCTCTATAGCACCTATATGAATGGAATTTTTGTCAAAAATTGGATATACATTTCTAATTGCATGTGAGGTCCTACCACTTGAAAATCCTCTGACAATATTTTTTGTGCGATTAACATATTCAAAGTCTTGACGTATACCTGATAGGTTGTCACCATATTTGTTAGGTTTATGCATTCTTAAAAATACTTGATTATTTGGGAAAACAAAGTGGTACTGTAAAAGTCCTTTATCTCTATAAACTTTATAATTGGATGAGAGTATGTTTAGTAGTTTATTTCTTAATATATCTCTTTGACCTTCATCTTTTGTATGCCATGCTTTTGAAATAATGTCTAATACTTTATCTTTTTTAATTGTTAAACTATAGATTATATCTGCTTGAGAAGCTTGATTTTTTTCCCATATATTATAGTTCACATCTAAATGTTTAAGGTGTGTTAATTTTGAGTATTCTATTTTGTTGTTAAGGTTTATCTGTATAATATAATAAAAAATCGATGAAAATAACAAAAACATCATTATAAAGTAAAGATGTAGGATTTGAAATTTTTTAAATATAGAGTTGTACATATAGCTTTTCATAAATCGCATTATACCAATTTTTACAATATTTTAATTGACTAACAAAAGTTTCAGTAAATTTTGATAAAATTACCGCAAATTTAATATAAAGATTTTTTATGCAAGAAACACAAGCAAGAATAAACATATACGCACTTTTGTCTAGAGTTTTATTACAAGAGTTAGACTTAGAACTTTTAAAAACAATTCAAAGTGACGAAAATATTTTAGAGTTTTTCCCTACATTTAAAGAGTGGGATGCGTTAAAAGAGTTAGATAACAAAAAGTTATTAGATGAGGTAATAAACCCTGATTTTGTGAACCTATCTGTGCTTCATCTTATACCTTATGAGACTTTTTACACAAGAGAGGATCAGATGGTTGAAACAGGTGGTGCAAATCCTGTTACAGATATGTATAGTGCATATGACTTTATGGTTGATTATGAAAAAGCGCGTACAGTTTCAGCTGATCATATAGGTATTGAGTTAGAATTTATGCATCATTTGGCATCTGCAGAATTAAAAGCATTGGAATCAGAGGATAAAAAAGCTGCTGATGAACTAAAAGGGATACAACACGAATTTTTAAATAAACATCTTTTAAAATGGGCTCCTATGTATTTGATCAATCTAAAATATGAAGCTCGTACACCTTTATATTATGATGCAGCTGATCTGGCAATTGAATTTATGCTTAGTGATAATGAGTACCTTACAAAAGAGTTGAATAAGTAAAAAATGATAAATTTAAACGCAGGTCTTTGTGTTCGCTCAAAAAGCGTTGAATCAGAGTGTAACTATTGTGAGACTATATGTCCAACTAATGCTATTAGTTTTGTAGAGTCAAGTTCTGTTCCTGCAATTAACCACTCTGTATGTGTAGATTGTGGAGCATGTGGTGCAGTTTGCCCAAATGAAGCTTTGGCTCTTGACGATTTTAAATCTCATGAGTTTTTCTTTGACTTCTTAGAAGATCAAGATGATCTTATCTCATGTAGAAAAAATGTACCTTGTATAGCTGCTATAAATGTAGAAAACATAATATCGATAGCTGTTTTGAAAAAAAATATAGTATTTGATATGGGACACTGTGATGAGTGTGAGATTGCTAATACATGTAAAGATAAGATTATAGCAAATGCAGAAGAAGCATCTTATCTTTTAGAAGCTATGGAAAATGAAGCTAGTATAACACTAAAAAAAGTTAAGTATG
>Ga0193961_1000332_pt1 | contig 18587 bp, 16 predicted proteins | sample FB_4_MG_FD_140371 | JGI IMG/M metagenome (GOLD analysis project Ga0193961, IMG submission 140371) | Microbial mat bacterial communities from the Broadkill River, Lewes, Delaware, United States - FB_4_MG | ecosystem: Environmental > Aquatic > Freshwater > River > Microbial mats | place: USA...
AGACGCACGTTTGCTATCATCTCTCATCCAGATGCGGGTAAGACGACGATAACAGAGAAGCTATTACTCTTTGGGCAAGCCATTCAATTGGCCGGTTCTGTTAAGGGTAAAAAGGGTCCCCATGCTAAATCTGACTGGATGACAATGGAGCAGGAGCGGGGTATTTCTGTGACATCATCGGTCATGCAGTTTCCCTATCGAGATCGCGTGGTCAATTTGCTAGATACTCCAGGTCATGAGGACTTCTCTGAGGATACCTATCGCACGCTGACAGCGGTCGATTCGGTATTAATGGTGATTGATGGGGCTAAAGGGGTCGAGGATCGTACGATCAAGTTGATGGAGGTGTGCCGCTTGCGCGATACGCCTATTTTATCCTTTATCAATAAAATGGACCGCGATATTCGTGACCCTATCGATGTGCTCGATGAGGTTGAATCAGTACTGAACATTGCCGCTGCCCCTATTAATTGGCCGCTGGGTATGGGCAAGGAGTTTAAGGGGGTTTATAACCTCTATACCGATACCATACACGTGTTTCAGCAGGGTATGGGTCATACGATTAATGATGATATTCAAATTAAAGGCTTAGATAGCCCTGAGGCGACTGAACTAATGGGCACTTATGCCCAAGATATGCGCGATGAGATTGAGCTTGTCAGAGGGGCTACTCACGAATTTGATGTAGACGAATATTTAGCCGGGCGGATGACGCCGGTCTTTTTTGGTACGGCGCTAGGTAATTTCGGTGTGCGTGAAATGCTCGATGGCTTTGTGCAATGGGCGCCGGCGCCGTTAAATCGCATGACCCACGAACGTGAGGTGGATGCAAAAGAAGAGAAATTTTCAGGGTTTATCTTTAAAATCCAAGCCAATATGGACCCAAAACATCGAGATCGTATTGCGTTTATGCGTGTATGCTCGGGGGAATACACTAAGGGGATGAAGATGCGCCATGTGCGTATTGGTAAAGATATTAAAATTGCTGATGCCGTCACCTTTTTAGCGGGTGATCGAAGTGCGGTAGATGAGGCCGTGTCGGGTGATATTATCGGTTTGCATAATCACGGCACGATACAAATTGGTGATACCTTTAGTGAGAGTGAGCCTTTAAAATTCACCGGAATTCCACACTTTGCGCCTGAACTATTTCGGCGTATTCGCCTGCAAGACCCACTGAAGATGAAGCAATTGCAAAAGGGTTTACAGCAGCTGTCTGAGGAGGGCTCAACACAGGTATTCTTCCCGTTAAATAATAACGATATTGTTGTTGGGGCAGTGGGGGTATTGCAATTTGAAGTGGTCGCATTTCGCTTGAAAGATGAATATAAAGTGGATGCGATTTACGAGTCGGTCAATGTTAATACGGCACGCTGGGTTGATGCGCAAGATGCAAAAGAGCTTGAGGCATTTAAGCGCAAAGTGGGCGATCATTTATCGATTGATGGTGGTGGGCACTTAACCTACCTAGCACCTTCGCGTGTTAATCTATCGTTAGCTGAGGAGCGCTACCCTGATATTCGGTTCGCAGCAACACGAGAGCACTAGCGGAGGCTAACTCTGATGGCCACTTTTTTCGTGACAATACTGTTGACGGTAGTCATTGCGACGCTATTGTTTGTGCTGTTTCGCTGGATAAAAATGCCTGTTTATCGTATGACACGCGAACGTTTAATACATGTGTTAGAGATGGTGATCACGGGGCAGGCGACAGAGAATGATTGGCAAGTATTAATGGCCGTTACTATTCGTCACGACGAGGTGCTTGAGCAGGTGCGTGAACGCTGTCTTGCGATTGAAGAACACTATTATATCGGTGATCGTCGACCGCCGTATTTGTTTACCGAGGAAGGGTTGGTCGAGTTAAAACAGTTATTGATACAGCTGCGCGACTATCGCAGCGAGTAGCTAAAGGTGGTGATGATGCGCCTTCAATGTACCCCACTATTGCTGACCTATATATTACTGCTTTGCGGGTGTGGGCTGGTTAAAGAACCTATGCCCGAGGTTGCCCTAACCGCTGTTCCTGTTTGTTATAACTATGGCTGTCTTGATGTCGAATATGTGTCGATATCGCAGCAGCGTTGGGCGTCTGTTAAGGCTTTGTTTTCAGCGCCAGCGAGTGCATTTGCAGAGCGCTTAGCGATTAGGCAGGCCATTGCATTATTAGAACGGGAAGTGGCGCTATATACCCCCGTATATAATGACCAGCCCAAAAATAATGCACAACCTAATGTACATGGGCGTCAGGATTGTATCGATGAAGCGCATAATACATTACATTTTTTATTACTATTACAACAAGCTAAGTTACTTTCTTTTCATCGTGTTGATGGGCGCGTCGTACGTTTTGTTACTCTGATTGACCAACATTATGCCGTGCGTATTAGTAGTTTGGCAGATAATAAACGGTATGTGGTTGATTCATGGCATCGTGGCAATGGTGAGCCTGCATACATTCAATTGTATTCGCGATGGTTGCTTAAGCAGCCGTTTTCTAAAAAAAATAACCCTCGCTAAAATCGCTCTTCTTCTTATTTTTATTCTTGTTCTGTATTTAGTTCGTGGTTATGCATCTTTGGTATATAGTAAATGGGCAGTGGGTTATACACTGTTGACGGCGTATTTATAACGCCGGTTAAAGACTATGCCACAGCATTTTTCTCTGTTTGATTTTTTCGCAGACTTTGATGTCAATAAAATAAAATGTGACATTTTTTTATTTTATTCAATAATAAGTGATGCACTTTTTTAAAATAAAACGTTTACATTACCGTCGCAATGTTTTTTGTCATGTAAATCCGATGTGTTTTATAACGTGTTTAAGTAAACTTGATCGCACAGGATGATAGTGATGGATATAACACAATAAAACATTATAAGGCTTATTGATTATGGCGTGCTACACTGAAGGGAGTTTCAAACAGTATTTCGATAACAATATGAATGCGCTCGGGTTGCCCGTACCCAAGAGTTTATTTGATACTTACCAAAGCGCACTGGCAACCGCTGCAACCTTAGTTGGTACACTAGGTATTTTAGGCAAAGGGGCAACAATGGCAGAGCTCGCTGGCGCAACAATATTGGCAGAGAAATTAGCTGTTGCGGTTTCATTTGGTGCTGCTTTTTATGTGGGGGCTGTGATTGGTAGTATTGCTGTCGCGGCAGGCCGCTCTTTAGGGTGTGGTTCTAGTATGGTGGATGTGATTGTTCTTATCCAGCAAAATCCTGCGCTGGCCTTTAAGGGGTGGCATACATTTTATGCGCAAAACCCAGCAATTTACGATGCAAAATACCAGTACCGCGCTATTGCTGCTATCAGTCTAAAAAGCCGTGCTATCACTAGCCCAGAAAGCTTTGAGTATGCCTCATGAAAGCGATCATTATTTTAGTCGGGTGTTTACTGGCCGCAGCGATAGGTTGGGCTTTGTTTCAATTGTTAGGACATTATACGTTTTTAGTCTTTCTCAGTGTTATGCTCTGGTTATTTTATAGTAAATCGCACAAGCATAAATTTGGCAAAGCATCCTCTCACCAAGAAAAACCATAATCGATTTATTTTTGTAGCTCACTCCCGTTAATCAGATATAAACCGTCGTGGATTGATGATTACGGGCGTTATTGCAGCATCACTCCGCTGTGAGCCTCTTGATGGGGGTGGGCAGCTCCCTCACTACCTATTTATACCACCTTGAATACTCTTGGTGGCTATTCTTGTCGATATTGACCTGTGGCTGGCGATTTTTAGCGTTGATTGTTACTATAACTGTCATTACAGTTATCCTGAATATGACAGTATTATTGTTGATGCTTTTATCCCCTACTGAATAATTAAGGTCTATTATGCCACCATTATTTTCACCTATAGCGCGCTTTTTACTGCTGATGGCAGCATTTATTGTTGTTGTTGCCGGCATGCGTGCAGCGGAATCTATTTTAGTTCCCTTTTTATTATCTCTATTTATTGCCGTTGTATGCTCGCCGCTCTTATCGGGCCTTAAACGTTATGGGTTGCCTAATGGGTTGGCCATTTTGTTAATTATTGCCATCATTGTTGTGGGGGGTGTTTTGGTAGGCGCGGTCGTGGGTTCATCGATCAATAGCTTTAGGGGCGATCTGCCGGAATATCAACAACGCTTACTATCGCTCTCTGATGCACTACAACAGAAGTTGACTCTGATAGGGCTCAATATTGACCCTGCGCAATGGCGAGAGATTTTTAACCCCAGTGCGGCGTTATCTTTTGCGGGCAATACATTAGCCTCTTTTGGCAATTTAATGACAGATGCATTTCTAATATTGCTGACGGTGATTTTCATTTTAGCCGAAGAGGTGCAGTTTACCGATAAACTACGCCATGCCTCGAGTGATATTGATCAGGCACTAGATGCTCTGCACCGTTTTACCAAAAGCGTTAATCAGTATATGGCGATTAAAACGGGCTTAAGTTTATTGACGGGGTTATTGGTTATATCGGTTCTGTGGGTACTTGGTGTGGACTATCCCGTATTGTGGGGGCTGTTAGCTTTTTTGTTGAACTTTGTACCGACGCTCGGTTCTATTTTAGCGGCTATTCCGGCAGTTTTACTGGCATTAGTTCAGTTAGGTGTCAGTGATGCATTGATGACCGCAGCGGCTTTTGTCGTCATTAATGTCGTGGTAGGCAATGTGATGGAGCCACGCATGATGGGTAAAGGGCTCGATCTATCGGCATTGGTGGTTTTTCTCTCTCTGGTGTTTTGGGGGTGGGTACTTGGGCCTGTCGGTATGTTGTTATCTGTACCTTTGACTATGACCGTAAAGATTGCGCTTGAAAATTTCCCCGACACCTATTGGGTGGGTGTTATGCTGGGCTCAGGCTCTGGGGTGAATGAGCCGAAGGCAAAAACATAACAAGGAAGGGGTTACCTTACTTTGTATGGCGGTTAAAAACGGTATTGAATATTGAGCGTAACTGATAGCGCTTCTATAGAGTAATCAAGGTTATACAGTAGGCGGGGTATGTCTGTTGAGTCGCCTGTTAAGAATACGGGCACTGGTGTTGGTGTCGTTTGAGAGTGATGAGCTTGATGGTGAAATGTTGTAGTGTCTGTATTTGGTGGGTTGACCACTAGTGTATAAATGACACCGTCTACTATGTCGTTTGGTGTGGCTTCATCTGCAATGGTTGCAGTGGTGATACTTAATAGTAAACATAACCATAGTGTGCGCAGGCAGGTTGGCAATCTATTCATAAGCCTATCGGTAGTCTCTGTTACAGGGTCATTATAGGTGGTTGGTGTGTCACTTGTGCTAATCATGCATACAGTATGAATAAATCGGTCAATAGACTCTGTTACCCAGTTTTATTGTTTAGACTAATGGGCTTTAATTGATACCTAAAACCAAACCAATAGCTATGATTGATAAGCGTGAGTTATTGGATGGGCGATCAATAGGTATCTATGTCATATAGCGTTAACAAAGCGGGCGGGTGATAGATTTAAAAGGTCTGTTGTTTTTTGTTCCGCTGACCAATAATTGCCAGTGCGGCAACCCGGTAGGCTTCTGCCAGTGTTGGAAAATTAAAAATACTGGTGACAAATATATCGACGTGGGCATTTGACAACATGGCCATTTGTCCGATGTGAACAAGCTCTGTCGCACCTTCGCCGACAATCATTACTCCAAGAATTTTTTCACCATTACCATCACAAATAATTTTTAACATGCCCTCTTGTACGCCTGAAATTTGCCCTCGGGCGATTTCTTCAAAAGAAGCCTTGCCGATAATAATATCATTGTGCATCTTGCGTGCGGCCTGTTCACTCAGGCCTATGGACGATAACTCCGGTATGCTGTAGATACCCGTTGGCAACATTTGGCTCATTTCACCCACGGGAATGTCAAAGGCGTTACAGCTCGCTCTACGCCCTTGCTCCATTGAGGTGGAGGCCAATGACGGGGGGCCAATTACATCACCTGCCGCATAGATAGAAGCAACACTGGTTTGTAGCTGATCATTAACGGAGATGAGGCTCTGTTCATTTAGGGATAACCCTGCATTATCGAGCATAAGGTCATCTGTATTCGCTACTCGGCCTGCGGCACAGAGTAGTTTTTCACTGCGTACTGCTTCGCGATCGACGCATTGTGTAACAACATGCTCGCCGTCCCAGTAGACCTTTTCAACCTGTGTTGAGCCTTGCCACACACCACCCATCGCGGCGAACGAGTCGACAAATTTTTCGGTCAAATCACTATCGAGAAACCCCAGTGGTGTCGGGTATCGATCGATCATCGTAACGTTAACCCCTAAGGCTTGAAAAATAGTCGCATATTCACTGGCAATAACCCCGCCACCCAGTACTGTCAGGCTTTTAGGGAGATACAGCATCGATAAAATAGAGTCGCTATCATAGATGTGTTCGTGGTCAACAGGGATATTGTCTGGGGTTCTGGGATAAGAGCCTGTGGCAATTAGTATCTGTGCGCTAGTGAGTACTTCAGACTGCCCTCTGACTTTTATAATCTCAATGCAATGAGGGTCTTTAAACGTAGCACGGCCATGAATACGTTCGATATTATTGCGCGATACCTGGCGTTGCATATAAGCATCGTGTGCTTTTAGCACATCATCGAGCCGGTCGATCAATGTCGACATTTCTAAGTCTTCAGGCAATACAAAATTGGCGAGTTGGGCATTGGCTCGCATACGGGTTACGCGCAAAGCATTCTCGCGTAATGTCTTTGATGGGATAGTACCACGATGAACACAAGCGCCACCGAGAAATCGATCTCGCTCAACCAGTGCTACGCGCTTACCGAGTTTGGCGGCTTGTACCGCTGCTTTTTGACCAGCCGGGCCGCTGCCAATAACAATAAGGTCGTAATCGTATGCGTGGGACTCGTGTGTTGTAGTATTGGGCGTGCTCATGGTGATAGAGACTCCATTCCAGAGCGGATATCATCGCGTTTTTCAAGTAGTTTAGAGATATCATCAGGATACAGGTTCACAAACTCTAATGCAGGCGAGTCGAGCAGCATATCCTTGACGAGCGTTTCTGGTGCCAGCATATGAGTGGCAAGTTGGCTGCTAAAGAAAATAGTGGCGGGCAAGTCGGGATCAATATCAATAGATTCAAAATTTTGGTAATGGCCAATTGCTTCTGTAACGATGGTAGGTAGCTCCCATTCTTTTGCAACATTTAAGCAAACTGCTGACTCATACTGACTAAAGAGTTGCTCAAGGTCATCATCATTAAGCTCCCCGGGTGTTTTCTTTTGTAAGTCGGCCACCGTTTGCAAAATGACAGGCTTGCCAATACTGTGTAGTAGGCCACAAAGAAACGCGGCTTCTACGTTGCGTCGCATAGCTCGTGCCACTTCTTTTGCCCACAAGGCACTGGCTAGTGAATGCGTCCAGATCGTCTCGATGTGTTTTTCATAACCTGGAGCATTAAACATTTTACTGTTCATTGAGGCTGCAACGGCAATGTTCCCAATTTCCGTCATTCCCAACCGGGTGATTGCCTGTTGTAGTGATACCATATTTGCATTGGGCGTGTACGCGGCGGAGTTGGCAATGCGGATGACATGCCCGCCCATCGTCGGATCTGACTGAATAATTTTAGCCAGCTGAGCCGCATCTGATTCAGGGTCTTGCGATAGTACAATGACGCGATTAGCAATTTCAGGTAGTACTGGTACTTCAATACTGCCGGTTTCAACGGCAGTACCTAGTGCATCCCCCAAGGATTGCGCATAGGAAGAGCTATAACCCATAAAACACCTATTTAATTGGATAAACTGTACAATAAAAGCAGTTAACTTTAAGTGTAGACTAAAATAGTCGGGGCCTCTGAATAAGTCTTAAGAGATTGATGTTGTCAAAAAATCATCAGTGTAGTGACTTGTTTAAAGGTTCCATTTCATCGGTGCGGGTGGGTGATGGAGGAGAGCGAGCGGCGTGGCTTGTGTGATTTACATACGAATATGTATGAACTCCTGGTACCAGTGTTCTATGCGCTCATGGTAGTGGTGGGTTTCATAGCTAGGCCCATTGTAATGTCTGGCTAGGCGGCGAAAATCAGCTTCTTTCGGGTGTCGTTTAGCTACCACACTACGCAGGCCATTAGAGGTCAGTAAAAAATTGACGACAAAGCGAATTTGCTCTTTCAGTGGGCTTACATACATGGCTTTTGCGCTGGCAGCACCAACACGCACGAAGTGTTCACCCATGACTTGCCCTAACCCCTGACTCATTGAGCGGTAGCGCAGTTCTGTAAAATCAGCTGTGGGGTTGCGCTGGTGATAGGCGCTGAGTTTATGCTGCTCAAACCGGGGCCTGACAACCCCGCCAGTTTCTTGCTTGATAATAGCCAACACCCACTCAGGTTGCAGCGTTTGTTGATGGGTTATATGTGTCTCTTTAATCACCTCATCCAGCAGTGCGCCAAAATGATTATTAATATCATTGCACGTCATTAGACGGCGGGCATGTAATGCATTCAGTTGGTGTATCGCCTCATTAATATCACCGCAAAGTACATCATTTTCTTTGGCTTTGGCGAGGGCAATTTCCCCCATTTTTTGCAGTGTTGCTATGGTTAAGCGTGTTTCGGGAATGGTGCTGATACGTTTATGAGCGTTGCGAAAGGAGCAAGGGTAGCAGAGTGTTTTGCGGTAAATACTGTCATTGAGCTGGTGTTCAAATTGAAATTGGGCAACCGCACGGTTTGTACCCCGGCCAAAATCTCCATCAATAATAAATGCACCTCTACTGGAAGTTGAGTAGCCTAAAAAAACAAGTAGTCGCTGTATGGCTGCAATAGAGTGCTCGCCGGCAGATTTTCGAGTAAATGTCATATCGCCTGAGGCGAGGCGTCTCAGGGCATCACTCCAGTGCGGGTTAGAAGGGTCATCAGCCGGCGAGAGTATGCGCTGCAATATGGCATCATTAAGAATATTCACGGTTACTCTCCTGTTTTGGGGGGCCTATAGCACTATTATCTGGCATTATTAACTGGAGCAACTAATCGGTAAATGTTTACCTGATGGGGGCGGCGGTTGCGAGTAGTCGCTCATGTGTGGATGCTCATCAAACGGGGTTTGCACTAAGTGAAAAAGGCGGTCAACTTCACTGAAGTCTTGTGTGTTTTGAGCCGCATCAATAGCGCGTTGAAGATAGTAATTACGCAAAATATATTTCGGGTTTACTTTATTCATACGCTCTTTTCGATCGTCATTGCCGCTGGCTTCTTGTTGCAGACGTTTGTTGTAGCGATCACACCACTGTCGCAGTGGCAGCGGTTGTTTAAATAGTTGTGCGAATTGTGTGGGCACCTGCTCACTATTTACATCAGCTAATAGTCTAAAACATTGCGTGTAATCAACGCTGTCTTTTGCCATTAATGTCAGTAGGCTTGCGCAGAGTGCTTGATCGCCATCTTGGGGGGTCGTTAAGCCCAGTTTCTGGCGCATGAGCCCAGAGTAACTGGCAATCAGATGCGGTTCGTAGTGTGCGAGGGTATTTTTAATACTGTCTTGGTCAATCAGTGGCGATAAACTATGAGCCAATGCGTTAAGGTTCCATAAACCAATACTGGGTTGTTGGTCGAAGGCATAACGCCCGTGGTAATCGGAGTGGTTGCAGATAAACCCTGGCTCGTAATCATCTAAAAAACCATAGGGGCCATAGTCGAAGGTTTCCCCTGCGATGGACATATTGTCAGTATTCATTACCCCGTGCGCAAAGCCAACCGCCTGCCAATGGGCAATCATTTCTGCGCTTTTGCGTACAACAAATTCTAAGAGCTGTACATAAGGTGATAGAGTATTATCGCGGTGGTGGGGAATCATCTGTTCGATCACATGGTCGGCTAATTGCTTGAGTTCGTCGTGGCGTTGTTGATAATAAAAATATTCAAAATGACCAAAGCGAATATGTGTTTTGGCCAACCGTGTAACAATCGCGGCTGTTTCTTGGGTTTCACGCATGACGGGTTCATCACTGCCAACAATACACAGGGCTCTTGTGGTAGGAATGCCTAATCCGTGCATGGCTTCGCTGGCGAGATACTCCCTAATGCTTGAACGCAGTACTGCGCGACCATCGCCAAAGCGAGAATAAGGTGTTTTTCCTGCACCTTTAATATGAATATCAATAACGCCTGAGGGTGTATTTGCTTGAGCAATTAATAATCCCCTTCCATCGCCTAGTTGTGCCGAATAGCCCCCAAACTGGTGTCCAGCATAGACCATGGCTAGCGCAGGGGTATTATGTAGTGGTCGATGGCCACTGAATATTTCAAGGTTTTCTTGATGTGTAAATAAGTCTTCGTCTAGTCCCAATAATTGGAGTGCATTTTTATTAACGTGCACCCAATGGGGATTGCTAATACCCTGAGGTGACACTTGGCTATAGAACGCAGTTCCCAACTGATTAAATTGATCAGTGACGGGTAGTTGATTGAGTAAGAGTGCCATTGGTATTCACATTATCTTGAATGGAATGACTATTCTACGATGATTTTGCCTTGGCGACTATTTTTTTGCACTCAACCACTTACTCAAAAAGGTAGAAGTAGCGTTCAATACCGTCAGCAAATTGGCACATGCAAATGGATTAAAATATCCTATGCTTTAAGAGAGTGTGAGTTAGCGTTTGTCTGTTTGTGGAGGCAGTTCTCATAATCAAACATTTAATGGCACAAAAACTTCCATCCGGGCTGACTTTTCTTACAATACGCTCACGAATATAATGATGAAGGGATAGTGATTGAATTATGATTGTTCGAGAAATTTCGGCAATTGAACCAGAGACGATTGAACGCTTACTGCATGCTATTCCATTTTATAAATCTGTACAGCAGCAAGATCAACATCAGTACGAGCAATTGCTACGCTATTCGCGCATTCTGCATTATCAAACGAATGATCCCGTATTAATGCACGGGCAGTTTGACCCTTGGTCTTATTTTTTGGTCAGAGGTCAATTAGTGGTATCGCTCAAAAATGACCATGGTCAGCGAGTTCATATCAATACGATTACCCCTGGTGAAGTGTTTGGTGATCTTGCTATGTTAGTGGGGCGCCCACGGACGGCTGATGTTCATGTTGCCAGTGATTGCCGTGAGGCTGTCATGTTTGGAACTGACTTTAGTCTATTTGGCGAACTGGACAACTTTTTGGTGGTCTCTCTACCAACAAAGCTACTTTATTATCGCCATGCAACCCATAGTCTACGCTGGAAACTTGAGGTTTATCGCTCTAAATACCCACAACACAGTATGTCGAGCAAACATCTACAGGTACAATTATATACAGGCCCTAAAGATTGTTTGCAGGAGCTTTATGCCTTATTCCGCCAAGCGCGTGAGTTGGCTGAATTGCTCATTGAATGGAATCAATGTTTTGGTAGTTTGTCATTTGTGAGTGGTAGTGTGTCTACCTCTGGGTTGGCTGTTTAATCAGTTTCTTTTGTGTTTACATCACTTGTTGCCAAGCGGTGTACCCACCGGTCAAGCTATAGACCTCATCAAACCCTTGATCGATTAATAACTGTGCAGCATGTTGGCTTGCATGGCCATGGTAACAATATACCACTACGGCAGTGTCTGGATCACTGCTGTCTATAAAGTCGCGGATATTGTGTGAAGTTACATGTATCGCATCTGCTATATGACCTGCAACAAAGCTCGCCTCATCTCTGATATCAATAATAATCACTGACTGCTGCTGTAAGCGCTCTTTAACACTCGCGGCACTAATCGGCTCAAATTGTTCCATAAAACTCCCATTTACTTGTGTTGTTAATGACGGCTACAGCCAGTAAGCACATACTGCCTTGCCGTGATATTTTCTATTGTGTTCATTGGAGTATACCTTGCGCAATGAGTTAGCTCTATGTCACATATTACTAACAAATCAACAACAGACGAATGGGCTAAAAGCAGTTACAATTGATTCTCATTTAAATTGAATGGCGAGGTCGTGTTCTTCCTTTGTAGGAGTACATCACAAAAATATGTTGCAAAATAGTAGTCGTGTGAGAAAAAATTATATTACAGCCTTAATTATCGGTGTTCTTTTACTGTTATGGTTGGGTAGTGGGTTTATTCAAGCAGACAATAATAGTGCCGATACTGATCAGAGTGACAAGCTCTCATCCCCTAAGGAGGCATTAACCGCAGTACGTGTTGCCACACTAACTGCTGAGGATTATCCATTGGTATTGTCAGTTGCTGGGCGTAGCGAAGCTAACCGAACACTAGAGTTACGCGCCCAGGTTACAGGCCATATTGTGAACTTACCGATAGCCGAAGGGCAGTCGATTAAGCATCGCGACACCATTTGTAAGCTATCTGCTGATGATAAGCATGAGCGCTTACGTGAAGCGACATCAGCGTTGACTCTGGCACAGTTAGAATACGATGCCGCATTACGCTTAAAAAATAAAGGCTTGCAATCGGCAACGGCGATTGCGAAAGCAGAGTTAGATTTGCAAACTGCCAAGGCAAATGTGAAACGCCAGCAACTCGATATCAATCACCTTTCTATGAAGGCGCCTTTCGATGGCGTATTAGAGCAATTGCTCGTTGAAGTGGGCGATTTTTTACAGCCCGGTGATGTCTGTGCTCAACTACTTGATCTGGATCCATTAGTGGTCAGTGCGCAGGTGTCTGAGGCAGAGATTAGCCGTGTCAGTATTGGTCAAACGGTATCGGCTAAATTGTTTGGTGTCCCCGATGCAGTTGTCGGTAAAGTGAGCGCTGTACACTATAACAGCGACCCAACGACACGGACTTTTCGTGTAGAAATAGAATTACCTAATGCGGATAAAGCGCTGCGAAGTGGTCTGTCCACGATGCTGTCTATTCATTTGACTTCGATAGAGGCCCATCGATTACCGGCCTCAATTCTTATCCTGGATGATGCCGGTGGTCTTGGCGTAAGAACACTCGATAGTGATGCCAGAGTAAAATTTGTTCCCGTCACCCTTGTGGGGGATGATATTGATCATATATGGGTCACTGGATTACCTGAGCGCACCGACATTATCACCGTTGGGCAATACTATGTCAGTGAGGGTGAGCAGGTTATCGCCACTGTTGCTGAATCGCCTGCGGCGAGCCACTAGATATTTTAGTAGAGACTAATCATGAATGTGCTAACAGCCGCGGTAACGCATTACCGCAGTAGCTTTTGTATTTTACTTTTGGTTGTTTTAGCGGGGCTTTATGCTCGCCAGCAAATGCCTTTAGAAATAAACCCCAATATTCCTGTCCCTATAGTCGTGGTCTCGGTCTTTCTCGATGGTGCTTCGCCTGAGGATTCTGCGCGCTTGCTCGTCAAGCCCCTTGAGAACGAACTTAAAAGCCTCGATAACGTGAAAGAAATTATCGGCGTCGCAAGAGAGTCATACGCTTATGTGATTATAGAATTTGATGCCGGCTTTGATGCCGATAAGGCTGTTGTCGATGTGCGAGAGGCCGTCGATAGGTCGCGCTCAGAACTACCCAGTGAAGCAGAAGAGCCTGTTGTTGAAGAAATTTCTGCCGATGATACCCCGACAATTGTCGTTACGCTAACGGGCGCTAATGTAGCTGAGCGGCAATTGTTTTCTACCGCTCAGCGGCTGGAGCGTGCGATTGAAAATATACCGGATGTGCTCGAAGCGAATATTGTGGGCAATCGTGAAGAGGTTTTAGAGGCAGTCATTAGCCCCGAGCGACTTGAGTATTACAATATTACCAGTGATGATTTGATCTCAGCTATTGGCCGAAACCATTTACTGGTGCCTGCGGGTACACTAGATAGTGGTGGTGGGCGCTTCTCTGTTAAAGTGCCCGGGCTAATTGAAACCCGAAAAGATTTATTTCAAATGCCGCTTAAAACGACCGCTGAGGGTACGATCACATTAGGGGACGTTGCCAAAATTCACCGTACTTTCAAAGATCCTGAACGGTTTACATCAGTGAATGGTCTACCGGCTATGGTGGTAGAAGTAGAGCGTCGTACCGGTAGCAATATGGTCAATGTTGCTGAGGCTGTACGTGTGGCAGTTGATAGTTTAAAAGACCAGATCCCTAACCAAATTGGGGTTGGGTATGTACTTGATCAATCATCGTTTACACGCGATATGGTTGATGAAATGCAAGGTAACATTTTAACGGCAATGGCACTTGTGATGATTATCATCATCGCTGCTATGGGGGTGAAGTCCGGTATTTTAGTGGGGCTTGGTATTCCTTTTTCGCTTTTATTTTCAGCGATCATCATTTTCTTTAATGGGTTTACCTTCAATTTTATGGTGATGTTTGGCATGTTGTTAGCATTGGGTATGCTAATTGATGGTGCTATTGTGATCATCGAGTTTGCCGATCGTAAAATGTCAGAGGGTATTTCCAGTAAAGAGGCTTACCAAATTGCAATCAAGCGTATGTTCTGGCCGGTCATGGCGTCCACATTAACAACACTTGCGGCGTTTTTACCTTTAATTTTTTGGCCGGGTGTTGCAGGTAAGTTTATGAGCTACTTACCGATTACTGTTTTTGCAGTATTAAGTGGCTCATTATTATACGCCTTATTCTTTGCCCCTGTTATTGGCTCGATTCTTGGGAGTAGCCCACTAGATAAAGAGCAACAAGCACACTTTCAACAACTTGAAACCACTCGCCCTGCTGAATTACCCGGGCTCACCGGTACTTATGCTCGGGTATTAACTGGGCTTGTTAAACGCCCAATTACAGTGTCATTAGTCTTATTAATGTGCTTGGTGACCATTGTGATCACCTTTCAAGAGTTTAATAATGGCGTTGAATTTTTTACTGAAACCGAGCAAAAATACGGCACCGTTGCGATTCGTGCCCAAGGTAATCTCTCTGTTGAAGAAGCAAAACAATTGGTCTTAGATGTTGAGCGGAGAATTGTGGCTATTCCCGGTGTAGCTGTGACCTATACCGCGACCGGTAGAGGGTCGGCGGCCCAAAGTAATTCTCGTGATGAAGAGAAAGATCAAATTGGCATAATGCTGGTTGAGTTAGACGATCCAGAGCATCTGGACCGTTCAACGCTAGAAGTATTTGAGCTTATGCGTGAGCAAACAAAAGATTTGCCTGGCATTATTGTCACACCTGAGCCCATGGATGGCGGCCCTCCGGTTGGTAGACCCATTCATATACAGCTAGAGTCACTCGATAGTGACAAGTTACTCATGGCTGCACGCAGCCTAAAGCAGCAGTTAGAAACGCATTTTCCTGAATTGCGAGACATTACAGACTCGACACCGCTACCGGGTATTGAGTGGGAATTTAGTGTTGATCGCGAGCAGGCATCGCGCACCGGTGTCAATGTGCTCGAAGTAGGGCGCACTATTCAGTTATTAACCAATGGTATTAAGGTGGGTGAATACCGCCCTGATGATGCTGAGGATGAAGTTGATATTCGCGTGAGGTTTCCTAGAGATTCACGGGGTATTTTAGCGTTTGACCAGCTCAGGGTAAATACAACTGAGGGTGCTGTGCCTATTACAGGCATTGTGAAACGTATTGCTAAGCCGAGGGTTGATAAAGTAGAAAGGGTTGATGGTATTGAAGTGATGAGTGTGAGTGCCGCAGTCAACCCGAGTATTCTGGCTGATGATCAACTGAAGGCAATTCGTCAGTGGCTAGAGGAAAACCCACTTGACCCTGCGGTTACTGCCGTTTTTCGTGGTGCTAATGAAGAACAGGAAAAGTCACAGGCATTTTTAGCCACCGCAGGCGCATTTGCATTGTTTTTAATGTTTATCTTGCTGGTCACGCAATTTAATAGTGTTTATCAAAGTGTCTTAACGCTTTCGGCGGTAATTATGTCAACCATTGGTGTATTGTTAGGGCTATTAATATCGCAAGCGACGTTCAGCACTATTTTAACCGGTGTGGGTATTGTTGCCCTGGCAGGTATTGTAGTGAATAATAATATAGTATTAATTGATACTTATAATTATTTGCGCAAGCAATCCCCTGAGGTTGCACCAACAATTATAGTGATTATGGCCGCAGTGCAACGGTTGCGGCCTGTATTTCTCACTACGATAACGACTATTTTAGGCTTGCTACCGATTGCGACTAATATGAGTATTGACCTTGTATCTCGCAGTGTTGTTGTGGGAGGTGTTGTTGCATCTTTCTGGGTGCCATTGGCAAGTGCTATTGTGTGGGGGTTGGTGTTTGCAACACTATTAACCTTATTGGTGACCCCTGTGTTACTCATCCTGCCAGCCCATATACAAAAACTACTGATCAGGCGCTTTCGTTAAGCGCCTAGCCCACAGCTCGGGCAGATTCATTGGTATCTTTATTGGGAGCTTCTACACTTAAACCATAATGTATATATTGTCAGTTATCTGAGAGTTACCTTATGGTTTTTTTACGTTTATTGACTTGTGCTGCATTGCTGATGCCCTCTGGGCCCATCATTGCGATGGATTACACTGGTAATGCTAAGCTGTGGCTTCCCAAGTCCTACCAGCGCCACTATATGTTGTTGCGTTCCGCCGCAGATACTGTGACAGGCTCTGTGAGCTGCTACGAATTACTCAGTGGTACTCTAGCAGAGAGCCTTTCCAGTCTTGAGCATCCTCATTTTCGTTTCACATGCCGCAACGAGCAGCGTAAGCAGTTTACTATTATTGTCGATGGTCTATCGATGACGATGTATAAATCACTGGATGTTTATAAAGAAATGATAGCCAAGGTAAATCAGCGTCAAAAGCGTGAGCAAGAGGCTAAATACTGGTCAATCTGTAAAAAGGAATTCGATTTACATACTGAGCTGATGCGTGAGCGAAAAATAATAACCCCATTGCCGCCTACGCCTGTATTATCTGCTGATAGTGTCTTTACCTACACGATTGACTTTGATGCAGCGAATAGTCAGGGACGGCCATTGGCGTATCGTGCTCATTGTCAGATTAGTGATTTTGCGACGTTCAATGTTGAGATTCGCCCCAGAAGGCTGGAACACTAAGGGCAGCTGTGTAGAAAAAGAAGAAATAGGTTATAAAATAAGACGTTAACACGTGAATTGTTAGACTTACCGAATGCAATAAAAAAGGCCTTAGCGTTACCGCTAAGGCCTTTTTTTGTTGGCAAATGCCGGTGCGTAGCTTATGCAGCAGCCTTGCGAGGGCGACCAGCCGCTTTCTTGGTGGCCGGCTTACGGACTACTTTTTTCTTTACTGTACGTGCTTTAGCGCGAGCAGCCGCTTTCTTGGCTGCTGCTTTTTCACGAGCCGCTTTCTTCTTGGCAGCCAATTTAGCGCGAGCCGCGACTTTCTTAGCAGCTAATTTAGCGCGAACAGCGGCTTTCTTAGCAGCGGTTTTTTGACGAGCAGCGGCTTTTTTAGCAGTGGCTTTAGCGCGAGCAGCCGCTTTTTTAGCGGCAGCCTTCTCACGAGCAGCCGCTTTCTTGGCAGCGGCCTTCTCACGGGTAGCGGCTTTTTTCTCGGCAGCTTTCTGTTTTTTCGCCAATGCAGCCTGTGCTTTAGCTTCAGAGGCAGCGATCGCCTTAGCTTGTTTTACCGCAGCAGCAGCATCTTTGAGTTGAGCTTTAAGTGCATTAATGCTTACTTTGCTATCTGCAAGCTCTTTTTTAGCGGCTTGAGTGGCTTTAGATGCGGCATCGATTTGCTTGGCGACAGTGGGTGATTTCTTCTTTTTGCGCAGTGCAACAACCTTAGCGGCTGCTGCTTTGGCTTTTTTCGTGGCCGCTGCAACAGTTTTAGTACCACTGGCTACTTGTTTCTTGATGTCGGCAACTTGCTTTTCTCGTGCCTTGTCTAGTTGACTCTTTAGTTTTGAGATTTCAGATTCAAGTGCTTTAACTGGATCGACTGTAGTTTTTTTGCGTGCGGCCATAAAAAATGTCCTTTAGTAGTTTAGTTAGATAGTTGGGTTAAAATGAAAGTTAGAATGCCATTAATGAACAGTTAATTTTATATTGGTTTATAACTAAGGTATTGCTACGACTCAATATGTTTATACTCAATAATAGCAGAGTAGGTACAGTTAAACTTATTTTTAGTAAATTATAAACGATATTGTAAGTAAAATTGTCATTTTATGCATTATTTTTTATAAAAAAATCAAAAAAATTACCTTTTAAAGGGCTCCATTGGGTAAAAATTTATTTGAACTGTTTTGTTTTATCCATAAAAGCCATTTTTTTTCCAGTGGTGCACCTCTTTTGCGTAAGATTTTTGCCAGACTAATAACTGCTGATTCTGTCCCTGCATCCCAACCGTGTAACTGCATTTCGGCTAAAGTAAAAAAGCGAATAAATGCAATAATATCCTCGTTGTCATAATTTTCCATTGCCTTATTCCAAGCTTGAGTGCTCTGTTTGATTAAATGGCGATGGTTTTTTTCCTCATCGGGTGAAATAAGGCCATGCAACTCATCTTTTTTGTGATTTTTAAGTCGAGCGAGCAAATCTTTTAAAAATGTCGGGTCAATAACATTGTTATCGGCAGAATTATTTACGGGTTCCCATTGTTCTGTGGTCATAACTCACCTTTTAAATCGTTAATGAGGGAAAATATTATATCTTTCTTTTTAATTTAG
>Ga0193961_1000337_pt1 | contig 18524 bp, 18 predicted proteins | sample FB_4_MG_FD_140371 | JGI IMG/M metagenome (GOLD analysis project Ga0193961, IMG submission 140371) | Microbial mat bacterial communities from the Broadkill River, Lewes, Delaware, United States - FB_4_MG | ecosystem: Environmental > Aquatic > Freshwater > River > Microbial mats | place: USA...
AAAGTACCTTTTATCTTAAAATAAACTAAAAGTCTAATATTTTACTTATAGTGAAAGCTCTCAATGGGTTATATATTACTGTGAATAACAGTATATTTAAATTTTATCGGATTTACCTAAGAATAGGTAAATATTTTAACCTTTTTCAATTTATTTTAATGTTTAATTAGATACTATCCTTACCAATTTAAAGATTATAAAGAGAGAAAACATGGAAACTTTATTAATAGTATTTATTTTATTTAATGTCGGTATTTTGATTAGTTTATTTAATAAAAGTAATAAGTTAAATAAATGTAATGTTAAAAGATTAGAAGAATCTAAAAGATATTTTAATGGTTCTATCGTTAAAAAAGACTCTCGAACATATAAAGCTGGTTGCTATACAGAAGGATTAAGTGCACAGAAAAATGGAAATAGTATATTATTTTCTAAACAAGAAAAAATGTGTGATACTTCATTACTTTATTAATTTACTCTCAATGTATAGATGAATCATAAAACTTGGTATGGGTGGATTCCAACAAATATAGGACGATTAAATTTTAACTATATTGGAACACATAAGGACATATTACAGTCTTCACATTCAGATTTAATTTTTAATGAAAATGATTTTGAGATAAAAAACTATTCTACTAATTTTATTTCTGATACATTTGTTAATAATGCTCCCAATTGGTTAAGAAAATTATTACTACCACAACTTGAAAATGAAATTTTTCCTTCTGTAGATATTTATCTAAAAAAAGAAAATACATTATTTACTGGTGATATAACAATAAAATACAATAATAATAATTTATCTATTACATCAAAAATTGAAATTGAAAGAAATGGAAAGACAAAATTTGGTGATTTTAAATATAAAAATAAACAAAATATCAATTATTCACAATTTGAAACATTTGATTTATTTGAAGATCACATAGCACAAGTTTTCTTTGTTATATTAAAAGGGATAATTCATGGAGATCACCACCATCATCAAAAAGTTGATGTAGCCATTCCTGTAACAAAATACTACTTTCAACCTGAATTTATAATTAACAAACTTATACAGCAAGTCAAAAGAATAGAATATGATATAAAATCTATCACAAGATGTGGTAATGAACTAAAAATAAAAAACTCTATTGAAGAAATGAATGGATATAAGAGTTATATTATAACATTCAGTAAATTATTTATTAAACCAACAAATGAAAAATTACATAATAATAAACTTGAAATTTTAGATAATGTATTACTTTCATTAGAATCTTCAGTAAATAAAAACAAAAATAAATTAGAGGTTAAAGATAAAATATATACAACATTTTTAACTTATCTTGCGGTTATTATTTCATTAACGATACTATATTGTTCAAATACTGAGGTTCAATTTTTTACCATGACTAGTTCTCTATATGCACTTCTAATATTAGGAGTTTTTTCATATTTAGGATTGCACTTAAATTGTAAAATAAAAGCATATCTATTTTATAACAAGTACTATGTACAAGAATTTTTATATCATTTAAAATATATAGATAATAGCAAAATAAAAAGATTTCAAAGATTTATTAAATTTTTAACAATTCATGGAAAACGCCTTTATTATGCTCTAATAATAAGTTTATCTTGTTTATTACTTTATAACCATTACCAAAAAAAATATATTATTAAATGAAATATCTCAAAAACTTTTACACTTTAAGTTAGATTTGCTGAAGAGTCAAATTACAATTCATAATGAACTTTCATTAATTTACGAACAAAATAAAAATATAATTAAACTTTATAAAAATAAAATTGATTATAATGTAAAATATAAAGAAATATATAAAGCTAAAGTATTTTTTAATAAATCTTCTATTTTAGTTGATAATGATAAAATTAAATTTAATAATTTATTTACTAATCTTAATAGCCGAAAAAATTATCTAATTCTTTTAAATGGCTACTCAAGTAAAGAAGACCTTATCTCCAATAATACATTTTCTAATAATTTCCAATTGTCATATACAAGGTCTTTAAGTGTAAAAAAAGCTCTTATTGAAGAACTAATTAAACATAATCTTCAATATAAGAACTTTAAATTTTTATTATTTGCTAATAGTAATTCAAAGTTTAATGATTCAAACTTAACAATGGAGCAACAGCGATATTGTGAGATAAAAATAACTCAATACTAATATAATCTGTAACCATTCAGCATTATTATGAAAATAACTTTTCTACTTTTTCAACTATATAAACAATGTTACCACCTGATGGAAAGATAAAGAATTATATAATCTACTAGTAAATATTTTATCTAAAATTAACTATTTCTCCAAATTTTCCAAAATCAAACTATCCATAATCTGATTTTTAAAGAGGGCATCTTCATGTTGCTGTTTTAAAAAACGATTTTCCTCTTTGAGTGAGATATACTGAGTGTTGAGTTTGTTGATATCTTTACTTACATAATAGATATTATTTCTCAAATAAATTTTTGGGAAAAAGATAGCCAATACAATGACCAATAATATCAAAACTCGATAAAGCGCTTTTCTATTAGTATGTTTCTTCAAATTGAAACACTCTCATTTTTGAACTTCTACTTCGTGCATTTAGTTTTATCTCTTTTGCTGTAGGAATTATTGGTTTTCTTGTGAGTACTTTCCCCTTTTGGTGTTTGTTTCCACATTCACATCTTTCGAGATGAGGAGGGCAGATACATTTAAGAGTCCATTTTTTAAAAATATTTTTGACTATTCTATCTTCTAATGAGTGAAAAGAGATGATAGCTACTTTGGTATTGGTAAAATTGGCATCTTCTATTTGGGCAAATAACTCTTCTAATACACCTAATTCATTGTTTACAGCGATTCGTATCCCTTGAAAAGGTAAAGTTGCTGGATGGAGTTTTCCTTTATACATATTTTTACTAATAAATCCTGCCAGTTCTTTGGCACTTATAAAAGGTCTGTTTTGTACTATTAATGAAGCTACTTTTTTGTACTCTTTTACTTCACCATACTCTTTGAGTATTTTTTCTAATTCATTTTGTGAGTATTCATTGACTATTTCATTCGCACTTAATGTTTGATTTTGATCCATTCTCATGTCAAGTGTTTCACTCAAAAATCCAAAACCTCTCTCATTTTTATCAAGCTGTAACGAAGAAACTCCAATATCAGCTAAAATACCTATGATATTTTTATCTTTATATTTAGTGATAACATCTTTAAAGTTTCCTTTCGAAAAAATAATTCTATCGCTATATTGTGCAAGTCGATTTTTTGAAAAGTTTAAAGCTTCATCATCTTGATCATTACAAATAAGCTTTATATTGGGATTTGATTCTAATATTCCTAAGGAATGTCCTCCATAGCCTAATGTACAGTCAATAATATAACCATCTTTTAAATCTTTAAATGTTTCAATCACTTCATCAAAAAGTACGGGTATATGGGGAATTAGAGTTTCATTCAATGTTTTATCCTATTTAATTACTTACTGTGTTTTCAGGTGTTATAATAGCACAATTAAAATTAAAGGTTTTATCTATGATTGATAAAAATATTGTAAAACATCTATCGGATATATCATTAACATTATTTAGAAAAAATTTTTTTGGTATTTACCATGGTTCAATATCGAAAAAAGTTGATTATGATAGTTTTGTAATCAATACAAAAGAAGCAATTTTCGATGAAATTAGTGAAAGTACTTTGCGTAAGCTTAAGATGATGCATAAAGATTATAGTTGGAACTTTGCGAGTATAGAAGCAGAAGTTCACAAAACAATATATGAAAAAATACCTGAAGCTAAATATATAGCTTGTGGAATGCCACCGTATACAACGGCATATTCTTTGATACATAATGAAATAAGATTTGAAGATTATTATGGAAAAATGACTTATGATACTATATCTGTACACAATCCAGAAGATTTTAATACATGGTATGAACGAAATAGTGCAGAGATATCAACCGCATTAAAACAATCTGCAAATAATTTAATTGTAATAAAAGGGATAGGTGTGTATGTTTGTGATAGAGATATGAATAATCTTATCAAAAAAGTAGCTATCTTAGAAAATTCTTGTCGACTCTTAACTTTAAAATCTCAATTTAAAATTGAACAGACAATTTGTCATTTATAATTTTTTCAAAGAGTGTAACAAAACTAAGCACTATTATAAAATATAAATCAATCCAGAAATAATAAGAAAATATTATAAGGTAATATTTGCTAGAATCAATTCAAATTTAATCAAAGGAATTATTTATGAGTTTAATCGCAAGTTATAAAGCGCACACAGAAGAAAGACTAAATGAGGGTGGATTACCTCCATTAGCATTAACAGCTGAGCAAGTTGCTGATTTAGTAGAGTTATTAAAAGCTGATACAGTTACTGAATCTGAATATGTACTAGATTTATTTAACAATAAAATCAACCCAGGTGTTGATGATGCTGCCTATGTAAAAGCTGCATTTTTAAATGATGTAGTTCAGGGGAATACAGCATGTTCAGTAATTTCAAAAGCTGAAGCAGTGAGAATTTTAGGAACAATGATGGGTGGATTTAATGTTGTACCATTGATTGATGCACTTAAAATTGAAGAGGTTGCAGAAGCAGCAGCAACTGAGCTAAAGAATACTATCTTAGTATATGATTCATTTAATGATGTAAAAGACTTAATGGATGCTGGAAATGCAAAAGCAAAAGAAGTTATTGAGTCTTGGGCAAATGCTGAATGGTTTACAAATAAACCTGCATTAGAAGAAGAGATGACTTTAACAGTATATAAAATTCCTGGTGAAACAAATACAGATGATTTGTCTCCTGCGACTGTTGCATTTACTAGATCTGATATTCCATTACATGCAACTGCAATGTTACAATCAAGAATGGAAGATCCATTAAATAAAATGATTGAATTAAAAGAAAAAGGTCATCCTTTAGCATATGTTGGTGATGTTGTAGGGACAGGATCTTCAAGAAAATCAGGTATCAATTCTGTTCAATGGCATATGGGTAGAGATATTCCTGGTGTTCCAAATAAAAGAACTGGTGGTGTTGTTATTGGTGATATTATTGCTCCAATTTTCTTTAATACAGCAGAAGATTCAGGATGTTTACCAATTCAAGCTCCAGTTGCAAACTTAGAAACAGGTGATGTTATTACTTTAAAACCATATGCTGGTGTTATTGAAAAAAATGGTGAAATTGTTTCTGAGTTTAATTTATTACCAAATACATTAACTGATGAGATGAGAGCTGGTGGTAGAATCCCATTAATTATTGGTAAAGGTCTTACTGTAAAAGCGAGAGAAACTTTAGGTCTTGGTGCTACAGATGCATTTATTGCTCCGACACAACCTGCTGATAATGGTAAAGGTTTTACTCAAGCACAAAAAATGGTAGGTAGAGCTTGTGGTATTGAGGGTGTTAAACCTGGTATGTATGTTGAGCCAATTGCTACAACTGTTGGATCACAAGATACAACAGGACCAATGACTAGAGATGAGATCAAAGAACTAGCAGCTCTCTCTTTTGGTGCTGATATGGTTATGCAATCATTTTGTCACACAGCTGCTTACCCAAAACCAGCGGATATTAAATTAAGACATACTTTACCTGATTTCATCAACTCAAGAGGTGGTGTTACATTAAGACCAGGTGATGGTGTTATTCACTCATGGTTAAATAGATTATGTTTACCTGATACTGTTGGTACAGGTGGAGATTCTCATACTAGATTCCCGATAGGTATCTCATTCCCAGCTGGTTCTGGACTAATCGCATTTGCTGGTGTTACTGGTGCTATGCCTTTAACTATGCCTGAGTCTGTACTTGTTAAATTTAAAGGTGAGATGCAACCAGGAATTACTTTAAGAGATTTAGTGAATGCTATCCCTTATCAAGCTATTCAAGATGGTTTATTAACTGTTGAGAAAAAAGGTAAAAAGAATGTATTTGCTGGAACAATCGTTGAGATTGCTGGTTTACCAGATCTTAAGGTTGAGCAAGCATTTGAATTATCAGATTCTGCAGCAGAAAGATCAGCAGCAGCTTGTTCTGTTCAATTATCTAAAGAACCAATCATTGAGTACTTATCTTCAAATATCGCTTTAATTGAAAAAATGATTGAAGAAGGGTATGAAGATGCTAGAACTCTTCAAAGAAGAGCTGATAAAATGAGAGAATGGATTGCTAACCCTGAGTTATTAACTCCAGATGAAGATGCAGAATATGCAGCTACAATTGAAATTGACTTAAATACAATTACAGAGCCAATTTTAGCTTGTCCTAATGATCCAGATGATGTTGATACATTAACAAACATTATTGCAGATCCAAAAAGAGAAACTGAAATTTCTGAAGTATTTGTTGGATCTTGTATGACAAATATTGGATTATTTAGAGCTTTAGGTGAAGTATTGAAAGGTGAGGGTGAAGTTCCTACTAAACTATGGATTGCACCACCAACAAAAATGGATAAAGAACAATTAACAGAAGAGGGTTACTATTCAATCTTTGCAGCAGCTGGTGCAAGACTTGAAATCCCTGGTTGTTCTTTATGTATGGGGAATCAAGCACAAGTTTCTGAAAACTCTTATGTATTCTCTACATCTACAAGAAACTTTGACAACAGACTAGGAAAAGGTTCTCAAGTGTATCTTGGTTCTGCTGAAGTTGCTGCTGTTGTTTCTTTATTAGGGAGACTTCCAACAAAAGAAGAGTATATGGAGATTGTACCTAGTAAAATCACAGAAGATAACAAAGAGGGTGTTTATAAATACTTAAACTTCCATCAAGTTACAGGTGATCAATTAACAAACTTAGTACACTCTTAAGATTTATTCTTACGCTTACGCTTTTGAAAAGCCTCATCCTTTGGGTGAGGCTTTTTTATTTTAGATATAAAAAAGAGGAAAAATGATAACACAAAATACTAAAAACTTTATGACAATAGCATCTTTTATGATGGCATTTACGATTGCAATAGGAGCTTTTGGAGCACATGGATTGAAACCATATTTAGATGAATACTCTACAGATATATATCAAAAGGGAGTCTCTTATCAGTTTTATAACACTTTAGGTCTATTTTTCATCTCTTTTGTATCTTATCTTTTACCAAAATCATCAAAAATAAAAAAATCTTTTTATTTTATTTTGAGTGGTACATTGATATTTTCATTTTCTTTATATATTTTAGCATTAAGTAAAATAATGTGGTTAGGTGCTATTACTCCTATTGGAGGGTCTTTGATGATTATTGGATGGATTTTATGTGGATATTGTCTAATCAAAGAGTTAAAAGTGAGTGCTTAAAGTTAATTCGCTATAATTCTTTTTTATAAGGATAGCCTATGAATAATTATGGTGTTGATATTTGGGGAGATGATAATTTTATCATCGATGGTGATGTAGTTAAAATAAATTACAAAAATAAATCCTCTTTAATAGATATAGTACAAACAATACGAAAAGAGGGGAATACTGGTCCTTTGATTTTGCGTTTTCCTCATATTGTACAAAAACAAATCGATAAATTGTATACTACATTTAACGCTACAATAGATGAGTATCAATATGAGTCAAAATTTTATGCTGTTTTCCCACTCAAAGTAAATCAATTCCCAAATCATATATTACCTATGTTAAAAAATAGTGAATCTTTGCAGTACGGTTTGGAGGCTGGTAGTAAAGCAGAACTTATTTTGGCGATGTCTTACAACAATAAAAATTCACCTATAACTGTTAATGGTTTTAAAGATAAACAAATGATTGTATTAGGTTTTATAGCAAAAAATCAAGGTCATGATATTACTATTACTATTGAAGGATTAAATGAACTTCAAACAATCATCGAAGTATATCATGAGCTAAATTTACCATGTCCAAATATAGGATTGAGAGTACGACTTCATAGTTCAGGAAGTGGTACTTGGGCCAAAAGTGGTGGTATTAATTCCAAATTTGGATTAAGTTCTATGGAAATTTTACAAGCTTTTGATAGGTTACAAAAACACAATTTACTAGATACTTTAAAAATGATCCATTTTCATATTGGTTCAGATATGAATAGTATCAATCCTTTGAAAAAGGCACTGAAAGAATCAGGACATATTTATGTTGAATTGAAAAAAATGGGTGCAGATGGATTGGATTCTATCAATATTGGTGGTGGTTTAGCCATAGAGTATTCGCAATTTAATAGAAATATACAATATAGTTTAAAAGAATTTGCAAATGATGTTGTCTTTACACTCAAAGATATAAGTGAAAAAAATGGAGTAAAATCTCCAAATATTTTTACAGAATCAGGAAGATTTATAGCAGCATCTGGTTCTGTATTAATTGCACCTACATTGGAACTTTTTTCAAGTGAGTATAATGATTCTAATATACGACTCAAAGAAAAAAATCCACCGATTGTAGAAGAGTTAAGTTTTTTATACAAAGATATTACAAAAGAGAATGCAAAAGAGTATATGCATGATAGTTTAGAGCATTTAGAATCAATTTTGACACTTTTTGATTTGGGATATGTTGACTTAACGGATAGAAGTAATGCGGAAGTTTTAACAAATCTTATTATAAAAAAAGCTATAAAATTAAAAAATATACGAAATGATAAAGAGCTAAAGATATTGGATGATAAAATACAAGAAAAATATTTATTAAATTTTTCTATGTTCCAATCTCTTCCCGATTTTTGGGGTATAAATCAAGAGTTTCCTATCATGCCTTTAACGCATCTTGATAAGAATGGAACAAGAAGTGCAAATATATGGGATATAACCTGTGATAGTGATGGTGAGATTCCCTTTGAATCGAATAAACCATTATATTTACATGATGTAGATTTAGAAAAAGAAGAATATTTTTTAGCATTTTTTTTAGTGGGAGCATACCAAGATATATTAGGAATGAAACACAATCTTTTCTCTTCGCCTTCTCAAGTAAATGTAGTGTTTTATGATGATGAGATGAAATTGGAAAATTTAATAGAGTCCCAAAGCATTTTAGATATTTTTGAAGATTTAGATTATAATATCGAAGAGATACTTGAAAATCTTTTATCAAAATGTGATAATAACAAATTAAAAAATTTGTTATTGACATTTATTAAAGAAAATAGCTATTTAAAAACAGCACAGTTAGAAAGGAAAAATAAATTATGAGTTTATGGAGTTTGATAAAAGAGGATTTTTCAATACCAAAAAAGAATGATCCAGCATTACAGTCTCAATTAGAGTTGATTTTTAATTATCCAGGAGTTTGGGCAATTGTAAATTATAGAGTTGCGAATGCTTTATATAAAAAAGGATATAAAAGAATATCAAGATTAATTAGTGGCTTGAGTCAGTTTTTGACTAATACAGATATTCATCCTGCTGCTACTATTGGAAGACGGGTATTTTTAGATCATGGGTTTGGTGTAGTTATCGGTGAAACTACGATTATAGAAGATGATGTTCTTATTTATCAAGGGGTAACTTTGGGAGGCGTAAGTCTAAATCAAGGAAAGCGTCATCCAACTATTGCAAGTAATACGGTTATAGGGAGTGGTGCAAAAGTACTAGGAAATATTACGATAGGAAAAAATTGTAAAATAGGAGCTAATTCTGTGGTGGTGAAAGATGTCCCATGTAGCTCTACGGCTGTAGGTATTCCTGCTCGAATTATACGAAGACAAGATAAAGATTGTACAGATAAATCAATGCTTGATCACAATAATTTACCTGATGTTTCAAAAGAGATGTTTTCTTATTTATTGAAGAGAGTTGCTGTTTTAGAGCATGCGTTAAAAGAACATGATGATATAGATGTTTCAAGTGAGGATAAAGAGTTAGAATCTATTTATGAAAACTTTATCTATGCTATGGAAAGCAAAGAGTAGCTAGCATATTATGACATTGATTTTATTAGGTATAATAACAGGTTTTGTTTCTGGATTTTTTGGAGTAGGTGGGGGAATGATTCTTGTTCCTTTACTTTTATTGTATGGATTAGAGATGAAAAGTGCCGTTGCTGTATCTATAATGCAAATGGTTTTTAGTTCTGTTTATGGTACATTTTTAAACTACAAGAACAATAAAGAGATTTTAAAAGATGGAATACTTTTAGGTATTGGTGGTTTTTTAGGTGGTTCTTTAAGTGGATTTATTGTTCCAAATATTAATGGTCAGTATCTAAAGTATCTTTTTTTATTTATCGTTATTCTGGCAATTATAAGAGTATATTCTACATCTCTTTCTCAAAGTAATCAAGTAAAAAAACATACTCCATATGCTTTAGTATTCATCGGATTTTGTATTGGTTTGATTGCTATGTGTATTGGAGTAGGGGGATCTGTTATGCTCACTCCTATTTTGGTAGGATATATGTTTTATAATTTAAAAGATGCCTCTTCTTTGGGATTGTTTTTTGTTATATTTTCTTCAATAGCTGGATTTATAAGTTTAAGTCTTGCGGGAAATATGCTTTATAGTGAGGGTTTAATTGTTGGTATCTTCTCTTTGATTGGTGTTTACTTTGGGATTAAAGTAAAAAATATTATACAAATAAAATCTTACAAAAATCTTACTTTGGGTTTATATACTATGATATTAGTTTCGATACTCTTTAAATTATAAGAGCATCAATAGTATAGTTTTTTTCTAAGATCTCTATAATTTTATCAATTGATATACTTTTGCAATATAAAGCATTAAAGTTCACATCTTTTATCTTTTGATAAATATCATCATCACTTTTGCCCGCTGTTTCTAGTATTTGTATCTCTCCATATCTATAATATTTGCGTAAGTATTGTATCTCAATATGAGCGATATCTTCATCTTGACTTGCTAATATAAATCTATTTGTTTGACCATAAGGGACTATCTCTCTGATTTTATTGACAAAGATAGGTTTGAAAAGATTAAAATTATTCAGTTTTTTAAAATCGAGTTGATAGTTAAAAAGTTCTAATTGTTGCAATAAATCATTTATATACACAGTGGGTAGTTTAATCTTATCAAAAAATTTGTCTTTATAAGAAAATGATGTCTCAAACAAGGAATGACTTGTAAGATTTTTAATATCAAACTGTTCATTTTCCAAAATAAGCACATCACCACTAACTGCATTCAAAAAAATCAAATTTGTTCCAAAAACAAGTGTATCATTTTCTAAATTATTTAAGAGTTCGAAATCTTCATAAAGATCATTTGTAAGTAAAATAACATTTGTCAACTCTTTATTTTTAAAAATATCCAATAAATTAAAAAATATTTTATTTGTTTTGATAAATTTACTTTTAAACTCCAATAAATTATACCGTAAAATATTTGTGAGTCCTTTATTGAAATTATAGAGATAGATCCAAGCAATCTCATCATCTAAAATTTCTGTTTCAAAATTACATATAATTGCAAAAGCACCTTTTTTGAGTGCTATTTTGATATCCTCTAAATTTTGAGCAAAAAAAGCATCACCTTCATTCACTTTTTTGATATTGGTATGTACTTGCGTAATAAAAGATATCGAAGGAGAATTTAAAAGTTCTCCATTTACTATATCAGTGAGTGCTGATATTCTCATAATTTGTACTAGCTTACTTTTGTTCCAGCTATTTTACTAGCTTCTGGTCGTAATAAATGGAGACCATTTTCGTCTTTTGCAGCTAAAAGCATACCCTCACTCATCATTCCCATCAATTTTGCAGGTTTTAAGTTGGCTACTACACACGCTTGAGTTCCTATTAAAGATTCAGCATTGTAAAATTCTTTGATGCCAGCTAAAATTTGTCTATTTTTTTCTTCTCCTACATCTACCTGTAGTTTTAAGAGTTTTTTTGATTTAGGTACTTCAACAGCCTCTACTATTGTCCCAATTTTTAAAGATGTTTCAAAAAATTGGTCAATAGTGATAATATTATCAGATTCTTCATCTACTACTGTTTTATCCTGTTTTTTTGATTCTTTTCTAGGTTTTTCTACTATAGTTTCTACTTTTTGTATATCAGCAGTTGCGATTAATTCTTCTTCAATTCTAGGAAATAGAGCATCTATTTTGGTGATAGTTGTATCTTCTACACTTCCCTTTTCTGCAATAAGTTTTTTGTATAATGCAGTATTAATAGTAATTCCTAATGATTTTGCAATCTGCGCTATTTTTTCTGGCATAACTGAGTCTAGCATAATAGAAACTTTTGCCATAATATTTACAATAAGAGCAACCAAAGCCATGGCTTCCTCTTCTCTTTCATTTTTCATCATAGTCCATGGTTCATAATCACCAATTGCTTTATTAGCAATAGTGAGTATTTTCCATAACTCCTCTAAATATCTATTGATTTGCATATTATTAATCAAGGGCTCTGCATTTTCTAAGAGTGTATGTACTTCATCCAACTCTTTTTGATGGTATTTTTCTACATCTTTACTCGTTACTTTGAAGTCAAAATATTTTCCACTCATCCCTTGTATTCTATTGAGTAAATTTCCTAAATCATTTCCAAGATCTGAATTGATTCTATCCATCAGTGCTCTTTGTGAAAAGTCACCATCTTGACCAAAAGGAACTTCTCTAAGCATAAAATATCTAAATGCATCAAGTCCATACGCATCTGCTATCTCTTTTGGATCTACTACATTCCCTTTTGACTTCGACATCTTCTCTCCATCTCTAGTCCACCAACCATGTGCTGCAATATGATCTGGCAAAGGTAATTCTAAAGACATAAGAAATGCAGGCCAAAAAATAGCATGAAATCGTAAAATATCTTTTCCTACGAGATGTACTTTTCCAGGCCAAAAGTCCATATTCTTTTCGTCTGTTCCATATCCTAATGCTGTGATATAGTTCATAAGTGCATCCATCCACACATACATTACATGCGTGTCATCATTCATAGAAGCAGGAAGTTTGACACCCCAATCAAATGATGTACGAGAGATAGATAAGTCATGAAGTCCATTACTTACAAAGTTTACAATCTCTTTTGCTTTTGATTTTGGCAAAATAAATTCTGGATTATTTTTGTAAAGTTCTAGTAGCTTATCTTCATAATTTGAAAGCCTAAAGAAATAACTTTCTTCTTTTACAATAGAAGTAGGTCTTCCACAGTCTGGACACGCTCCATTATCTAAAAGTTGGGCATCTGTAAAAAATGTTTCACAACTTACACAATAATTACCTTCATAGTTTCCTTTGTAAATGTCACCTTTATCAAACATTTTTTGAAAAGCTTTTTGGACACCTAGTTTATGATCTTGATCTGTAGTTCGTATAAATTTATCATAAGAGATATCGAAGTCATCCCATAATGTTTTAAATTTTCCACTAATCTCATCGGCATACTCTTTGGGAGTTTTCCCTCGTATAGTGGCACTATCTGCAATTTTTTGACCATGTTCATCAGTACCTGTTAAAAAAAATGTATCATACCCTACTAATCTTGAGTATCTAGCTAACATATCTGCTATAATAGTTGTGTACGCATGACCTATATGTGCTACATCGTTTACATAGTAGATTGGTGTTGTTATATATACTTTTTTGCATGAATCTGGCATTTTTATTCCTTGGATTATATTATATTAATTCGTGATTATATCTAAAAATTTCTAAATATGATTTTATTTGAATAAAATGCATTTCTATTTTAGAAAATAATCACTATGCTTATTAATATTTAATATAATTTTACATATAATAATTGTACAATCTTTTTATGAATTTTAATATACTAATAGTTGATGAACAAGAAAATTATTCATCTAATGATCAAAAATCATTATATACTTTAAAAGATACTTGTGTTTTTTTTGCAAATAACTTTGAATCTATCTCTTCTTTATTAAAAAAGGAAGAGTTCAATTTGATTATTTTAAATCTACAAACTTTGAGTTTAGAATTATTATGTAAAAGTTTTCACTTCAAACAATACGATGACGCTACTTTGCCCATTTTTATTTTAGGAGAGTATCAAGATATGCCTCACATATCAAATGTATTTATTTTTGATTTCGTAAATATATCTGTAAGCAAAATGCTATTTTTTAATAAAATTAATTTTTGTCATGCTATGTATAAAAAAGAGTTAGGACATAAAGTAAGAATGAAAGAGTTATTGTATGTTGATAATCTTACAAAACTTCCTAATCGTGCTAAACTTATCAATGATATACGAGATGATACTCTTGGAATATCTGCTCTTGCTGTAATAGATATAAAATCATTTAAAGATATCAATGACTTTTATGGATATAGAGTAGGTGATAGTATATTAAAAAAAGTTATGATTACATTTAATCAAAAAATACGAGATATAAAAAATAAAGTATTATTATATAAATTTGCAGGAGATGTGTATTGTTTAGCTAATATCTCTTTGGACAAAGAAGAATTTCAAAAAAGAATAATTGATATTTTAGAGGCAATAGAGCATGAAAACTTCATTGAAGATGAACATGAAATTGATATACGACTTATCGCTGGTATAACATTTTCGAAAGAAAACAATAAACTTATTACTGCAAACATTGCTTTGCAAGAAGCTAAAAAAAACAATATAGAATATGTTGTTTTTTATGACGAGCTTGACAATTTTAAAGAATATCAAAATAATATGTTGTGGACAAAAAAATTGAAAAGGGCGATGGATGAAGACAATATAATCCTTTATTATCAGCCGCTCATTAACAATAAAACAATGAAAGTTGATAAATATGAATGCCTTGTAAGAATGAGGGATGGAGGTCAAATTATTGCACCATATTTCTTTTTAGGTGTTTCAAAAAAAGCAAATCAATATAAAAATATCACTAAAATAGTTATTGAAAAAGCATTTAGAGAGTTTGAAAAATTGCCATTTGATTTTTCTGTGAATGTTTCTTATGATGATATAGAAGATAAAAAATTTTTAGATTTTATCAAAAAGAAACTAGAAAAATATAATGTAGCAAAAAGAGTTGTTTGGGAAATTCTTGAAGATGAGGGTGTAAAAAGTTATGATGTATTATTTGATTTTATTAAAGAGGTGAAAGCCTTAGGATGTAAAGTTGCTATTGATGACTTTGGTAGTGGATATTCCAATTTTGAACATCTTTTAAAAATGGATGTTGATTATCTCAAAATTGATGCATCGCTTATAAAAAATGTTGCTACAGATGAAAATAGTTATAAAGTTGTCAAAACAATCATAGAGTTTGCAAATAGTCTAAATCTTAAAACAATTGCTGAATATGTAGAAAATGAGGAGATTTTTAATATCACTAAAGAATTAGGTTCTGATTACTCTCAAGGATATTATTTTTCTCCTCCTATTTCTGAAACACTTTATGAAAGTTTTTAGAAGAAAAAGATATTAGTTTTCCAAAAAAGTTTGTATCGTTTCTTCTATATTTTCTATAGATTTTGTAGCATCTACTATAAGTAATTCTACTTGTTTACTTCCCATACTATTGATCATATTTATAGCATCTATCATTCTTTTTTGAATATCTAAAAGATAGGTAGATCCTCTTTTTTCTATACTGTCTTGTTTTTTTTGACTTAATCTATACTCTAACTCTTCTTTTGTAAGTTCTAAGATAATGATTTTATCAGGCATAGCACCATTAAGTGCCATAATATTTAGACTAATTGCAATTTCAATTGGTGCTGTTTTTGCATAAGCGATACCACTTAAAAAACCTCGATCACTGATGATAATATCATCAGGATTTTTTTTGACTATTTCAAAACTATGTTCTGCACGATCTGCCAAAAAAAGGAACATCTCAGCTACTTTTGATTTTGCTTCACCATTCAAAACCATCTCTCTTATTTTTGTACCTATTTGCGTACCACCTGGTTCTTTGGTAAATATCGCTTCTGGATATTTATGTTTGAGGAGATCTAATTGAGTTGATTTACCTGCTGTGTCTATACCTTCTAATATTACATACATTATTCTATATTTCCTTTTTTGATTGATGTGATTATCTCTTTTGGAACTAAATGACTAAAATCACCATCAAATCTGATAAGTTCTCGTACTATTGAAGAGCTTACAAAAGCATTTTCTAATGCTGGCATCAAAAAAATAGTATCTATATCTTTGTCTAAAGAGTGATTGGCATATGACATTTGAAGTTCATATTCAAAATCTGTTGTAGTTCTTAAACCTCTAATAATGGAGTATACATTTTCCTCTCTTGCAAAATTTACTACTAATGTATCAAAAGCTTTTGCTGAAACACCTTTGATATCTTTTGTCGCTTCTTGTATAAATTTTAATCGTGTATTTATATTAAACATAGGTTGTTTTGCTGCTGAAGCTGCAACGCCTAGTATCACTTCATCATATACTTTTAGTGCTCTTGTCAAGATATCCATATGCCCATTTGTAATAGGATCAAATGTACCGCTATAAATTGCTTTTTTGTGTGAACTCATTTTACTTTCCTTGCCATCTTGTGTAGAGATTGTGTTTTATATTTAAAAGGTCGAACCATTTACCAATGATAAATTGTTCCATCTCTTCTAAAGTTTGTTGTTTACTATAATACCCTAGTACAGGAGGAGCTATAGCCACACCTAATGAGGCAATTTTGGCCATATTTTCTAGTTGTATCGCATTAAAAGGCATCTCTCGTGGAGCAATAACTACATCTCTTTTCTCTTTGAGCATTACAGAAAATACTCTTGTGATTAATGTATCGGATATTCCAACGGTACATTTTGCAAGGGTATTCATGCTACAAGGTACGATAATATATCCATCTGTTTTGAAAGACCCTGATGAAACAGATGCCCCTAAATTGGCATCATCTAAATAGGTGACATTAGGTAATTTTTTATATCTTTTATTTTCTTCTAATTTTAAAGCTTTTTTTGCAGCTTTAGAAACAATAACAAAAAGTTCAATATCTTTAGGAATAAGACTTATAAATTTAAAGCCTAGTTGAGTTCCTGATGCTCCTGATATACCTACAATAATTTTCAAATTTTACCCTTTTTTTGAACGAGATTTATTCTACCAAAAAATCTCTTTTGAAAAGGTTTTTGTAGATAATTTTTATCATATTTAAATATAACTTAATAAGTATTATATTATCATAGTGTATAACTTAATAGAATATATAAGGTAACAATAAATGACAAAAATTGCAAGTTTTATACGAGTAAATAAAAATAATAATGAATATACAAATGTACAAGTAGTAGGAATAAAAAAATATTTGCAAGAAAATAACATAACATTGGAAAAAAAGTTAGAAATTGAAGTGAGTATTCCTAGCGAAGAAAAAAAAATCTCTAAAATTTTAGCAAAATGTCAAAATGGTTCTACCATAATAGTATATGATATAAATGTATTGGGAAGAACAACAGCTACTATCTTGAAAAATATCAAATGTTTACTCAAAAATGAGATTCGTGTTATAAGTGTCAAACAAAATTTAGATTTTGTAAACAATGATGATATGCTAACTAAAATGATTTTAGGAGTTATTGGTATGACTATAGATTTGGAAAAAGATTTAATGAGTTTACGAACAAAAGAAGCATTAAATGCAAAAAAACTAGATGGAATATCTTTGGGTAAACCAAAAGGAACGATACAAAAATCCAAATTTGATCTACAAAGAGGCAAAATTGAAGAGTTATTAGTAGTAGGATTAAGTGTTCGAAAAATTGCAAAACTTTTGGGATATAACAATCATATTGGTTTAAATAACTATATTAAAAAAAGAAATATTAGAGAAAATATTGTTACAGATACAGAAGATACAGTACTCGCAAGTTAAAATTTTCTTATTTATTAAAGAAAAGTGTAAATTAAAGAAATACTTAAAGGAAAATAGGTTATAAATCCATCAAAATTAAATTATAGGAAAGTATACCATGTCTTTAATGATAACAGATGAATGTATTGCGTGCGATGCATGTAGAGAAGAGTGTCCAAATGAGGCAATAGAAGAGGGTGATCCGATCTATATTATAGATTCTGATATGTGTACAGAATGTGTAGGTAGTTTTGATGAACCTCAATGTATAGAAGTATGTCCTGTTGATTGTATTGTTTTAGACCCAGACAATCAAGAAACAATGGAAGAGCTTCAGTTTAAATTTGATCAATTAGAAAAAGAAGAGTAAAATGGCAAAAATTACAGCCATCATCGATATTGGTTCAAATTCAATGAGGATGGTTGTTTTTAAAAAAACTAGCCGATTCGCTTTTCATCTCATCAATGAATCAAAATCAAAAGTAAAAATATCTGAGGGGTGTTATGAAAATAATGGAAACCTTCAGCCACTCCCAATGCAAAGAGCATTTGAAGCATTGCAGTCTTTTTTAGAGATAGCAAAAAATTTAAAATCTCGCAAAATATTATGTGTCGCCACATCTGCCTTGCGAGATGCTCCTAACAAAAAAGAATTTTTATCAAAAGTTTCAAGAGATTTAAAATTGAATATAAAAGTGATTTCAGGCGAAAAAGAAGCGTATTATGGTGGAGTTTCCACATTGAATTTATTGGATTGTGATAACTTTACATC
>Ga0193961_1000338_pt1 | contig 18519 bp, 16 predicted proteins | sample FB_4_MG_FD_140371 | JGI IMG/M metagenome (GOLD analysis project Ga0193961, IMG submission 140371) | Microbial mat bacterial communities from the Broadkill River, Lewes, Delaware, United States - FB_4_MG | ecosystem: Environmental > Aquatic > Freshwater > River > Microbial mats | place: USA...
AAAGCACCTGCTAAAGTATCTGCACTAAATCCTTGTGTAGTTGCCATTGTTATACATGCTACTAAGCTTAATTTTGTCATCTTTCTCATATTTATCCTTTTATTTTATAATAAATCAACAGAAAGTTCGCAATCTAACTATTAATTACAATATATTTAATATCCACTGATCAATAGGCAATTCAAGCTTTGTTAAGGAGAACAAATGAATCTTACTAGATAACGTAATCCTACTCACCAATAGATACATAATAAACAATTTAACTATTTTTCAAATATTCTTCTCTCAAATAAAGCATCCATATCGTCATGAATTTTAGAATCTATATCAAGAAAAATTAACTTATCCTTATCTAACTCTTTTACATTTTTTAATCCCATTACAGCAAGTAAACTTTTCATACTTTTTATAATATTGTTATGATAATTTTTTACATAATCAGAGTGTTTTTTTACAAAGTAATGTTTTCTTTTTTTAATATCTTGAGTTGCCAATCCAACTGGGCATTGATGCTTCCCTGAACCTGAACAATATCTAGCTCTAATACATCCTGCACTCATCATAAATCCACGAGCTATTTGAACAAAATCAGCACCCAAACAAAGTATAATTATTACATCATCAGGAGTTAGTACTTTTCCACTTGCACTTATTTTTACTAAATCTCTTACTCCATAATCTTTTAATACTTTATCAACTAAATATAAAGCATCTCTAATATCCATGCCAATTCTTTCCATCATATCTAAAGGAGCAGTAGCAGTACCACCACTTCCTCCATCAATAGAGATAAAATCTGGATAAGGAAGTCCAAGTTCTGATCTTCTTTTAATCTCTTTTGCAATTGGAACAATATTGTTATAATCAGAAATTACAATCTTAATACCAACTGGTTTTCCTGACTCTTTTTGTAATTCTCCAATAAAATCGAAAAGCTCTTCATTTGTATTTGCATAAGGGAATCTATTTGGAGAAAAAGCGTCTTTCCCCGCTTCAATATTTCTATAATAAGCAATTGAAGGAGTAACTTTTTTAGCTATTAATTTTCCACCTGTTTGTTTTGCACCTTGAGCAATTTTTATTTCTGTCATCTTACAAAAACTCATTTGCTTTTTATAACGTTCCATGTCAAGTTTTCCATCTTTTGTTCTAACACCATATAAGCCAGAACTTATTTGTAAAATAATATCTGGCATATCTGAAGGAACATTTTTTGGAAAAACATCAAGGGGCGCATCCCAGTTTGGTCTATAAAAGCACTCTTTTTGTTTATTAAAAACATATGTATCAGCTTGGTTATCTTTTTTAAATACCATTCTTCTATAAAAGTCAACAGCAACTGGTTCATTAAATAAAACTTTTGATAATTTAAATATTTTATATTGAAAAGATGAACCTCTTACCTCTTTCATATAATTTGTATCATAATTATTATGAGTTACAAAGAAGTTAGAAGTTAATCCACCCTCACCACAATTTATAGGAAATTCTCCCATAGCAGAACCATATACAAAAGCTCTAGTACCTTCAGGAGAAATAGAACCATCACTCATAGGTCCTCTTCCTATAACTGATTTTGTTACAAAAGGTTGTTCTCTATCTTTTCCAAAAATAACTGAAAAATCATTTTCAACTTCATTATCATTAAGTACAATATTTGTATGTCTTAACATAAATTTTGGTTTTGGTAAAGGTTGAGAAGGGGAAAACGAAGAAAAATTAGAGTTATCTCTTGAAGCATTATAAACCCAATCTAATTTATCCATTGATTCATAAAATTTTTCATCACCAAAATATTGTCTAAATGGCTCTCTAAACTCTTGAAAAACAAATCTAAGTCTACCAACTATTGGATAATTTACTAAAATTTGATGTTTTCTTTGTACATATTTATCATGGATATACCATGCAACTATAACTATGATAAAAAATAAGAATATTAAGATTCCTGTTGTCATTATTAATCCTGTTTTATTAAATGTATAATCATATCAACAAAAAGTGCGTAAAAAGTGGTCATAATTACTGGTTATTAAATATTTTGATTTTATATGGGAAAATACTTATTTAAAGTTAAAATACTAAAGTTAAATAAGAAGGAAAATCCTTCTTATTTTAAACCTCTAGCCCCTATATTTCCATATCTGTGGAATGAGTGAGAAATTGATTGCTCAATAAAATAATTAAGTAGCTCTAATCTACCTTCCATCATAGGTTTAGCTCTTATAATAAATGTTAGAGATTGACTAGCTGCTTCAAAAACATTTGAAGGAACTTTTGAAATATCAGAATAAATAACTCTATCGTATTTTGAAATAGATTTAATTAATTCATTATCATCTTGTTCAATTAATGTATCTCTTGGAGAAAATAAATCTTTTGTATTATTTAAAAATGATTTTACTAATTCATTATTATTTACAGAAACTTTAAAATGAACTCCCGAAACTTTTGCTGCAAGGATTCTTGAAACTGTTTCAAAAATAGTATCATCACTTGAAACTCTAATTAAAACATTTTTTAAAGGTAAGTATCTAAAGTGATTATCTTCTCCTCTAACTTTACAATAATCTTTAGCTTGTGAAAATTCATTTTCATAATTTTCTAAATATGATTGTAATGCAACATCAAGTTTTTCAAAATCTTCTTTATAATCAGTATAAACTTTTTTACAATTATCAATTATGCTTGTTAAATCATTCTTATATCTTTTATCAACTTTTGGCGTTGATTTTTCTGTAAATTCAACAAACTGAGTAATATAATTAAATATACCAACTTTTCTTCCAGCACCAATTGCAGATTTACCCATACCACCAAATGGTTGTCTTAAAACGATAGCACCTGTTGTTCCTCTATTTACATATAGATTTCCAGCTTTTAAATTTTCTTTCCAATAAGCTACTTCTCTCTCATCTAAAGATTCAATTCCAGAAGTTAATCCATATCCAGTATCATTTACAATATCAACTGCATGTTTTAAATTTTTTGCTTTAATTACAGCAAGAACTGGGCCAAATAACTCATTTTTGTGAATAAAGTTACCCTCTTCAACTCCCCATTTAATTGCTGGTTTTAACATAAACTCATTATCTTCAGCATAAGAAGGAGCTAATAACCACTCTTCATTTCCTTCTAAAGATTCAATTGCTTTTTTAAGATTTCCAGAAACAGGATTTGCTAATGTTCCAATTCTATTTTTAAAATCCCATACAGAACCAACACTCATAGAAGCTGCTGTATCAACTAAAGCTTTTTTAAATGCTTCATCATTATAAACTTCTTCTTCTAAAACTAAAAGTGAAGTAGCACTACATTTTTGACCCGAATTTGCAAATGCACTTTGACATACATTTTTAACTGCTTGTTCTCTATCTGCCATGTTTGTAACAATAGTTGCATCTTTTCCACCAGTTTCAGCAGTTAAGAATAAATCTGGTCTTGTTTTTAACATTGTTGCTGCTGTATCTTCACCACCAGTTAAAATAACAAAATCAACATCTTTGTTTGCAATTAAATGCTCACCTGCAAGTGCTCCTGGACAAGGAACAAATTGTAAAACATTTTTAGAAATACCTGCATCCCAGAAACATTTACACATTTCATATGCAGTTAATGCTGCAACTGATGCAGGTTTAATAATAACTGTATTACCAGCAGCTAATGTCGAAGCAACTCCACCTAAAGGAATAGCAACAGGGAAATTCCAAGGAGGAACAACAACACCTACACCTTTTCCAGAGAATTCTAAGTTTTCATATTTATCCCAATATTGAGAACAATGTGAATAAAATTCAATAAAATCAACTGCTTCAGATACTTCAACATCAGTTTCAGTAAATACTTTTCCAACTTCAGCTGCAGCAACTCCGATTAAATCATCTCTTCTTTCTCTCACTTTTATTGCAGCTTGTTTTAATAATGCATGTCTTTGATTATGAGTTAAAGATCTCCATCCATCAACGTCTGCTTTTGCAATTTCAACTGCTCTTTTTAAATCTTCAGCCGTTGCATTTGCAAATTTACCAGCAAGCACACCCTCTTTTAATTGAGATTTATCAATTGCTTCAATAACTTTTCTATCACCTACTAAATCTTCACCACCAACAACAATTGGAGTGATTTGATGTTCTGTATCTTTAGTAAATTTCCATTTTTTAATAATATTTCTAGCCCATTCTTGATTTTTTGGTAAAACAAAATCAGTATCAGCTTCTGCATGATAATCTTTTGTATCATATGATGAATGAGAGAAATTCTCCCAGTTTTCTTCTAATCTATTTTGAGTTCTTTTTGCACCTACAAATGATGTTTTTTCATTTTCAAATGATTTTAAAAATAACTCTTTTTGCATTTTCCAATCTTTTGAGCCAACTGTTAATCCAAATGAATATCTAATAAAGTTATCTGGACCTGTATTTTCATCAAGTCTTCTAACTAAATATGCAATAGCATTTGTAAATTGTTCTTTTGATGCAGTTGGAGCATATAAAATTACTGATTTAGAAATTTCTTTAATTGCAAGTCTTGCAGATTCACTCATACCTTCTAACATCTCTAAAGTATGATAATCACTAGTACCATTTTTTGCAGCTAAAGTTGTAGCGTATGCTAATTCAAATAAATTATGAGAAGCTGTTCCTATATGCATATATGGTGCATTTTCTTTTTGAAGAGCATATCTTGCCATTCTCTTATAATTTGAATCAGTATCACTTTTATCTGTATATGTAACCATTTCCCAATGTTTTTGAGATGCTTCAGTTTCTTCCATCTCCATATTAGCACCTTTTACAAGTCTAAACTTAATAGGAGATCCACCATTTTGAACTCTAGTTTTAGCCCATTCGCATAAATCTTTTTGCCAAATAAATGAATCTGGTAAATAAGCCTGTAAAACAATACCTGCATAAAAATCTTTAAATTCTGGTTTGTCTAATGTTCTTTTAAATACTTCAACAGTAATAGCTAAATCTCTATACTCTTCCATATCAAGATTTATAAATTTATTTGATTTAGTTCCATCTGGAGCAATATATGGATATTTTTGCGCTTGTGCATAAATTTTAGTTAATTTTTCAACAAGTACTTGAACTGTGTGTTCAAAATTTAAAGCATTGATTTGAGAATAAATAGTTGAAATCTTAATTGAAATATAGTCAATATTTGGATTAGTTAAAGCTTTTAAGTATTTTTCCATTCGCTCACTTGCTTCTTCTTCACCAAGCACTACTTCACCAATTAAGTTAATATTTACTCTTGTACCTTCATTTTTTCTCATAATTAAGTGTTTATTAAAAGGCTCTTCTTCTCCTTTAATAACTACTGTTTTTGTATCTTCTCTAATTTGATTAACAAATACAGGAACAGATAAACTAGGAATTAATTTACCAAAGTTAGTAAATAGCCATAAAAGTGCTTTATCTTTTGTTGTAAAAAAATGCGCCATTCCATGTTTTTCAAGTAAAAAACAGATTTGCTCAGCAACTCTTGCATTAGACTCACATCTAAAACATTGATCCATTAACTCTATTAAAAGAGCTTTATCTTTTGGATGTTCAAGCATTTTATTCATTTTTACATAAAATTCTCTATCCCAATCACTAACAAGCTGAGTTGCTCTGTTTTGCCATTTTTCAGCTAATTTTATAGCTGATTCTATAATTTCTACTTCATTTTTCATATATAGTCCTTAAAATTAATTAAATATTAATCAAATTTCAAGTAGCTTAAGACGCACGCTTTAAAATGTGTCTGAGAGGGGATTACCGCCAAGTATGACCCCTCTTGCTACTGAATATTTTTCTTCTTCGTTTTCTTCTTAATGCTTTTTACCTAAATAGGCTTCTTGTATTGTTTTTGAGTTTAATAATTCTTCCGCTGTTCCTTCATGTGTGATTTTTCCAACTTCTAATACATATGCTCTATCAGCTAATTTTAAAGCCGCCTTTGCATTTTGTTCAACTAATAAAACCGTAACACCACTTTGAGCAATCTCTTTAACTGCTTTAAAAATTGCTTTAATCAAAATTGGAGCTAATCCTAATGATGGTTCATCTAAGATTAAAAGTTTTGGTTTACTCATAATAGCTCTTCCAATTGCAAGCATTTGTTGCTCACCACCAGATAGAGTTCCTGCAAGTTGTTTTTTTCTCTCTTTTAATCTAGGCAAAATATCATATATCCATTCTAATGTTTCTTTGTCATGATCTTTTAAAGTATAAGCACCCATCATAAGATTTTCTTCAACTGTTAAAGTTCCAAAAACTCTTCTTCCTTCAGGAGAATGCGACATTCCCAAAGACACAATATCATGTGCTTCACATTTTGTTATATCATTTTTATCAAAAACAATATGTCCTGATTTTGCTTTTAAAAGTCCTGAAATTGTTTGTAAAGTTGTTGTTTTACCAGCACCATTAGCACCTAAAATAGTAACAACTTCACCTTTTAATACTTTTAACGAAATCCCTTTTATTGCAGATATTGCTCCATATGAAACATGAAGGTCTTTAATATCTAATAATACTTCATTATTTACCATTATTCATCCTCCTCATCATCTGTTCCAATATATGCTTCAATTACTCTTGGGTCTTCTTGAACAAAACTTGGCTCACCTTGAGAAATTTCTTTTCCAAAGTTGATTACTGTGATATAGTCAGTTAATTTCATAACCATTTCCATATCATGCTCAATCATCATAATTCCAAGACCTTTCTCTTTTATTTTCAAAATAATATTTGTAAGTTCAATTGTTTCATTTTCATTTAAACCTGCTGCTGGCTCATCTAAAATTAGGATTTCAGGATCAGCTGCTAAGGCTCTTGCCATTTCAACTTTTCTTTGATTTCCATAAGATAAATCACCAGCTGGTGTATCTGCAAATTTACTTATTCCAAAAAAGTCCATTAATTCACCAACTTTTTCCCATTGTTTTTTTTCATCTTTTTTATAAAAAGGTGTATGAATAATAGAGTGATACCATTTTTGATTTGATTTTGTGTGACATCCAGCAATTATGTTTTCAGCTACACTCATCTCTTTAAAAAGTCTAATATTTTGAAATGTTCTTAAAACTCCCCTTTGAGCAATTTTATGAGGTTCCATTCCCGTAATATTTTCACCTTTATATTTAATAGTTCCTTTTTCAGGAGTATAAATACCTGTAACACAGTTAAATAGTGTAGTTTTCCCTGCACCATTTGGTCCAATAATTCCATAAATTTGACCAGGTTTAACTTTTATAGTTAAATCATCAATTGCAACTAAACCGTGGAAAAACTTTGAAACATTTTCGATTTCTAATACATATTTCATTATTTACTCCCTTTTAATTTAGCTGCTTTCTTTTTTAAGAAAGTTGGAATATTCCCAAAAGTTGCTGGCCATACACCATTTGGTCTTAAAATCATAGTAAGAACCATAGCTGCACCAAAGATTAAATATCTTGATTCTTTAAACTCTGTAAATAACTCAGGTAATACAAACATTACAAATGTTCCTATTATAATTCCAGGAAGTGAAGCAGATCCACCAACTAAAACAATAGCAAAGAACATAACTGACTGCATAAAGTTAAATGACTCAGGAGATACAGCTGAATACTGAATAGCAAAAACACATCCAGCAGCCCCAGCAATAGCAGCACCTAAAGCAAATGCAAACAACTTATAATATGAGATATTAATACCCATAGATTTTGCAGCAATTTCATTTTTGTTTATATAATATAAAGCTCTACCATATTTAGATGTATCTAAATTTCTAATAATTAAAAATGTTATAAGTAGTAATCCAAATGCCATATAATAAATTGCTGTATCAGACCATAACTCATATCCAAAAACTCTAACTACATCAATTCCAAAAATACCATTTGGACCACCTGTTACTCCAAATACATTATTTTTTAGTACTTGCTCAAATATAATATTAAATCCAATAGTAGCAACTAGTAAATAATCACCTCTTAAATGAATAATAGGACCAGCTAGTAATATTGAAAAAATAACTGGAACTATAATTGCAAAAGGAATAGTTGCAATAATTTCAAAACCAAAATGTACATTTAAAATAGCTGTTGTATATGCTCCCATTCCAAAAAATATTGCATGACCCATATTAAAAATTCCAGCACGTCCTAGAATAATATCTTGAGAAAAAGCAACAACTGCAAATACTAAAAATGTAATACCAATACTTAACCAAGCTGAATCAACTAAAAATGGGAAAACAGCCATTACAACTATAAATAATGTTGCGATACTTGTAGTTTTATTCATTATACTTTCTCCGCCGTTTTTTCACCTAGAATTCCAGTTGGTCTTAGGATTAAAATTACAATTAATAAAATAAATGTAAATGTTTCTGCCCACTCAGTTGAAATATAACCGGAAATCATCGCATTAAATAATCCAAGTAAAAGTCCACCAAGCATTGCTCCAGGAATTGAACCAATTCCACCAATAATCGCTGCAATAAATGCATTTAAACCATAAAGCCATCCCATATCAAATGTTAAACCTCTATAGTAAATACCAATAAATAAACCACCAATTGCACCTAACATAGAACCAATAACAAAGATAGTTACAATAATTCTATTTACATTAATACCCATTAATTTTGCAGCATCTTGATCAATAGCAGTTGCTCTAATTGCTGTTCCAATTTTTGTTTTATTAATAAATGTATATAGTCCTATCATTAAAACAGCTGACAGTGCTAAAATAATTACTTGTGTAAAAGAAATAATTACTCCACCAAAGTTCCAAGAAGTACTTGGGAAAACATCTGCAGGGAAAATTTCCATATTTGGACCCCAAATCAGCATTATTGCATTTTGAATTACTAAAGATGCACCTAAAGCTGAAACAACTGCACTTAGTCTTGGAGCCGTTCTTAAAGGTCTATAAGCTAGACGCTCAAGAAGAACACCAACAAAAGCTACCACTATTGCTGTTAAACAAAATACAATTACAATGTTCACTAAAGACAATGCATTTGAACCATAAAACTGTGTAAATATAGTAAGTCCTACATAAGCAGAAAAGGCAACAAGGTCACCGTGTGCGAAGTTGATTAACTTCATCACACCGTAAACCATTGTATAACCTAATGCTACTAATGCATACAAACTTCCTATAGTTAAACCATTAATTAACTGTTGAAGAAAAGTATCCATATTAAAACCTATTATTCACTAACTACTTTTTTAGTACCATCTTCATTCATTTTATAAACAACAAATTTAGCACCAACTCTCTCACCATCTTCTCTAATGTTAAATGGTCCAGTAATTCCTGGGAAATCTTTCATTGATCTGATATATGCAGCAATTTTTTTAGTATCAAAAGAGTTTGTTTTTTCAACACCTTCAATAACTGCTCTTAATCCATCAGCGTTAGTTACAGGCCAGATTGATGGAGGATCCATTTTAAATCTTGCTTTGTATGCTGCTAAATATTTTTTAGCTTCTTCATATGGTAAAATTTCTGGAGTTGGGAAATTAATTAAAACTGTACCTTCAGCTGCTTTTCCTGCTAATTTATAGAAATCTGGGTTATCATTTGAATCTCCACCAATGAAATCTGCATTAATTTGTAATTGTTGTTGTTGAGCTCTTAATAATCCACCATCAGTATAATAACCTGAATAATAAATTACATCTGGGTTCATAGCTTTTACTTTTGTTAACATTGCTGTAAAGTTTTGAGTTCCTGATTTTATTTTTCCTCTAAATACTACATTTCCACCAATAGCTTTAATTGAAGCTGCTGTTGCATCTCCTAAACCTTCTGAGTATGAAGAGTAATCAGATAAAACAACAATGTTTTTATATTTTTTTGCATTTACCATGTACTCAGCAGTAAAATCACTTTGAGAAGAGTTAGGGAATGAATTTCTAAAGAAAGTCCAATATTTATTACTAATTAAAGAATCACTTGTTCCATCAGAAGTTTGAATAATCCCTTTTCTAAAATAAGTTGTTTGAGCTGCTTCTGTTGCACCTGAAGTATAAGAACCAATAACTGCAATTACACCTTCATTTGCTAATTTTTTAGCACAAACTGCTGCTTTTTGAGCTTTAGCTTCATCATCACAAGTAACAACTTCAATTTGTTTACCTAAAAGTCCACCAGCTGCATTTTTCTCATCAACAATTAACTTAACAAAGTTATCAATACTTTGACCTTCATTTGCATACTCACCTGTAATTGGAGCTTGTACTCCAATCTTAACAACATCACTAGCAACTAATGAGCTAGTTAAAATAGCACTTAAAGCTATAGTTTTTGTAATATTTTTTAAATTCATTTTTCTCTCCTAAAATTTATTTATAACGTGTGTTCTATAATATAACACCCAATACACCATTCACCAACTTTTTCTATCTTTTTAATATTTCCCCCTTTAAAACTTGATTTAAGATTTTTATATGAACCTACAATTTTGTCAAATGCTTCAATTATATTTTCTAATCTTTCATTAGCATCTTTTCTAGCACTTGATGAAATATCTAAATAAAAGGCAAAGATTCCATAATCTAATGTTGAATCTTCTTTTTTATCTCTCTCTAGCATTTTACACATTACTTCAACATCATTTCTATACTCTTCTTGAACATTTCTTACACCATTTTTTAAACTCATGATAACTCTAGAAACTGAATCATTGTCACTTTTATGTGAAAATCTTTCATCAAGAGTTAAACAAAGAAGTCTATCCATTATGTATTTGCTTTTCATAAACTCTCTAAAGTCTGTTCTATTTGGCAATGAACATCTTAAGATATCAGCAATTGTTGCATCAATAAATATTTCAGGTGCATCTTGAAGCTTTCCTATTTCTTGTGCCACATGAATAGATAAAAATTTTGGTGGAGCATAAGATAAATATAACTCATCTGATGTCCAAAATGTATAGTTTCTTTTTGCATTTTCAATACCTGATAATACAGCTTCAACAACTTGATCTTGTGTTGGAAAGATAATCATAATTCTGTCTCCACATAATTTTCATCTACTTCTTGTAATATTCCACTTTCAAATAAAATATCTTCAATTAATTTATTTTTTGATATTCCTAGATTTTGACTTAATATAACTAAAGCACTATCTAATCTACTATCAATTTTAATCGTCAATTGAGAAATCTCTTTTTTATTTGTTTTTAAATGTTTGTTTATTACTTTTTGAATTACACTTCTTTTATTTTTTAGTTTTGCCATTTTCAACCAATTTTTATTAAAGATTTTTTAGTACTACTTTTTGTAGTACCTTTTTTTCTTTAAGCATTATTTCACACTGAAACTTAATCAAGTCTTAATTTTTTTATAATATTTGTATATATTTTATGCAATTTAGCAATTAATTCATAATTGCTATTTTAATGCTACGATAGTACTGTTTTTTAAGGTTTTTGGTCTATTTTTTAGACAATTTACTTTGTTGTAAAACTAAACCAAAAATGATAGTAATTAAACCAAATAGAGTAGAAATATAAATATCTTCACCTACTATAAAGTGAATAAATATTAAAGAGATAAAAGGTGATATAAAAATTAGATTTGCTATTTTTGAAGTTGAAATTGCATTTTGCATTGCTTTTAACCAAAATAAAAATGTAATACCCATTTCAAAAAGACCAACATAGCTAGCAGCTAAAATTCCTTTTATATCAGGAAGAACTAAAGGCTGAGTAAAAATAAAATATACCAAAATTATTGGTAGAGAAAAAAGGAAATTTGAAAATAGCCCAACAAGTGGTTCAACTTTTGTTTTAGTATTAATTATCCAATACATTGCCCATAAAATAGTAGATAATAAAGCTAAAAAGACTCCATCAATATTAGAAAAATTTAAAGAAAAAGGTTCACCTTTTGTAGAAATTATCAATACACCAAAATAACAAATTATTCCAGCAAGTATATCTGCGATTGTAAGTTTTTGTTTTAAGAAAAATACAGATAAGAAAGCTAACATCAATGCCCAAGTATAATTTATAGCTTGTGCTTCTTGAGCTGGAAGTAAATCATAAGCCTTAAATAAAACAAGATAATATAAAAATGGATTTATTAGACCTAAAACTATAATTAGTTTAAAATCACTTTTTATATAAATTTTTACTTCACTAATTTTTTTTTGATAAATTATCACGAAAAACAATACTAACGTTGAAAATAAAGAAGCATACAAAACTAACTCCATAGGAGTTAAATACTTTAAAGATATTTTAAATGCAGTTGCTACTGTTGACCAAAAGAATATTGCGATTAATGCATATTTATATGCTAATTTTTGAGTACTTATAATTTAACCTTAATTTTTTGGTTAATTGTAGTATATAAAGTTTAATTAAAATTTAACTTTTTAGGAATTTTTAATATATTTAATCTCTATATTTTTTTTGATTTTTTGATTTTTTTATAATACCAAAAAGCTAAAACTGCAAGTAAAATAAGTATAACAACTATTATATATCTTAGGTACTCTTTTATTAATGCTTCGTTGTCACCAAGATAATATCCAAGTAAAGTTAGAATAATTACCCAAATAGCTGCACCTAAACTTGTGTAAATAGAAAATACTAAAAGATTCATTCTAGCAAGCCCAGCAGGGAAAGATATATATTGTCTTACAGCAGGTATTAACCTACCTGAAAAAGTAGATATATGTCCATGATTTTTAAAAAATTCTTCCATTTTAATAATAGTATCTTCTTTTATAAAAAAATATTTACCATACTTAACTAAGAATTTTCTTCCAAATTTAACAGCTAAATAGTAATTAAATAGTGCCCCACTAAGTGATCCTAAGATACCAAATAAAATTGCAAGATAAATATTCATTTCACCTTTATAAGCTAAATATCCAGCAGGAACCATTACAACTTCAGAAGGAAAAGGGAAAAATGAGCTTTCTAAAAACATCATTATAAAAATGCCTGGATATCCTAAACTTCCAACTGTATCAACTATAAAATTTACAATATCAGCTAACATTTATTACCTTTGAATTAAGTTTTTCCATTTAACTATGGAATTATTTATAAGCTCGAATATTTTTTCATTTGTGGGTTCATTTTCGTCAAAATAGTCAGATACTATTTTTAATATATAAAAATCTTTTATATTTTCTTTACAAGTATCTTTAAAAAACAGGGCTTGTTTATCTACTAACAATGTTTCTAAATTTTCATCAGTTTCTAATGGTTTCTCAACAGTTGTAATATTTGCAAAGTTAAGTCCACGAATAAATCTATTAGTACAAAATAGTGTTCCAAGTGCAATTGAGCCATCACTACAAGATGCAATACTTAAATCAAATGCTTTAGAAATTTGAAAGTTTTTAAAAATATAATCTAATGATTTAACAATCTCTTCTTTGCTTACTCCAGATATTATAAGCAAGATTTCATCATTAGAATATATCTTATTTTTTTGAGGGTTAGCTAATTCTTTTAAATCGAAAAAGCTAATAATAGGGTCGGCTTCACTTTGTGAAGTTGTATGAATTAAAATCTTAGACATAATTTAAACCCAAGGCAAAAGCCTAGAGTTTGATTACTTTTTAAGTTCTTTAATTCTTGCAGCTTTACCTTTTAATCCTCTTAAGAAGTGAAGTTTAGCTCTTCTTACTCTACCTCTTCTTAATACTTCAAAAGATTTTAAAGATTCAGAATATAATGGGAAAATTCTTTCAACACCAACAGAGTTAGCACCAATTTTTCTAACTGTAAAAGTTGAATCTACACCGTTACCACTTCTAGCAATTACAATACCTTCGAAGATCTGAATTCTTTTTTTCTCACCTTCTTTAATCTCAACACCAAGTCTTAAAGTATCTCCAGCTCTGAATTGAGGGATTTCTTTTGACTCTATTTGCGCAGCTTCAAAACTAGCAATATATCTATTTTTCATCGTTTTTCCTTATTAGGTCTATAATATTTTGTTTTACAAATTGACATCTGGAATTTTAAGTCGGAAATTCTACTATGATTTCCCTTTAAAAATTCTTTAACCACACTTAAATTTTGGAAATTTTCAGGTTTTGTAAAAGAAGGTGCTTCTAAAAGATTATTCTCATAGCTTTCAACCTCCAAAGAATCGGCATTTCCAAGGACACCTGATACATTTCTAGAAATAGCATCAGACATTACAAGAGATGGTAATTCTCCTCCTGTTAGGATAAATTCTCCTACAGAAAATACTTCATTTGCATATTTTTCTATAACTCTTTCATCAATTCCTTCATATCTACCACTAACAAATACTATATTTTTTTTCTTTGCTAATCTTTTAGCATCATTTTGTCTAAAAGGTTTAGCAGCAGCTAAAGGAAATATAATATAAGCATCTTCATTTTTTCTCTTTATTTCATCAAGACAATCAAAAAGTGGCTGACAAGTCATAAGCATTCCTGCTCCTCCTCCAACCATTTGTTTATCAACTTTATTATGTTTGTTAGTTGTAAAATCTCTTGGATTATAAAACTCATAATTTATAAAGTTAGCATCAATTGCTCTTTTTAAAATAGAATCTTGAAAATATGGTTCAACTAAATTTGGGAAAAGTGTCACAAAAGTAAATTTCAAAATCTAACTTACATACTTTAATACAAAAGTATGTTCTCCTTTTTTATTGGAATCATACCATAATTAATTTTATTTATAATTAAGCATTTATCATTTACACTTCGGTTAATTTATAAAAAGGTTTTATTTGAAATTACTAAATGGTTTTGGGAAAAAATATTTTACACTTTGTTCGATACAAGCATATTCTGCTGCAACAAAACTACATAGTATTACAACTTCATGTAAAAATCATTTAAATACTAAATTATCAATATCTTCACAAAAAGATGAGGAAGAAGAATCCCCACCTAACTTATTAGAAGATATTTTAAATTGTTATATACAAACTAGTAAACCATGCCATTGTGACTGTGTCTTTAAAAGAAGAACTGCACTTGCAGTAAGCTTATTTAAATTTATTCCTCGATGTCCATACTATTGTAAATTTTTTGCATTTAGAAGAACTGGCGTTCATCCACCAAAATTTTAACTTTCTACTTATATCAAACAAAAAAACAAATATTAAAAGGTTAAATTATGAATAAAAGTTATGTAATAGGATTTCCAAGAATTGGAGAAAAAAGAGAGCTTAAAAAAGTTTTAGAAAAATACTGGGCAAATCAAATTGATTTTAGTGAGGTTGAATATATTGCAAGTCAACTAAAAAAAAGACATTGGAACTATCAAAAAGAATCAAAAATTGATTTTATATCATCAAATGATTTTTCACTATATGATAATATGCTTGACACTACTATATTACTTGGGGCTATTCCAAAAAGATTCCAACATTTAAAAGATGAAAAACAATATTTTGCAATGGCAAGAGGAGATAAAGATTCTACAGCAATGGAAATGACAAAATGGTTTAATACAAACTATCATTATATCGTTCCTGAAATTTCAAAAGAAACTATATTTAAACTTAATAGTAAAAAAGTAATAGAAGAGTATAAAGAAGCCAAAGAATTAGGAATAAAAACAAAAATAAACTTAATTGGTCCAATAACATATTTAGGATTATCTAAAAGTATTGATAATAGTGATTTATATTTACATATTAAAAATGTAGTAAATGTTTATACGGAGTTGCTAAAAGAGATATCTTTATTAGATGATGAAATTGTAGTTCAATTTGATGAACCACTTTTTGTAAAAGATTTAGATATAAAAGTATTATCACTTTTAAAACCTACATATGATGAGTTATCTAAAGTCTCTTCAAATATCAAATTAGTAGTTTCTACATACTTTGAACATTCAAAAGAAGCAACAAAAATTTTAGTAAATACACCAATATGGGCTCTTAGTTTAGATTTTATCCATGGAAGTGAAAACTTAGAATCTCTAGACTATATAAAAAACTCAAACAAAATTTTAATTGCAGGAATTATCGATGGAAGAAACGTTTGGAAAAATGATTTTAAAGAAAAACTAGAATTATTAACAAAAATCTCAACTTTTGTTGAAAAAGATAGATTAATTATTTCAACTTCTTGCTCACTTCTTCATGTCCCTTTTACATTAAAATATGAAGATACTTTGGATTATGAAATCAAATCATGGTTATCATTTGCTTATGAGAAATTAAGAGAACTAAATCTATTAAAAAAACTATTTTTTAACATCCAGCTTTCATTAGATGAAGTTTCTGAAGTTAAAAAAAATATTGAAGATAATAATCAAAGAAAAGTTTCTGATAAAATACATAATTTAAAAATTCAAGAGGAAATAAACAGTTTAAGAATCCTAGAAAGAAAAGATAAATTCGAAGACAGAATAAAAAAACAAAAAGAATTTTTTAAATATGATTATTTAACAACTACAACAATTGGTTCATTTCCACAGACACCAGAAATTAGAGAAAATAGGAAACAGTATAAACAGGATTTAATTTCAAAAGAAAAATATGAAAATGAGATAAAAAGATATATTGATGATTGTATTTTATTTCAAGAAGAAATTGGACTTGATATTTTAGTTCATGGAGAACCTGAAAGAAATGATATGGTTGAGTATTTTGGGGAGATGTTAGATGGTTTTGCTTTCACTTCAAATGCATGGGTACAATCTTATGGTAGTAGATGTGTAAAACCTCCATTGATTTTTGGTGATGTAAATAGAGAAAAACCAATGACAGTAAAATGGCTTGAATATGCACAAAGCAAAACATCTAAAGTAGTAAAAGGAATGCTAACAGGTCCTGTAACTATTTTAAACTGGTCTTTTGTAAGAGATGATATGCCAAGAAGCGAAGTGGCAAAACAAATTGCTCTTGCTATTTCAAAAGAGGTAGATGATTTACAAAATGCAGGTATAAAAATGATTCAAGTTGATGAAGCGGCATTTAAAGAAGGTTATCCATTACGAGCTAAAAATATTAAAGAGTATGAAAAATGGGCGGTAGAGAACTTTAAATTAAGCGTAAGTCTATCAAAAATTGATACGCAAATACATACACATATGTGTTATAGTGAATTTAATGATATTATTGAGACTATTGAGGATATGAATGCAGATGTAATTTCAATAGAAACAGCAAGAAGTGGAAATAGACTTCTTAAAATATTTAAAGAAAAAGCCTACAAACAGGAAGTTGGTCCTGGAATTTATGATATACATAGTCCAAGAGTTCCAAGTGTTGAAGAAATGGTTAATCAAATAAAAGCCTTATTAGAAGTTTTACCAAAAGAGCAATTATGGATAAATCCAGATTGTGGATTAAAAACTAGAAAATGGCCTGAAGTAAAAGAAAGTTTAAAAAATATGGTACAGGCTGTACAAATTGTAAAAAATGATATAAAGGGATAAATTTTATTCCTTTATTAAAAAGAGTTTTAATATTCTTAAAACTCTTTTTAGATAACATCTTAAAAAAATAGAGAAAAGAAATTATGATTACACTAAATGATATAAAAGAAGCAAAAAAGAGATTAGCAAATACTGTTTTAACAACTCCACTTGTAAAAGCCCCAATTTTAAGTAAAGAATTAAATGCACAAATATATTTAAAAGAAGATAACTTACAATTAACTGGAAGTTTTAAGATTAGAGGTGCTTTTAATAAATTAGCAATAATGGATGAAAAAAGAAGAAATAATGGTGTAGTTGCAGCAAGTGCAGGAAACCATGCGCAAGGTTTAGCATATGCAGCACAACACTTTGGATGTGAGGCTACAATTTTTATGCCAGAAGCTACACCTCTTACAAAAATAAGTGGTGTTAAATCTTATGGAGCAAATGTAGTACTAACTGGCGAAAACTTTGATGAAGCATACGCAAGTGCAACTAAATTTGCCCTTGATAATGACAAAGAGTTTATTCATCCATTCGCTGATGATGCTGTTATTGCAGGTCAAGGAACAATAGCTTTAGAGATTTTAGAAAAAATTGAAGATATAGAACATATAGTTGTACCAATTGGTGGAGGTGGTTTAATCTCTGGAATTGCAATAGCTGCAAAAACAATAAATCCAAATATTAAAATAACAGGAGTTGTAGCAACAGGTGCAAGAGGGATGAAAGAATCTTTTGAAGCTAGAATGCCTATTGATTCTGATTCTGTTAAAACAATCGCAGATGGGATTGCAGTGAGAGATGTTACACCTAAACTTCTTGATATCATTTTAGAGTATGTTGATGAAATAGTTGAAGTAACTGATAATGAAATAGCAAATGCAATTTTATTTTTACTTGAAAAACACAAACTTGTAGTTGAAGGAGCAGGAGCAGTTGCAACTGCTGCTATCATGCATAGAAAAGTTCAAATAGAAAATGAAAAAGTTTGTTCAATTGTTTGTGGTGGAAATATTGATGTTACAATGTTATCATTAATCATTGATAAAGGTTTAGTTAAGTCATTTAGAAAAATGAACTTAATTGTAACTCTTATGGATAAACCAGGAGCACTTATGCATTTAACAGATGTATTTACTCAAT
>Ga0193961_1000339_pt1 | contig 18434 bp, 18 predicted proteins | sample FB_4_MG_FD_140371 | JGI IMG/M metagenome (GOLD analysis project Ga0193961, IMG submission 140371) | Microbial mat bacterial communities from the Broadkill River, Lewes, Delaware, United States - FB_4_MG | ecosystem: Environmental > Aquatic > Freshwater > River > Microbial mats | place: USA...
CATACGAATAATAATAGAACAATCATAAAACTCAATTGTTTTCTCCTCAATGTGTACAAACTGCTTTTTAAGACTACCGATATTCACCGTAATCAATGTATCTTTGTATCCCCTGTTCACCTCAGTTTTGTAAATGTTGTGCAAGCACTGTACCTGGTCTGATGTAAGTTCATTCCTTCTACCCATGTAAAGACTATTTACTGCGCTTCGCGCATCAAAGTATCTAAATTTAAACTTGTCGTGTCCGAACGATACATAATCCGGATTCTTTGGCAAGTACTTTACGTCATCACAACTAATAGTACTATCCATTCTAAGAATTAAACTGGAATAAGGAGTACCTGAAACAAAAGCTGAACCAAACGAACGTCGCTTCAATTTAGCAATTGTTTCTGAACGAGCAGAGTCAGCACCGCCCGATACAGTAGCCAATAAATCACTTTCATCCACAACGAGATAATAACCATCACATTCAGACTTACACCTCTTGTATGCTTTCAACATCTTTTGCAAACACTTGACATTTCCAATACATAAGAAAATAAATTTATTGTGGTGTTCCAATAACTGTTCAATAGTATCTTTATCTTTTGTCGAAACATCAACTATGTATTTGCCAAGACTCATAGGAGAAATATCATCATCACTACTACTACTATTACTGCTGTCTTCGCTGCTGTCATCACTACTATCGCTGTTATATTGTACTGGATAATACTCATCGATACGTTGTTGAACTCTCTGTTTAAACAAGTCAATCATAGTGGTATAATTATCAACAACCATAATGACGTGCTTATTCTTTTCGTACATCGCTCTGAGTGCAACATTCATACAAAAATTAGTCTTACCTTCTTGAATTCTCCCCTTTAACGTGATATCGTTAGATAAATCAAGCTCCATTTCAAACTCATTCTCATCGTATCCCAAGTGAAACTGAAAGTTCCGCTGCTCCGCAGTGTGTTTAAGAACACATGGTGAAGTGGCGGCGGACATGTATGAATCACTCAACTCTGAGTCCGAATCAGAAAGTTTCGTGGGAAAGTCTTCAACTACCATTTGTTGTAATCCCAAAGTAGAAAACATTCTTCTTAGTATTGGATCGTTCATAAAATTCATCTTTGTTTGATTGTTTGTTTTAATGTAGCAACTTAGCTTTTCGATATAAACTAAACGTTTTTGTTTATTTTTGTACTCAATAACCAAGAAATTTAATGGGGGATAATTTTGGAAAAATGCGAACTGTTTTTTATTTGTTATATTAAATAAAAGTAGTAATGGTATTAATTACAGATACTGTCGATAAAAAGGATAAATGTGTACCACAAGACTTAAAATACGGTGAAGTACCTGATTATCAATGTATTTTGGGGGAAAAACATTATTTATCACGTGATGAGAAAAAAGATTATGAATACGGTGGTAAGTGTCCAAAGATTTGTGATATAAGAGGAGATGATAATCGAGGTGGATGTCCAAATGTAGACTTTGTATCAGACACAGTAGTTGCACGAAATACGTGTGAAGCAGATACAAACTGCATGTTCATTGGAAATCAAACCCTCGATCGTAACGGACCAAACTACTGTGTACCAAAAAAAAGAGAAGGTTGCATCACATTAACTGAATCAGACCTAGTAAAATCAGATAAAGAACTTACTGATTCACCCGATGTGTGTAATCGAATGGGTGTCGGTTGTATTTTTCACCGCGGAGCTGATGACCCTAAGATTGGTCGTAACGGTAATCCAACATGTCTTAGGGGTTGTTTAGGAAGTAAATATTGGAATAATCCTGATTATATTTGGGGTAAGGGAGGTACAACACAAGACCCGTTCAAGGGTTCGTTTTTTAACTCAGACCTACGTATGGGACCAAGGTACATCGAAGCATCACCAAGTAGACAACGTCCAACAGGATGGGGTGGTCCCAAGGGTTCACCGTGGTTTGGTAATGGATTATTACCGAAATCATTAGGTATTCCATACACTGAATCAAGGGGAAAATATTCACCACCGTGTAATCTGAGTGAAGGGGATGTAGCAGCATTTACCACCCAAGCAACCGGTGAAAATCTTGCAGGTCCTGGTTGTATGTTAACTGCACCTAGACCTGAATATGGGTTGAGAGATTGGACGTACACTTGCCGTTGTAAATTTGCAAATGAAATAAAGGTCGATGCACATGCACCGTGTAAAGAATGGGAATTAAACCAGGAAAATATTAATAAACGAGATGTGTGTGAAGGTTGTCATATCTCTAACGATAAAAATAGCAAACTTTATGGTCATTGTGTACTGGGTGAAGATACACCCGATACAGAAAGTAGATTGTTAGGTTGCTTTGACGATCCAAATAATCCCGGGAAATGTCGGGTGGAAAGGATTGTTGAAAACACTGAATGTCCAGCCTATTGTTCACAAGACCCTGATAACCCTACACCATTGAATTGGGATAATAGCACTCAATGCAGTAAACAATTAAATAACGGTTGTTGGAAACTCAACCCAGACCGGAATAAAATCATATCATTGGAACAAGTCGAAGCCGATCGAAATATACCTTCACCATATCTTCCGGGCGATTCTATCAAGGATACAAAATGTGAAATAAAAGATACGGATTACTTGTGTCAAAACTGCGCACAGACATCAATCAAAACAATTGGGTCGGGCACTTTGTATCCCAATCGAAGTAGTTGTGTTGTTGGGGGTTCTGAAACAATTGATGCTTTGACTGACGCAGCATATTCGTCAGACCTTGGTCGTAAACTATCGTGCCCAGCGACATGCTCAGGTTGTCACACAGGGTTCTTTGGACAACCTATGAAACCCCACTATAAGTTAAGTGAAGCAACTGACCCTTCGAGTGTGTTTCATAAAGGAATTATATTTACACCGTGGATTGGTAAACAAGCCGCGAATTTAAACGCACTCCGTTAATTCTTACAAGAATGAAGAAACGTACGGAAACACGTGTATCTCGATCGCATACTGATTTGGTGGTAAAATCTTTAAAATTTTTCTTGATTTGTTCTATATCTCGAATAAATTATTTAAATCTTTTAACTGCGTAAATTACTTCCATTGTAATCAATTTATTCATTAATAATGTCTTGGATTTTAATTTTTAATATTATTTCAAAAACCAACTCAAAGAAGATTAAAGACGATATCAAACGAATTGAAGAAATTATTCAAAAATATCCGTGTAAAATATGTATTCGACATTATCGACAATACTTGGACTCCAATAAGTTGCGCTATGATAAAATACAAACAGCCGATGAACTAAACCAATGGTTTATCGATTATAAATCAACGATCCGCACAGCGGACCCGAAGGGGACCATAACGAGGCAGAACCCTCCAAGGCGCCGAAGGCGCCTTCGGCGCCCGAAATTAATGTACCTTTAATTTATCGGATAAATTCTCAATAATATTCCTAATTTTCTTTTGTACAGTCCTTCGATAAATTCAAAGTCACACCGCTCCAAGGGAGCGGCGGACCCCTTCGGGGGTACACACCGAGAATCGGCGGACCCCTTCGGGGGTACTCTGTTGTTGTCCAAAATACTTTGGATAAATTCTGATTCGATATCACGTAAATATTCACACATTATTTCAATATTCGCAGCGCGTTGTTTTCCTTTTAACGCTTTTGGATGTATTGTATACACGGTAAGATACGTTGGACCAATTATACAATTTATAACTGGTCCTTTTTTGTGTTCGTAAATATCTGAATACTTATACATATTAATGATTTGTACAATACTAGGAAATGAATAATATTCTAATTCAGTATCAAGACTGTACCGTTCGGACATTAATTGTTTATAAGCTAACTCAATGACGTGACTGTGTATATTCACACTGCGATAAAACATTGGAACCATAAGTCTTTCTGTTGGTTTAAGTGTTTTTATGTGGAATCTGTGGCGTTCCGTTGGATTGATTTCTAGTATATATCGCGTTTCAAAGTGTTCATCTAATAAATCAGGGTCATCTTCAAGTAATAAATTTGTTTGTAGATCCGATAAAAACTTTGTATCAACCTTTGGGATAAGGACCGAAATCGCAATATATATTCTTTGAAAATTATCGTTTAATTCTTTTAATTCGTTATTCATTTTTTAATTATAATAAATAAATTATAAAATAATGGTAAATATTTCGACAATCTGGTGTAACAAGGGCGGTTTCTTTAATCGGAAAGGATTTTCTTTAACAGACCGAAGAGATTTGTTTTACGGTGGATGTGTAACGATACGATTAGCAATTGTTTTACTTGTGTATTTTTTCATGGTAAATGATATGAAAAAAGCTCATATTGTTATTCCATCTTTAATTCTTACTTTTTCGGCATTGTCCGTTGTTCGTACAATGTCTTGTTTACGTGCCGGTGAGGGAGCGGTGTCGACCCCCGGAGGGGTGTGGTGGTCGAGGAAATTTGGTCTTGTCATTGCAATTCTTTTAATTTGTTTATCCGGTTATGTACTTTACGAAATTGTTGAACACGACCGCGGCGAAGCCGCGGAGCGTCGTAGCGATTATGCACTGATGTTATCCTTGCCTATTGCGATACATTTATTCCTAGGCATTTTGTTATCATTTACTGTCTATCCAAGTTATTTTTCACGGAAATGATTAAAATGAGTAGTTATATTAAATTATACGAATTATTCAACAACGATTTCGATAAAGTCTCGCGTTTAATCCGAAATGAGATTGAATATTATCATGAATTATTACAATACATTGTACGAACTTGCTGGAAATGTAATATGAAAAAATTCTTAGTTGATCCATCAGACTACGGTATCGACGATGTTGACAGTGAAGTTGATGAACAAATCGAACTTAAATTCTTAATTGGAACATTAGAAAAATATAAAGAAATTATCAATGACATTCGGAATAAATTATTAGAACCCAGAGAAGTTCAACGCATAAAACATATTGAATATAATATGTTTCTTCAAACAGAACATCTATAGAAATAAAAGTAATGAAAGAATTTAATTAAAAACTATACACTTAAAGTACTTAAACAATTAACAATGGAAACAAAAACAATTAAATTAAAACGAGCATTAGATCACGCATTGATAATTGCTAACGGGAACAAAACACACGCTGAAAACTTTATGTTTCGCTGCGGACCTTGTGACGTATGTGGTGGAGATTGTTTATGTATTTTAGATGACGATGATTTACAAAAAAGATTATTGACGGGTAAGAAACCTGTTGGAACGTTTGCATACAAAAGAGAAAAAGACGCTTTAAAGCAAATAGACCAATTAAAAAAATTAGGAATTGAAACCTGGTACGGACAGAATAAATGGACAATGTGGGTTGTCGTAGCTGCATTAAAACCAGATGAAGTTCTATACCTTAAAGGTAATCCAGTTGGAACTGCAAGAGAACTTTCGTTCGCGTATAAATTTATCAATGAAGAAATACCATTTCCTATTACTGGTCTTCTCTACGGGTATTCAGGTTAAATTACGTTTAATTAAAGACTATTATTTATTATTAACCTAATAAATAAAAAAAACAATTAAGTTAATAATGGATAGTAAAGTTTGTACTAAGTGTGATGTTGAAAAAACCATTGATGAATATAGCAAATCAGGCAAAAAGAAAAATGGTGATATTAAATATCGTGCTAATTGTAAAGTTTGTGTAAAACATTACGATAAAGAATACCGCGAAGAATATAAAGAAGAAATAAGAATTCGAAGAAAACAATACAGAAAGAATAAACATAAAGAAAGCGAACGAAATAAGAAATGGTTTGAAGAAAATAAATGCGAACACGGTAGACGACCAACAAGATGTAAAGACGGTGATTGTACGGGTCAAGAATTATGTAAAAGTGAATTTTGCACCACTAAAAAAAATAAAAAGTATGATGACTATTGTACACATTGTTTCTCGAACCTATTCCCCGACGATCCGCGAACAGCTCAAATACATACAGCATCTAAAGAAATAAAAGTAATAAATTATATTAGCCAGTATTTTGAAGAATTTATTCATGACAAGCCGTTGTACGTCGATTTAAAAGGAGGGTGTTGTGATTCAAGAAGAAGAATTGATCTTCGAAAATTAATTATTAGTACATTACTGGGTGTCGAAGTCGATGAAAATCAACACAAGGGATACAACAAACAAGATGAAATAAATCGTTATGATAATCTATTTATGGATTTCTCGGGGAGGTATATTTTTATTCGGTACAACCCAGACAAATACAAAGACGATAAAGGTGTGGTAAGAAATCCGTCGTTTAAAACACGTATGAAAGTCTTAATCAACGAAATCGAAAAACAGATAAAAAGAATAGAAAATGGAGAAAACAAAGAATTAGTTGAAATTATTTACTTATACTATGATGGATACAAGGCATAACTTATCTCATTCCACTCAATGGTCCACCATTAGGTCCATAAGTTGAATTACTAACACCAGCACCGTATACGCCATCTTGGGGAACATATGCATCAATAGGACGTCTTTGAAGATCGGGGGTAATAGTCGTATTCATCCACGGCGAAACTACATTGATCGGATTGGGGATCGAGTTACGAATGTCACGACTTGGGTTTCTCAACGAAGACAACACAGTGTCGGTACCGAATTGTTGTAGGGGACTTAAGAAATCCTGTTGGGCGAGTGCGGTTGTGTCTACCACCTCCCAAGAAGGAACCCCTGGTAAATTCATTTTAGGTAGCAGACTCGACGCTACAAATGTGGGACTGTTCTGACTACATGGACTTATCAACTCGGCCCGACGGTTGCCAAAATCAACAGCAGCTGCGTCGTACATGGTACCGTCACCCGCAAAAGGCACGAGACCCGGGGCGTCAGGGGTATCGGTATAACCGTACCCTCCTCCGGGAAGGTTCGATGCATTTTCTAATTGCGTGACCGTGGGTGTAGATGCGTTAATACTCTGTTGGTACAATTGATAAGCAGCCTGCTGCGTCCCCCCTACGGGGGGACCATGAGACATAATTTTTGAATTACGTCTGTCCGCACCATTCCAATATCCTTGAGATGCTGCCATACCGCTCTCGTCGCCAAACGCCTCGATAGATACAAGACGGGGATTAGGTTCAAAGAAAGAACTAATTTTATCGGTGGTTATTTCGAAAGTTTCTTGTAACTTATTGTGAAATAACATAGCGAAAAGTAAGAATAGAATAACGATCGAAATCTTTTCAGAATTGGTTGACATTATAATTGTTTATTTTATAGTCAATATTATTTTTTTTTTTGGTAAAAAACTTACGAATTAAGTTCGTTGAGTGAAATGGTAATGGTGTCGCCCTCCGGTTCGCGGACGGGGGCGGGCGGCTCCGCCGCCCCATCGGGGTCTTCGTCGACAATGATTCCAAAGGATTTAATTTTTGAAGATACTTTTTTTTGTTTTTTTGGTGGACGATGAAGTTGTACTTGTTCAATTTTCCAGTTAATGTAGGCTTGGATAGGTGTAATGGAAACGGATTCGCAAGATAGGATAAAGGTCGCGGTAGGGGTCCGCGTAGCGGACTTAGTCAAGTCTTGTTGTTCAATTTTATTACCGGAATGGTCGAATAGATGAAATCCGGGGGATAACTGTACAGACATATAGCAACAGGAGTCTAATGATTTTGGAAAACGTATACTTGATTTAAATAAATCATTGGCATCTATATTATCGGATTTAAAGAGTGTATTTAATTGTGATTGTAATTTTGAAATGACTTTATCTTCGAATGATTGTACATAGGAATAAAAATGTTTAATTTTATTGGAACCTTGGTCGAATAATAAACGGGTCCCCTTCGGGGACCCGTTCGGGCAATCAAAGTGTATTTTTGGGGTTTGTACGGCAGCGAAGCCGTCTTTTTCTACTGAATTGAAAAGGATGGGAATGTTTAATATATTATCAGAGACCTGTTCTGGTTTTCCTAAAGTAAACGGCTCGTCGTCAATGGTATAATCGCGAATAATCTTAACAGACATTATCAGTTTTTTTATTACATTGATTAATTTTATTGCAAGTCCACCGCACTTTTTTAATTTTCTAATTTAAGTTGAACAGCGGACCAACTTACGCCTATTTTATCCCCAGAAACCCATACGTTGTCTAATTTTACAATTCCGGATACACATTTATTTTTGAATAAAGCGTTTGTAGTGCATTCAATTGGTTGTCGGTCTTGATTATAAATATCAATTAAAGGATTTAAAGAGTCATCAATTTTTATTCCGGCATTAAACGTTGATGCATATTCAGAATTTGGATTGGTATATAGTGATTTGTACATTGTAAAACGGTTATTATTGTATTTGGGTAATAATTCTAAAATTCTTTCATCTATTTGTTGAAGAAATTCTGTGAATTTTTTAATGTATTTTGCGTTGTTTTTATCACATCCTTCATAAATTTCTGTTGAAAGAGAAATTTGTTTCATAAAGACTACACCAGTTGCGCGAACCTTTTTTTCAGACAAGTAAAACGGTGATCTCATTTTAGGGGTATGGAGATAAATTGGATTACCTCTGAATTCAAAAAAAACCTTTTTACCTTTTTCTTTACACGTGATGTCACATGGTTTGATTTCTTTAATTGTGTAAACACGTACGTTTTCTTCTGCCATTTTTCTTGTATATTTGTTGTTAATTTTTATTATTTTTTGTTTTTAATTAACTTTAAGTATTTGTTTTGCAGTCCATGCGTAATTAATTGAATGTTTATCGATAAATAATCCTTTAGTATAAAATAGAACAACCACTCTGTCCTTTTTCTTTATTTCACTCTGATAGATTTCTTTCTTATCGTGATTGAATATCTTGGTTTCATTATTCACCTTGAATTTTAATATGACCTTATTTCGTTCTTCATGAAATGGTCGATTAAAATTACCAAGTACTTCTTTTTCTGGAATAAGGTCTTTTTTCTGTGAAAACGATGTAATGTACTTTAATAAATGGTTGTTAAATGTCCCAACAAACTTGTAGAAATTAAAGTGTTTTCCTACATCAAATGATACTTCAATATTTGTTAAATGATCTTTTTCATCATATACTAAATTTTCAACTTTACATAAATTTGACTGTATTTGAAATTCATGGTCAGAATAAAGTATTTTTATTCGATATGAATTTTTTTTCATAAATACATGAACCAAATTAATATTTTTGATCTTGTATGATTTTGTATCTAGTAAAACTCGCTGTAATGATGACATTTAACAACATTTTTAAAACAAAAAAATCAATTAAAACGCATATTTATTTTCTTCAAGTTTAATTAATTCAAGTAATTTCGAGATAAAAAAATTTTGAGTGTCCTCGGCACCTGCACATTCGGTATTTTTTGGGTGAATAATTTGCTTCACCATATCAAATACTTTTTTTGTCCATGGTTTACTTTTATGATATAAATAATGAATATATCGTTTCAATTCCTCGAATTCTCTATCAATAGAATTCATTGCAATTAATAAATCAAAAGGGGGCGGCGGAGGGGTCCGCCGCCCCGTAGGGGCGGTGTCTCGAAGAAAATTATATGTATATTGTTCAATAAGTTCTTTAATTATATTTGCTTGTGAACGAATTTCGTTAATACATATATCAATCCTATCTTCTTCTTCTTTTCTTTTCTGATAAAAATGTTTTCGATTAATCTTTTGAATAAAGTTCACCTTACTTCCACTCAAAATATTTAAGTTGTGGATTAAATCAAGATCTTTATTTGTATATTTTTCTCGTGTAAGTGGATCAACAGCATCTTCTTTCCCAACCGTGATAATATATTCTACCAATGGTTCGATGTTATAATAAATAAATTTTTGTTTACTTTTTTTTGGAAACATTGGATATACCCACGATTCTTGTGAAATCGGACATGTGTCTAATTCGATTGATAAATAATTTTTACGAATATACCTTTGAATGGAACGACACGCGTATTCATTAATAATCAAACGAATTAATTCTTTCTTCTTTAATTTCGAATACCTTTTAAGGTTTAATTTCTTCGCCCTTTTCTTTAATGACTTCACGTTCTCAGCTTCTAAAAAATCGTAAATAATTTCATATTTCTTTGATCCCATATTTTAAATTATCCTTCTTTACTAAATATAATTATTTTTAATTTATTGCGTTTAAATAAAAAAATCGGCGAGGATGATAAAATCGGTAGAAACATATATTGATTCAATTGTAGACGACGAGAAAAATAGTCAAGATGATGATACTATTAATAAACAAGTAATTTTATTTTCAAATTTTATCAAAAATATTTCAGACAAAATCAAAAGAGAGGATAATATTATTTATGACGAAGATATAGATAATTTAACAAAGGATTTACATGTAATATATATGTATGGTTTATTCAATAAATTGTTCATACTAACGCACCTTAGACCAACTGAAATAAATAACCTAAAAATACAACTAGTAAGTGATATAATTGATAATCTTGCCCTTGAATTTAATATAATGTATGTTTTGTTGGAAGATGGTCTAGAATCATTTCAAAACGCTGTTGATAGAGTGAGATTACCAATAGACCATAAGTTAAAACGCTTTGTGGCAGCTATGGAGTCAAATATGATTGCTATTTGTTATAGGAACATCGTTCAAAAATTAATTGACGTTGGAAATAAAGATGATACATCACTCCCTAATCTAATTTTCAATAGAATTAAAAGAGAAGTTGGGTTAAATCGACCTAAATTACAAACAATTCACCCAAGTGGTCATAATTTGTTTAATGAATACGTTCCCCACAATGTAAAAGAAAAACAACAACGGATGAGAGAAATACAGGAACAGGAAATAGATTACTATTTAAACCATATTGAAAACAATGTTATAGGTGATTCGAAAATGAAAGAATTTTATGCCATTATGATTTATGTATTGCAACTTGAAATTAAATTTCTTGGCAGATATCGGCTATATAAGCAGCATTCAAGATTTGAATTGTATATCGATTTAAAAAAAGTGTTTATAAAACGATTGTTGGCGATTTATACAGAATTACCATTTCTTATTTTTGTACGCAATATAAATACATTGGATCGTGCCATTAAAGAAAATGTTTTAGTGATACAATTCGAAGGTTATGAACATTTTCGTTTAGATAAAGACGATATGTTTGATTTATACCGTGATTTCAATCGATTAAGTAAAGGAACTATTGCAGAAATCTACCGTATTAATGAAAATGATGATGGTACATTTGATTTAGTGTTTTCAAAACAAAAAGAATATATTAAAAAAATTTATTTGGATAAAATAAATCCATTGATACAGAAACAAAAGAAGATAAAAGAAGATTTAGAACATTTTGAAGATCAACGAATTCTATACATGGATCATATAAAGAAAAATTTTGGTAAAGATTTGAAGAAACAACATAGGGTTAACCTTGAAACAATAGATGATCATATAGACAATTTAAAAACACGCCTTGAGGAAATCACCCCAGTAATAGAACAAATGAAGGAAGAACAATTACAAAAACCACAACAAATGTTTACTAGTGCAGAAGAAGAAGAATTTGAAACAATACAAAAAGAATTGGATAGAGAACGAAAAGAACTTTGGCGACAAGAATTTCAAGACGAAAATAGCTAATTAATAATAATTTCTTATCGTAAAGATGTGGTTCTTATTTTCATTGTATATTTTTATACTCATTGCTTCCATTGTCCTGTTCCACTTTCAACGTTCATTGTATTCAGTTCAGTATAATTATTATAAACTTGTTTCGAAATTTCCTGATTTGTTCGGGCGTTGTTCCCCTTCGGGGAACGCCGTGTGTTCCGCTTCGCGGAACGCCGTGTGTTCCGCTTCGCGGAACACACTTAATTTACTTGGTTATTCTGCTTTAACTGGAATTATTTATACAGACGACACTTATTTAAACACATTACTCCCGAACTTTAAATATAAAAAAATCACAATTGATAATGATAATATTGGACTATTTATTAACGGCTCCGTAGGAGCCACAGGAGCCGTGGAACCATTGGACAACCCAACAATTTCATTAAGGGGTACATCAAACTTACAAGATATACTTGTTTCGATGGATACAACGTTTACTCACGTACCTGATGGTAAAATACACCAAGGGTATTATAATAAAGCAGTTGAAATAATGAATGTCTTATCCGCCCCCAAAGGGGGCGTGAATTTATGTGGTCATTCAATGGGTGGTGCTCTTGCCTCTATCCTTGGATACCTTTTACACAAACAAAATCCAAAATTAAAAATATTCGTTTGTACATTTGGTAGTCCAATGTACGGTGATGCAAACTTAAAAGATTATCTTTCAAAACAAAAAAATATAAAAATAACAAATTATATTAATACCGCAGACCCTGTTGTATATAAACCAACAACACTTACAAATGAAAAATATAAACGTATTGGAAAGGTGATAAAATGGAGGGTTGATTCAGGAAATGATAATGTTAATCATAACATTCGAAGTTATCGTGCATGTGTTTTAGAATTAAAAGAAACAAGGTGTAAACGAACACATCGATTTGATGAAATTCTTTCACGATTCTTCTTGGATCTATTGGGGTGATGATGAACGGACCATTTTATTTATATCAAATATATAACACATTTTTTCTTTGGTAATATGAATGATTTCTTTGTTTTTCTTATTATACAATTCTAAAATTAATTTGTTCATAGGAATTTGTTTATTTTTCTTTATCTCTTTTATTAATTTTATACGTATACACAAATAACTTATTCAAACAAATTGCCGAAAAAAATACAATAAAAAATTGGTAAATTTATTTTAAGTTATGTATAATTGCTTTTTTGTTTTCGGGTGTACCCAACGAATGTCCTCCATTGGTCGTAATTAATTTACACCGCTGTTTCATAGAACTACTACGTATGGTTTCACATAAGCGATAAGAATTCGTAAAAGAACACACAGCGTCAAATCGTCCATGTATCAACACTACTTTATGTATCTTTTGTAATTTTTTGGCGTTTTTAAGGATATAATTCTTTGGGAGAAACCCTTTGTTTTTATAATAATAACATTCCAATAGCGCTAGATCCCTTTGTCCTGTGGACACTTTCTTAGGGCGGCGTAGCCGCCCTTTCGCCCCCGAAGGGGGGTTGATACAAAAGTTTTCAAAATCACACCACAACTTTGTATATTTATCCCGTGTGCGTCCGCTCCGCGCCTTTAACTTTGTAAAGTAAAAGTCCATTGTTCGCTTATCTGTCCCCTTTATCTTCCACTTATTGTATGCACCAGGAGTTAAAATTTTTGAACTATCTTCGACGTAAACGTCAAATAGGCTTAAACCAAAGACGACCAAATTTTTTATTTTTGTAGGATGTTTTATTCCATAACATACCCCCAATGTTGCTCCCCATGACCCCCCATAAACGCACCCCCATTTTTTAATACCGAGGTGTTTTCGTATCTTTTCGATATCTTGGATAATATACTCTGTTTTATTGTATTTCAATGGACACTTAGTTTTACCACAACCCCGTTGGTGGAAATAGACGATTCTATACTTTTTCCGATTTGTGTTTGTGAATAGTTTCAACTCTTTTGGGGTATCAGATGCTCCCCCTGGACCACCATGTAATATTAATAAAGGTATTCCTTTTAAATTTCCATACTCTTCTATATATATATTAAAAACGTTGTTTCCATGAACAGGGAGGTAAATCGTATTTATCTTTTTTAACATTTTGTTTATTTTTTTTTTGTTGAACATTATTAACAAATACAAATAATATTATCTTAGATGAGTACAGCAAATACAAGTTCTTCAAGAATATCGGGATTACGAGTGAATGATGTTAGCGTCGATGAAGCAAACAACGCTGGAACGAACGCAACTAGTGAAACACCGGGTAGTGGGTTATTTCTCTATCCATCTACTGTTGCGGGACGTGCTGCTGATGTGAGTGGGTTTTTAGTAACAAGTACAAACGAATACGGTAAATTGCAATTTAGCGATCCAGATGGTTTTCTAAGTTTAAATGATTTATCAGACGTAACAATTACTGCTCCTGCGGCAAATCAGGTACTAATGTACAACGGAACCTTGTGGGTGAACGGAACAACTCCTGCTGGAAGTGCGGCTGGAAGTGATACCGAAGTACAATTTAATAATGCTGGACTACTTGACGGCGATGCTCTATTCACGTGGGATACAGCAACATCAATCCTTAATGTATCTGGTGATATAACCGGTGTTGTTACTTTATCGATTGTCAAGGGAACCATTACGCAAATCACAAGTTTGGTTACTCCGGTTACAGTAAACGCAGGAGCAGGTGTCATTACAACAGTAAGTGCGACAACCGCGGGAGTTACAAGCGAAACATTCACTGTTACAAATAGCGAAGTAATTGCGACAAGTGTTGTTTTGGTAACATTAACAGATTATTCAGGAACTTATATCACTAACGGTATCCCTGTTATTACTGTTGATAACGTTGGTGCTGGAACATTCGATGTCGTTGTAACAAACGCACACGCAGCAAATGCGTTAGCAGGTGTATTACAAATTTCCTTTACCGTTCTTTAATTTAATAAAATTTAAATTTTAATAAATTTATTTTCTTTCGTATAATTAACAAAACAATTTTTTTGTAATTTTATATAATGTCTACTGCAAACTTACCTTCTTCTAGACTTTCTGCTTTAAAAGCTGAGGATATTACTATCGATGAAGCAAATAACAGTGGTACCAACGCGGATTCACAAACTCCCGGAAGTGGTCTATTTATCGTTCCATCCACAGTTGCTGGACGTGCGGCTGATGTTACTGGGTTTCTATGTACTTCGGCTAACGAATACGGTAAATTGGAATTCAGTGATCCGGATGGCTTTTTGAGCTTGAACGAATTGTCTGATGTAACAATCACCACAGCTACTACCAATGATATCTTGTCCTACAACGGAACTGTTTGGGTCAACCAAACGACCGCAACCTTGACTGCGCTTACTCTACCCACAAGTGCTGTAACTCAGCTGACATCTCCAACAACGGCAGTAACGCTTGACTCTGCCGCTGGTATGATTACAACGGTTGCTGGAACATTAGCTGCTGATGCTATTGAGGCATTTACCTTAACTAATTCATCTATCCTTGCAACAAGTAAAGTAATCGCAACAATCAACGAATATGCTGGACAAGCAGGTTCTATCCCACACGTATACATTTCTAATATTGCTGCTGGTTCTTGTACAGTTAACGTAGCAAATGTTGGAAGTGCTGCCTTTGACGCTCTAGTTGAAATCGCTTTCATGGTTGTTTAAATCAATTAGTTTAAATTAAGCACACCCACCGCCCATATGGGGCGGCGTCCTATGACACAACGGCGCGCTACGCGCGCCCATTATAACGAATAATAATAATCGCTTATTATATAATAATAAAAATAGGTAATTATTAATATTAATCGTAATGACATCGAAAAATCATAATTTATTCCCATACAATCGTGTAATGGAACCTTGTAAATTAATCCCACAAGTAAAGCTTACCCAATTTAATCCAAGAAATAAAAAAGAACTTCGTGAATATCACAAGGATTATAAAATGAAAATCGGATTAGAGGGTCGTTGGTACGTGAGTGAAAAATTAACAGGTGTACGTGCGATATGGGATGGAAAGAATTTAGTTACAAAACACTTTAAAGAAATTAAAAACGTCCCAAAATGGTTTATCAATATATTACCGAGACATGCACCATTAGAAGGTATATTAACGAATTTTAACATGTTAAATTCTTCGATTGATCCTGAATGGAGCAAAGTCAAGTTTATTGTTTATGATATGCCCAGTACTAAATACCCGTTTCATGATCGTCTAACTCGTATTCGAAATATTCCTTTATTCAAATTACAAGAACAACATTTAAAACGAGCGTTATCCGGAAAGGATACAACGGCGACAACGGAGACAACGGGGACAAGTAGAAGACAAAAAGCGTTTAAACTAAAAAATATACATTTAAATAATATATGTCTTCACGAATTTAAAGAATTAAATAACATACAGAATGATTTCCGAACGGTAAACGGTATGTATTCAAACGCATTAAAAGATGACAAAGGTTTAATGCTGATCAGTTCTACAAATATGTATCGACCCGGTGAACAAAAAAGCTTCTATGAATACAAAGAAGATCATGAAGGGGAAGCTAAAATTATTGGATACAAAGAAGGCGAGAACAGATATTATGGAATATTGGGAAAATACCATTGTCAAATACCTGAAAATGGCAAGAAATTTTATCTAGGTGTAGGTATCCCAGACGACATACGCAAACAATATGAATTCTTTCAAACCAAATTGATGAATATTGGTACAGACGGTGTAGATGTACCTCTTATTGGAGATACTGTTATATATCATTCAGAAGATATGATAAAAGATAACACAGTCCCTCGATTACCCATATATGTTGATTTTATACAAAGTGTACATGAAAGTGTACGGGAAAGTACACAAAGTGTACAAAACGTACAACCAAAAAAAATGAGTATACACCGCCCCGTAGGGGCGGCGGAACTTTCAGTTTCACACCGCCCCGTAGGGGCGGTGGAGGGCTCCGGGGGTATACGCGCAATGATAAGAAGAAAGATAAATAGACGTGTTCCAAGAAACGTCCGTGGTTCAGATGGTACAGAGTTAGACCCGGAGGGGAGCCATTAAAAGTAATGTCTGATTTTACATTCATCATCTAAATGCATTTTTTTTGTAGCGACTTTATATTTACCTGTTTCGCGGTATAAACTATGTTTTCTAAAATCGTCTATTGACAATGAACCACCAAATATTTTGAGTGTTAATCTAGGAGGCGCAGGTTTAATATCATAAGGTTTTATTTTTAAAGATAATAACAAGGATGTAAAATAATGCACACTTTGTCGATTCTGGAAACTCATTTCACCAAATAAATAAGATTTAGCACAATTCCATGTACAGAAATTTCCAGTTATTTTAAATCGTTTATTAAATGAATCATAATGCGTTGGAATAAACGCAGGTGGTGTTTCAAATGTATGACAACACCACCAACAACATATGTCTGTTTTTTGCGGCCACTCTTCGATATTATCACCGTAATGTTTTAAAATCGTCATTGATTCTAAAAAATTAAAATCAGTATTTCGATTTTTATGAATTTTTGACGATTTAAGTGTACGACAAATAGGCTCTCCGGAAATTTCATTTGTCGAATTAACTTGTATTAAATCGGATACACCAACTTTTTTACTTTTAAATTTTGTTGTTCGCACAGTCTTTTTCTTTACCGCTTTTTTATTGTCCTCTAAACTATCATCACTATCAGAATCATCAAGTGATAAATTAATGAGATTCAAATTAATTTCACATGTATTCGATTCATTTTCATTAGGTTGATTATTATTATTATCATTATTATTCGCAGCAGTGGACATAATAAATTTTCGATGTAGCTCTGTTGTGTTTGGTTCATTTGTTTTGTGTTTTTTAATAACAATCCCACCAAATCTAATTTCTTCATATTCTTCCTTTTCACTGTTTTCATCATTTTCACTGTTTTCGTTATTTTCACTTTTCAAGTCCCCTACCCCCTCGGGGTTTGTATTTTTTGCAAGTGTATCAAAACGTAATTCATTATTCTCAGTGGTATCAAAATGAGTAATAAATTCTTTCATTTTATCTGTATTTTCTAAATTCATTTCACATTTTTTTTTTCGACCTCTTTTTTTCTTTTTATTTGTTGGTGTTTTATTTTTGTTATTCATCTTCTTGATTGATTTGTTTAATAAATTCGTTTGTTTTTAAATTATTTAAAAATATAAAAGAATAAATGTAATAAAATGTTCTTTTTTTTAGGAATATCGTTTATTTTTTTAAGTTATATTTTCTTTAAAAACAAATATATCCGTGATGAAAGTGAACCTCGAAACCAAAGGCGCCACAAAGCGGTGTGTACCCCCGAAGGAGTCCGCCGCAAAGCGGTGTGTACCCCCGAAGGAGTCCGCCGCAAAGCGGTGTGTACCAATGAAATCCCAGAAGTCCGCTTCGCGGAAACAGATTCAAGATTAAAACAAATACTTCGAAACATTGGACTAAATGTATATGACGCCAATCACCCACCCTATGTCATTATCCATAACTTTTATTATTATGACCCCCGAGGGGGTTCACCGGATGAAGATAATGAAAATGAAAATCATTCAGAAAAAAATTCTGAAAGTACTGACGAAAGTACCGAAAGCGAAGATCTTATGGTTCAAGAAGCAAAAGAATTTTCTACACACCGAGAATCGGCGGAACTTTCAGTTTCACACCGAGAATCGGCGGAACTTTCAGTTTCACACCGAGAATCGGCGGAACTTTCAGTTTCACACCGAGAATCGGCGGA
>Ga0193961_1000341_pt1 | contig 18405 bp, 35 predicted proteins | sample FB_4_MG_FD_140371 | JGI IMG/M metagenome (GOLD analysis project Ga0193961, IMG submission 140371) | Microbial mat bacterial communities from the Broadkill River, Lewes, Delaware, United States - FB_4_MG | ecosystem: Environmental > Aquatic > Freshwater > River > Microbial mats | place: USA...
CACTTATTTGAGATTAATTGAAAATAAACCAAAATAAATTAATAGTGATATAATAAACCGTGCTTCGGCATTACCCGACAATCTGCACCCTTACGCGGCGCTCTAGCTTCGAGATGTAGTAGGTAACGGCAGATAAAAGGGCTTAGGTCTGCTGGATTAATTGGACGGGATAGGGTGCGCCTCTCGACCCCGTTGACTAGGCTAGATATTAGCTCTTTAGCTATTATCGAATCTGCAGGCGCAATAAGCCGCCAAGCCTCTCGCAGAAGCTCAAATTGGCGGCACTTCTTTACTTATTCTTAATGAAAAGCACGGTGAGTAAACAGATAACAGCGTTAACACCGGTAAATAGAGTTAATGCCAAGGCTAGCTGGCTCATTAACCCAGTCTGATAGAAAAATACGGCAGCTAATACAGCCAGCACGCATCCAGCCACATAAACAGCGTAGAACCATTTATTATTAGGCTGCATATGCTGCATTACATAGCCGCCCATAAATACCATACAGCTAAACACAGAGGCTAGCATAAAGAATAAAAAGCTTATTGATTGCGGGATCATCGTTTTAGCCTCCTCATTAAATCAATATTAGCCAGCACCGCATTGCCATTATTTCTTTCATAAGCTGATGATATGGTTTTTCCGGCCACGCCGTACAAGTTAGCTAGGTCAACTCTTTTGCAGGGGTTGCCCATGATGTCGCTATAATCGAAACAATGATACGTGCGGCTATTCTTTTTGATACAATAGCCAGGTGCCACTTTTAACTCTCTGCCAAGCTCTAGTCGATTCAGGCAGCTAGCCGCAATACTATTCTGGCCGCTAATCCTGTTTGTGTGGTGAATTGCTATGTTATTTATGCTCATTTTATCCCCTCTTTGGATATGCGTTAAAACCGTTCTGTCGAGCATGGTGAATGAGCGCCTTAAAGCTTGCCATTTCCATCCCAAACTCTTTTGCGACAACCTCAAGCGCCTTTACGCGCCCGCAAGCCTCACTCCTAACTTGTGATAGTCGCTCCAACCCTAGCGCTATATCTTCTGCGTACCATAGTCTGCGATTAGCCATTACTTGCCCTCGAAGTCTTTAAGCACTTTAATAACGACGCTAATAAAACCATTGCAAAACTCATCTTTGCTTTTAATGCGTGGCTTATAGCCCACTCCTACGCCCAGCTTGAATAGGGTTTTAAGTGTTGCGCCGCCTTTTTTTCGAATAGAATCAACTGCATTGTCATTCAGGCCACACTTTTTCTGAACCGAATAATCGGTCGTAAATCCGTGCTTTTCGGCGTGCTTTACTATAAATACATCAATGCCCGATGAAACCTCAGCTTCCATTAACGTGGTATCAAATTCTGTTTTTCTCATTGTTATCTCTCTTTAGTGAATATTCCATAATAGTAATTAGTTATTTAATTTAAAGCAAGTGTAAAAATAATCAATTCAGGGCTTGCTATTCATTAAATATGTAATTAAGATTAACTCAGAAATTAGCAAAGAGGGTTAATAGATGAATGAGATTTACACAGTGGAGCAGCTGGCATATAACTGCTCTGACTCTGGAGAGTTGACAGATAAAATCATCGAGCAGGTCAATCTAGGTGATATTGTAGAGTATGGTGACGGCTACCAGTTAGATAGCGGCTCTGTAATGTGCGAGCTGATTATCTGTGACAAGGTTGGCGAGGATGTGAATAGACTGCTATCCAGCCTTTCAATTCACACTCCGTTATCACGCGAATTTGCACAGTTAATTGATGAGAAAACACAAGAGCTAGCAGAAGAAGCGGCTCGCAGTTATAAGGGGAAGTATGATGCTTAATGTAGAGGCTTTCTTAGCAGGGCAAAGAGCTTGTCAGTCTGGCGAGCCCTGCCCGAGTCGTGTTAGTGCGTCATTTAAGCGAGGGTATGCGGCACAGTATGAAATAGAGCAGGTGGCGGAGTATTATCCGCAACTAGCTAAACAAATGAAAAAGGAGGTTAGCAAATGAAAAACGTATTTATAGATATTGAGACAATCCCGGGTCAAGGCAATTTAGTTTCATATCTAGCAGATGCCAAGGCGAATTTTAGAGCGCCTAGCTCATTAACTAAGGGCAAAGCTTGCGAAGACTTGGGTTTGGCTGGAGATAAGGCAAAATACACGAGCAAGGATGATGCTATTCGTCTTTGGTGTGAAAAGTTCAGCGAAGAAAAGGCGCCTGAAGTGGCAGAGCATGAGTGGCGAAAAGAGGCGCTAGATGGCGCTAAGGGCGAGCTATGGTCTATTGCTTGGTCAGTCGATGGCGAGATGAAACAGATTGATCGTGGCGAGATTGACAGGTTAGAAAATGAAGCGGGCTTTTTGGCTCGGTTTTATGGGCTGCTTGAAATTCAATTAACTAACGATAAATCGCACAACATTCAGCAGGCTAATTTTATTGGTCATAATGTGGTTTTTGATATTAAGTTTATTCTGCACCGCTCAATTATCCTAGGTGTCAAACCTTGTGTCGAAATGCCGTTTGATGGCTATCATGGCCGCGATTATTTCTGCACCAGCAAGGCTTGGGCTGGTGTTCGTGACCGAATCTCACTAGACAATCTTTGCAAGGCTCTAGGGTTGTCAGGTAAGGGCGATATTGACGGTTCAAAAGTTTGGGATGCGCTGAAAAATGGGCGTTATAGAGAAGTTGCTGAGTACAATGTTGATGATGTTGAAAAGGTTATTCTAGCTCACAAAAAACTGACCTTTGGGGCTTAATTTATGTCTAAATTAGTAGAAAGATTGGCGATTATCCAGAGTGATTTAAAGGCGCCAAAAAATCAGTATAACAATTTCGGCAAATACAATTATCGAAGCTGCGAGGATATTTTAGAGGGTGTAAAGCCTCTCTTGAAAGGGCTGGTTCTTACGCTTTCTGATAAAATGGAGAGTGTTGGTGATCGGGTTTACGTGACAGCCATAGCCAAGATAACAGATGGTGAGAATAGCATTGAGGTATCGGCAAGCGCACGAGAGGCGATTAACAAGAAAGGCATGGATGATAGTCAGATAACAGGGACTGCCAGCTCATACGCTAGAAAATACGCTTTAAATGGCCTGTTTTGCATTGATGACACAAAAGATAGCGATTCAATGAATAATGACGGACAGCCTGCGGGCTTTGTTGTTGATGATGTGGCTAAGCAGTGGATAGAGGCTGTAAAACAAGATGCTGGTGTTCTTAATCAGATTGTAGAGCCAGCATACAAGCAATTTATTAAAACTAACGCGGGCATATAGCTCGCACAACCAAGAGAGAAAGTAAAAATGGCACATAGTATTACTATTAAGTTAAACAAGGCCGCAAATGAATTCCAAGCAGGCGAGAGCGTAGGGTTTAGCGTTCGTGGTGGGGTTCAGTATTACGATCACAAGACAAAGCAAAAGGAATGGACTAATTACAGCGCCGTGATTTTTGCCAAAGCTCAAGGTCAGATTGATTTCTATCGCTCTGCATTAACTGAGGGGGCTGTTATTGAGATTGGCGGAAAGTCACAAAAGGTTGATGTATATCAGGGCCAGAACGGGGCGACATACACAATCGAGCTTCAAGACGCATGGCTGGGAATGGTTCATAATTCAAATCAGGCGCCCATGCAGCCGCAGCAAAACGGCCAGCAGGCTAATAACTGGCAGCAAGCACCACAACAGGGAGGATTTCAACCGCAGCAGCCACAACAGCCAGCAGGATTTAACCAGCAAGCATACGACCAACAGCAAGCAAGGCAAGCGCAGCCACAGCAGGCACCACAGGGAAATTTCAACCAGCCCCAGCGGTAGGGGCGCAAGTACCGCAGAAGGATAATAACTTTGATGCTTGGGATGATGACATCCCATTCAGCAATTATCAATTAAAAGGCTATTGGATTTAGCCACTAAACAAGCGCTCTATATGGGCGCTATAACCTAACAAAGAGAGATGATTATGAATATTGTTCAAAGTATTTACGAAACTCCTGAAAAATGGAAGCAAACGGAATTTACATTTCTTCATGAGAACGGGGCGGAGATCTGGACTAGGAATGTTCCAATTTTGAATACAAATATGTATCCAAGCATACATATGAGTCTTATAACTAAGTTTAAAATATGGCGAGCAATTAGGTGGTGGTCAAAAAACGCTCCAATTGAGGCTTTTGGTTGTAAGTAACTATAGTAAGTTAATTAATAAGAGGGTTAAAGATGAAAGACCAATACAAAATACTAGCAGCTAACGCTCGAAAGATAGCGCTAGATTATGATAATAAAATGAATGACGAAATGAAAGACGGCTCAGGTGCCAAAGCAATGGAGTACATGGAGCTAGCAAAGCATCACAGAAACGAGGCTGACAAATACATGAAAGCAGCGGAGGCGTTATAATGTTCAAGTTTAGCGAAAGAAGCCTAGAGAGAATGAAAGGCATTGATCCGCAGCTTGCAATGATTATGAGAGAGTCAATAAAGATTAGCCCTATTGATTTTGGCATACCCGGTCATGGAGGTCTAAGAACTGCCGAAGAGCAAAACGAGCTTTTTAATAAGGGTCGATCTAAATGCGATGGTTTTGACATAAAGAGCAATCATCAATCAGGTAAGGCCGTTGATTTCTATGCTTTTGTAAATGGCTCAGCAAGCTGGCGGCCTCATCACCTAAGCATGGTCGCTGGGGCGATTATGGCTACTGCTAACCGACTTTATAGTGAAGGCGAGATTAATATCAAACTCAAATGGGGCGGCGAGTTCGGTTCTGATGAGTTAGATGGATGGGACAAGCCGCACATAGAGATTGCCTAATTTGCACGCTAACCGCCCTGTGATAGAATAACCAAAACTACACAGGGCTTTATAATGTCTTTGATGGCTTGGGCTGGTAATTTATTAGGTTCATCTAATATCGTAGATAAACTGGTCGATGAGGCTGTTAACTCTGATAGCGAGAAAGCTAGAGGGTTGGCAACTGAGCGACTAAAGGCGCTAGCTCCGTTTAAGGTTGTGCAGAGAATAATGGTTAGCGCTGTTATGGCTGTATGGGTGCCGACCGCATTGTTATTGGTTGTGTTTGCATCTTTAAAGATGAATACTAATCTAGAGTGGCTTTTGACTGTTATCAAAGAGCCTTTTATTTATTATCCGACCGGCGCGGCGTTTACTGCTTATCTGGGTGGTGGAACAATTAGCGAATTCAGGAAAAAATAATGCCAACTAAAGCAAAGCCAAAGAAAACACAAACCAAGACTGCGCCGTCAAAACCCAAAAAGAAGAAGGTTGCTGCTGCCGGCGGTGGTCAGAATCTCAATAAGTACAAGAGGGCTTAGTCATGGAATGGTTATTCCCTGCTTTGTTTGCTCTTGCATTTATTAAGACTCAAAAAGACTTGGCGCTAGTTTGCTGTCTGGTATCTAGTGCTAGCTCATTAGCTTACACATTGTGCGATCCTCTCGTGTGGACGTATGAGCAGATGCTGACTCTTACTATTGCACTCAATCTGGTTCTGGCTTTCATATCTAAAATTCACTGGGCAGTATCAAAAAAACCATTAGCGCGCTGTATGTCATGGCTGGCAGTAGCAGCCATCTCTATAAACCTAATACAAGTATTTGAGTTCTATTCTTGGACTTCTAGCGCTTTGCTTCTTGTTCAAATGTTCGCATTGATAGCGATTTTGTCATTGGATGGCCGAAAGGAATACTTGCATGACGTTGCAGCAGGTTTTGTTAGCATTTTTGGCGGTCTGGGCCTTGGCCACAGCGGTAGTAATAGCAGTAAGGGTTGAACGTGACTATCAGCATACAAGACGCCAACGACGCAACAATTATTGCAATATCTGCAATTATGAGCTGGGTTTTCGCGAACATATTTCAAGTAATACCTGCTCTCGTTGCGGTCACATCAATGATATTCATCATTAAGCGGCACTACGAAGATAAGGAGAAGCGGGACGCTGAGATAAGACTGCTTGAATTAAAGATAGCTGAGGCGGAAAGAATTGCCGATTCTTTGTAAGTTAAAGCTTCACAAGTGGCGCAAGTCAGAAAGATATATGGAAAGCCCGCTAGCATATCAGTGCCAGCGGTGCGGAAAGCATGATATCAGGATTTAGATTTCTTTGGCCTTAATGGCTCGCTCATCTTTTTACCGTTTAGTTTATCTTTCTTATAGTTAGCATTCATCTGTTCTTTGGCGGTCATAGAGCGGCATTTAGTATTGTCTTCGATAACCTCATAACTCCCACCGCTGGCAATGAATGCCTCAACTTCTAGTCTCAGTCTCTCAGCTTCGTCAATCTTCGCACTGGTCAGTTGTGGCGGTTTAGGCGCTGGAGTATTAGCTCTAGTTTCTAGCAGTTCTGAATGATTCATTTTATTTTCCTCTTTGTATTGATTATTTATTTAATTGCTATAGTATTAAAAATATAAATTAAGTCAACACTAAAGAGGAAAGATGAGTGAGTAATTTAAATAAACATATTTTTATGGTAATGAAATGGCTTGATGATCCTAAGTCAGTAAGTCAAGAGGAGCGAGAAGAGAATAGTAAGGCTGCCGCTGCCGCTGCCGCTGCTGCTGCTGCTTATGCTTTTTCTGCTTTTTCTGCTTTTTCTGCTGCTGCTGCTGCTGCTGCTTTTGGAGCTAATGCTGGAGAGGCTGAAAAATGGGTCAATAAATACTTCGAAAGAACAGGTGAGAACAAGCAGGACTATATTGATGCTATAGAAGCTGATAAGAAGCTTGAGGAGCCAGAAGCTAAAGAGTGGGACGGTGAGGGCTTGCCGCCTTTAAATAGCGAGGTTCTTCTTTGTGATGAGGAAGGGTATTTATTTTCATCCGCAAGTAATGAGAAAGTGTCTATTACTGATGATGAGGTTCTTATTGTAGTTTCCATTGGCGCGCGGCACGACAACGGAAATCCTGTCGTTACATTGATGGCAAAAGATAGCAAGAATCTGCAAGGGTTTATAACAGTTAATCCTGACTTCTTGGAGCCAGTAAAAACCCAAGAGCAGAAAGATAGGGAGGCTTTTATTGAGAAAGTTAATTGCACCCTGTTTGATGATGCTGGTTCAGTGTTGAATCCACGGGATGCAAAGGCTGTAGCTATAAAGCTGTTCGACGCAGACTTCAAAGCACCGGAGGGTGAGTAGATGAATAGTATCTTGAAGAGTTTTGAGTTCGGAATGCTTATGGGTATTGTTATCGGATTTGTATTTGGCGGTCTTATTTTGGAGTATAGAACAAAGATAAGTGTGGCTGAGTCTTCTGGCTTCACTATCGGGAATGGTGTCTTAGAGCAAGAGTGGCGCTGCCAGCCAATAACAGAACACAAAACACTAGAAGACGCAAAAGCTCAAGTAGAGCGCTATCAAGCAATGGTAAGGGGTTAGGTAATGGATAAGGTAGATTGGAGTAAGGCTCCATCGGATGCGGAGGCGTGTATTGATGGAAGGTTTGAAAAGTGGGCTGGTGGTATTGAGCACTGCTTTAATGGTGGCAAATGGATTACACCTAATTCAAACTGGAGTCTTGCTCGGTATAATGAGACTGGAATGTTTCATATAGAAATACGTCCAGACCAATGGAAGGAAGGAGAGAAGCGAATGGAGCAGATACAGCAAAACGGAAATGACGGACTGGTGTATGATGAGTTAGATGATTACTCTAAGCAACCAAGGTACAAGGGCGATGACGGGCTAGATCACATAGACGAATTCGCCCGTGATAACTCAATAGAAGATTTTAGAGCTGCTATGCGGTTTACCATTGACAAGTACGAAAAGCGACTAGGCAAAAAGGACGCTATGAGCAAGGAGCTGTACAAGATGAGTGACTATTACAAGCGATGGTCAGAAGTTGAGAAGAAGCTAGAGCAGGAGAAAGGCGAATGAAATACTTACTACTAATGCTAATTAGCTTTGGGGCTATGGCCGAAGAGGATCGCGCTGCGCGAATGGCTGATGCGCTAATTGAGTCTAACTTAATAATCGAGCAGCTGGTTAATCGAATAGAGGAGCTAGAGGCTCAATCATTCAAGGATGTTGAGCAAGCAACACAGTTTAGAAAGATTCTAGTTAAGATAACTCATAACTGTATGACTGGATTGGACTTTGTTTCTGTTGATGACAGCAATAGGACTTATCGGTTTCATTGTCAGGAGGCCTTCGAATGATCAAGCCGCGATTTAAAACTTATTACGCTTATCAAGCTTTTGACATAGTGCCTGATTCGGGAGAGTTTGATTGGGTTGATTATGTTAATAGTGGTAAGTTTGAGGCTTTTGCTGATAAGCAAGAGTAAGAAGGGTATAGGTTTGTTACTGTTTTAATGAATAATGGAGCATATGCTTTATTTGAGAGGTTTTGTAATGACAAGAATGAAAGCTAGCTTGCTTTTTATGGGGCTGTTATCCCTGTTTTTCTGGTCGGGTGTTTTTATTGGACAAGCCCTTTAATTAGGGCTTTTTTACGTTTTGCTTAAACATGTTAGAATGGGGTAAATTAATAGTCAGTGCGACAGGGTTGCACTTATGAACGGGGTTCTATGACTAGTAAGAAAAAGCCTGATTTAGATAGGTTTATTCAGAGGTATATTGAGAACGGATGTAAGAATGCGAAGGATGCAGCGATATTTGCTGGGTATAGTGAAAGGACGGCGGATCAGCAAGGAAGTCGTTTGTTAAAAAATGTCAAGGTAATTGAGGCTGTAGAAAAGTATAAGAAGGAACAGCTTAGTGCTCATATTTGGCGAAAGGAAGAAAAGCTAGAGCTGCTGCAAAAGATAGCGTCTAACGGCATTCGCGACGTGGTTGATAAAGATGGCAATATCAAGATGGAAAATCCGTCAGCCAGTGTTGCAGCGATCAAGGAGCACAACTTAATGCAGGGTGATAATGCGCCTGTCGAGGTTGAAACTAAAGGTCAGCCTTTAAGTATTAGCTTTGATGTCAGGAACCCAGTGGGTGAAGTAAAGACAACGAATGCTAAGCCTTAGTAATCCTCAATCAATTTTCTTAAATGGCCTTAATACTAAGTATCGGGGTTATGTTGGTGGCTTCGGATCTGGTAAAACCTTTGTTGGCTGTCTTGATCTGCTTATCTTTGCTAGCAAGCACCCAGGAACAAGAATGGGCTACTTTGGCCCAACCTATCCAGCAATTAGAGATATTTTCTTCCCCACCTTTGAAGAAGCTGCGCAGATGCTTGGTTTTGTTGTTGATATTAAGGAGTCAAACAAAGAGGTTCATATTTATAGGGATGGCAAGTTCTACGGTACTGTAATCTGTCGCTCAATGGATAATCCTACTTCGATAGTTGGTTTTAAAATATCTCGCGCCTTGGTTGATGAGATTGATGTATTGAAGGCAAAGAAAGCTGAGGAGGCATGGAATAAAATCGTTGCCCGCCTTCGTCTTGTTATACCTGGAGTTGAAAACTCTATCGGTGTAACAACAACGCCTGAAGGGTTTAAGTTTGTTTATAATAAGTTCGCCAATAATCCTACTGAATCCTATTCAATGGTGCAGGCATCAACATACGAGAATGCTGAATTTCTACCGCCAGATTACATAAGCACACTTCTAGAGACGTATCCTGAGCAGTTAATTACAGCATACCTTAAAGGGGATTTTGTAAACTTAACCTCTGGCACTGTTTACCGCTCATACGACAGGGTGAAACATAGAAGCCGAGAAGCCGTGCAGGATGGCGAGCCAGTGTTTATAGGTATGGATTTTAACATTGATAAAATGGCCGCCACGATTTACGTTCTCAGGGATAAAGCCTTTCATGCGATTGATCAGATCAAAGACGGCTACAATACGCCAGAGGTTGCCGACATAATTAAGCGAAAGTATAAAGACAAAGGTCACAAGGTCATCATCTATCCAGATAGCTCGGGCAAGAATAGAACCAGAATGGGTGGCGTTAGTGAATCTGATATATCAATACTAAAAAACGCGCCTTACAATTTCCAGTGCAAGTTCAAGCCGACCAATCCGCCAGTTAAGGATAGAATAAACGCAACTAATGCAGCTTTCGAGACTGGCAGGTTGTTTGTTAATGATGAATTATGCCCTGATGTTGCGGCATGTTATGAGCAGCAGGTTTACGCCGAAAATGGCGAGCCTGATAAGAGTGCGGGAAATGATCACCAGAATGACGCTTCTACTTATCCAATAGCTTATGAGTTGCCAATACATAAGCCAGCAACCAAGATTAACGTACGCTTTGGCGCTTAGGTGCCTAATCATGCTAACATTACGGAAAACCAATATAGGCTAGATAAATGTCTAATGTAAGATTCATTCACCCAGAATATGCAGCCAAGGCTGACAACTGGAGAAAAACAAGGCTGGCGTGTAGTGCTAGCGGTATTAAAGACGCAGGCGAAACATACCTGCCAATAGCTCAAGATAAAGACCCGGTTAAATACGCAGCGTACAAGCAAAGAGCTTTATACCTTGGCGTTACTGGCCGCACTCGGTCGGCTTTAGTGGGTGCAGCTTTCCGTGTTGAACCTTCTTTTGGTGAAGATTTACCGACTCAGTTAGAGTTTATTCAAGATGACTTTGACGGCTCAGGAATGTCAGTTGATCAAGTGTCAAAGCGCATGGTTAGCGAATGCCACACAACTGGCCGTCATGGTCTGCTGGTGGACTTTCCTAGCGTTCCTGCTGGTATTAGTCGAGAAGAAGAGGAAAGGCTAGGCATAGCGCCATACGCTGTTAGTTATAATGCCGAGTCGATCATTAACTGGGAAGAGTCAAAAGTAAATGGAAAAACACAGCTATCTATGGTCGTCCTGCAAGAGGTATCGCGAGAGGCAAAGGACGGCGATGAGTTTGAGACTGAGCAGGTTATTAGATATCGCTCATTGCAACTGATTGATGGTCGTTATGTTGTGCGTCTATGGGATGAAGGTGGCGATGCAATAGGTGAACCGCTAGAACCTAGAATTAACCGTCAGCGCCTTGATTATATCCCGTTCTTTTTCACTGGCTCAGAAGATAATAAGGCATGTGTCGATGATATTCCGCTAGAGTCGATAGCTGACATTAATATAGGGCACTATCGAAACTCAGCAGACCTGGAGAAAAATTTATTCATACATTCAGGCGGACTGGTTGTTATTTCATCTAGCATGGACAGCACAGAATGGAATGAAGTTAATCCGACTGGTGTTGCTGTTGGTGCGGACAGTGGTTTGAAGTTAAATCAAGGTGATGATGCTAAGCTGCTACAGCTAGGCCCAGCGCAAGCCGTTGATGAGGCTATGGTGCGCAAAGAAGAGCAGATGATTGCCATTGGTGCGCGCTTAATAACATCAGGCAATATAAACGAGACGGCGGAAGCGGCTAGAATCTCTGCCAGCTCTGAAACCTCGGTTCTTGGCACTATCGTTGATAACGTAGAAGAAACGATCAATAAAGCATTAGCTGTAATGGCTGAGGCGCTATCGGTTGATGCTCCAGCCTATAAAATGAATCGCGACTTTTTCGATTCTAAGCTAACAGCACAGGAATTCATGGCAATCAACGTCATGTATGATGCTGGCCACTTGGCACAATCAGACGTGCGTAATGTGCTGCGTAAAAATGGCGTTGTGAATGCTGAGCGCACTGATTTGGAAATAGATAACGAGAACGCGAGCAATACTGTTCTATGATTAATACGATAAAGAGTTACTTTTACAAAAAGGTTAGCGATAGTGCATTTACTTCCAACGCACTCGGGCTTAGGGTTGTAGGTAGGCTTTATATTGTTGAGGTTTTTGGTAAGAGTTTGCTGATAGGTGTCGGCAATAAGTTTCAAATACTGGGTTTTACCTTTAATTGTGGTGATAAATGAGCGCGACAAGCTATCTAATTGACGCAACCACTAGGCATGCCATATTTGTTGAACGATACGGTCACGGGCGATATAACGACCTAGAGCCTATTCTCAATGACATGCGAGATAAACTGGTTGCTCGATTAGCTGGTGAGAATCTTACTGAGTTTCAGTTTTTCCGCGCTCAAGAGTTACTGGCTGACATTGATGATATTCTTGCGGATAGCTGGCAGCAGTTCGAGCTTGATCTAGGTGGCTACATTAGTGAGTTCTCAGAGTATGAAGCAGGTTTTAATACTCGTATGCTGCAAGGCGCTATTGATGTTGATGCGGTAAAGCCATCCATTGAGCAACTTAATGCCGCCCTAGAAAATACCGATATGGTGCTGACTCAGGCTAGTGGCGCAGTTGAGCGGTTGACCATTAGCGAGGCTATCGAGCAGTTTAGCGCCAAGAAATCGAGAGAGATTCGCGGCATTATTCAGCAGGGCTTTATTAGTGGTGAGACTACTGATGAAATAACGCGCAGAGTGGCTAAGCAGGTGGATGGAAGAACTAAAGCTCAAGCAAGAGCTTTAGTGTCGACCACAATCAGCTCAACCTCTAATCAGGCGCACTCTGAAACAGCAAGAGCCAATAGTGATGTATTGCGAGGCGAGCAGATAATAGCAACCCTTGATAGCCATACTTCTGATATTTGCATTAGTGCTGATAAGACTATCTGGCCTGTCGATTCTGGGCCGTTTCCGCCACTCCATTGGGCGTGCCGGTCACTTAGGGTTATGCTGGTAGAGCAGAAATACGCAATACCAGGCTTAGAAGGAACAAGAGCCAGTGAGTCTGGCCAAGTGTCAGCTAATCTGAGTTACCGAGGATGGTTAAAGCTACAGCCCAAAGAAGTCAGGGAGCGAGTTAACATTAAAAAAACTTACTCCCTTGCAGAGCTTGCGGAGTTAGAGCCGGTTACTTTTCTTTAGATGCGTATTCTACCATTGCATTTAACGCACACAGTAGGATTGGTAAATATACCGGAGTTAATCTCGCATGTGCATATTTTCATATCGACTACAGAGAACTTTAGCGGCTTAAACTCTGAAAGCTCTGGCCATTCGTATTCTCCGACAATATAGCTAGGCTTTCGCTCTAGCTTCTCTTTAATTGTCAAGAACGGACTTCCAGCCTCAACGCCCCTAGCAGTATCAATAAGGCCGACAAGTAAAGTCACCTCATTATCTGTAAAAGTAAAAGTGTTCATTTCTGCTCCTTAATGGTGATTGCCCCAGTGTGTTTGCCTACTTGCGGCTCGACAATAATAGTTTCTTTGCTTTTGGAATTCCCCTGTGATTGATGATTGCTCTTGCTTCTAATTCATAGCCGACTCTAATACTGCAAAGAACAGCGCCAAGGGTAATGCCGCTAAGCTCTTTAAAGGCCTTAGCTTGCGCGTCAAGCGACCTATTACCCAGCTCCAGCAATGCCATTTGTTTGTTTATATTGCTCATTCTGCACCCTCTATAAGCTATCTAACTTCGTATTCTTTCATTCTTCACCCCTCAAAACAGCCAAGAGCCGCCCCTTTCGTTTAATTGCCACAATCAGTCCTTGCTTATCATAAAGAAGCTCACCTTCTCGGACAGGTTCTTTCCTGATATGAAATGCTGATTTGCGTATATCGTTTGTTATTAACTCCATTGGCATGTTATTCGGCACTGTTGATTTCAGCCACTAGATTTCTAATATCGCCCATCTTAATCCTTAGTCTTGCTTTGTGCGGCAACCCCTTGCTAACAGCGCAGGTTCTTGGCTGGCTGACAACATGCATATCGCCATATCTAGCTATAAATGCCTTTCTAAAAGCGCTACTGTAGGTGCGTTTAAATATTGGAGCTATTTCTTCATACGTCACTGTTGAGTTATCGCTTATAGAGTTCATCCAGTCGGGTATTTCTGGCTTATCCCATATTTCCATTTGTCTAGCCACAATCTCTCTCCTAATTAATATCTAATTAACGATAATTCAACACCTAAAATAAGGCTAATTTATCTCATGAATGTGCATCATTCACCAAAACTATTGACTAGCACCTTTTTTATGTATAATGGCCATAACGGGGCAGGGCCTCACTATCTAAAGAACTGGGTTCTAATGACTGATAAAACGTACACTCAAGAAGAGTTAGATGCTTTAGTTGCTGAGCGATTGGCTACTGAAACAGAAGGCTTGAAAAAAAAGAATGAAGAGCTGCTAACTGAAAAGAAGCAAGTTTCACAACGAGCAGCAGAGCTAGAAGAAGCTCAGAAAAATGCAGAGGTCGAAGGGCTGAAGCAAAAAGAAGAATTTAAGACCTTGTACGAGCGAGAGCAAGACACGGTTAAAAGCCTTCGCGAACAGATCGCAGCAAAGGACGAGAAAGAGCGCAAAGACGCTTTAGCCTTGGCAGCTGTTGAGCTTAGCGGCTCACTAACTCGCGATACTACGAAGGCTGGATTGCTAGCAGAGCAGGCGGCAAAGCACGCTACCTATATCGACGGCAAAGTAGTTTATGAAATTGGCGGCGTAGAAGTTGATGCCGATAAGGTAAAAGAACATTTGACCAACTCCTTTGGTTTTTTGGTTGATGGCAGTGGTAACACTGGCGGCGGGGCTGCTGGTTCAAACAATGGCGGGGCCATTACTAAAAAGTTCAGTGAGTATTCTGCCGGTGAGTTGAAGGCTATCAAAGATTCGGACCCAGCAAAGTATGAGCAACTTAGAACGACAGCAGAACATCTGCAACGAAAATTTTAATTAGGAGTCTCATAAATGAGCACAGTACAATTAGCTGACATCGTAGATGTCACAATCTTTCAAGACTTGCCGCCAGTAAACAATCCAGAGATGACAGCTTTTGTCGAGTCTGGCGTTGTTACTCGCACACCTTTATTTGATGCCTTGGCAAGCGCAGCAGGTAAAACTGCCGAGCTTCCGTTTTGGAATGACATCGACCCAACAGATGAGGCGAATTTATCTAACGATAATCCAGCTTCCATTGGTGTTGCTGACAAGATCACTCAGGGCGAACAAATCACGCGCAAAGCCTTCTTAAATAAAGGCTTATCAGCTTCCGACCTTGCTAGTGAGTTAGCAATGGGGCCAGAAGCTATGCAGCACATTCGTAACCGTGTTGATACGTACTGGACACGCCAATGGCAGCGCCGCTTGATTGCCTCTGCTGATGGTGTTCTAGCTGACAACGTGGCGAACGATTCTGGTGACATGGTTCATGATGTGGCCTCAGAGTCTATCGCTGGTCAAACGGCCTCTACCAAGTTTAGTCGTGGCAACTTCACTTCAGCCGCATTTACTCTTGGTGATGCTTTTGAGAATACTGGTGCTATCGCTGTTCACTCTGCTATCTATAAACAAATGGTAGACGGTGATGACATTGACTTTATTCCAGACTCTCAAGGTCGTATGACCATTCCAACATTCATGGGCAAGCGCGTGATTGTTGATGACGGTATGACTGTTACACCTGGATCAACTGACGGATTCAAATATACCACGGTATTATTTGGCGAAGGTGCGTTCGGTTGGGGTGAGGGGATGCCAAAAGTCCCAGTAGAGCTTGAGCGTGAAGCATCGCAAGGCAATGGTGGCGGTATCGAGACGCTATGGACTCGCAAGACCAATATCATTCACCCTGCTGGGTTCCAGTCAACCGGTACGCCTGCTGGCGACTCGTTCACACTAGCTGAGCTTCGTTTGGCTACTTCGTGGAATCGTGTTGTTGATCGTAAGAACGTACCTCTGGCATTTTTGGTTACTAACTAGCCATAAATGATTAGCCAAAACCCCTTGCGATAACATCAATAGGGGTTTTATTTTGAGGATTTACAATGCCAGAAAAACTAAACAAAGATGGCCTGCCAATTGGCCAGCCTGTATCTTTCGAAACTCTACAAAAAACACTAAGCAAGCATAGAGAGGCTGCAAAAAATGCCAGTAACACTAAACAGCCCAAAGCTCGCCGATCCAAAAAGCCTACAGTTTCAGATGTGGAAGAAACAGCAGGACAGAAAGAGGCGTAAAAACCCCTTTGTACCTGAGTTATTCGAGCGCTACTTCCGCCGCAACGAAGGAACAACAGACTACGCGACTATCCCAGAAGTTACGCTGACTGGGGATTTTGTCATTGAGTTTGGATTTTTAACCAGTTCAACAAAAGACCTTCAAACTTTATTTAGTCACGATTCTACTAACAACGAGATTGGTTGCGACATACAGTCCAGTGGCAATATTAGGGTATTTAACTTTAATGCTGCTGGCAGCTTGCAGACAATATTGATTAGCCCTGACGGCGGTCTCAATGATGGCTTATTTCATAGCGTTATTATTGAGCTGTCAGGGCTAACTCCTTCTATTACTATCGACGGAGTTAAAACAATTGGCGCAGACTGGGTAGGCTATGACGGCGCTAAAATATCAAGCTTGCTGAGAAGAGTATTGGCTGCTAGTCGTGAATTTGAAGGCATCCTAGCTAACCTAAAAATCTGGGATAACGGCACACTAATACGCCACTACAAACTAAACGATAACTCTGACATATTAGCTAATAGTGCTACTGTGCTGGGGGGTGAGCTGGTTATTAACTCCAATTGGACGGATGGTTCAACAGGTAGTGCCACAGCTAGTATTGATGGTGTCGGTGAGTTTACTCTTACTCGTGTTGATGCTGGTAATGTGGGCAGGCTTGATCAAGTAATTGCAACAGAAATTGGCAAGCAGTATATGTTTACTGTAATTAAGACAAGTGCCGATCATTTCGCTATGCGTGTAGGCACTAGCCTTGGCGTGGCTGATGTACTTGATAAAAACCTGACGCTATCAGCGCCACAAACTAGCACTGTAATATTTACAGCAACAACGACAACAACTTATATAAACTTCCGTAGTACTACCAATAACGGGATCTCTACAGGAAATATGTCATCAATCCGCCAAGCAGACGGCTACGGCACAGTAATAAACGGTAACGCTGACGACTGGGGTTTGTTTACTGAGCAGGCAACAGGTGAGTGGTTGGGTCAGGAGTTGATCACTCAGGATGTATGGGAAAATCCTGATTCTGTAGGTGCTCAATGGGGGTTTGCAAATAACCAGTGGACCATGATTAGTGATGGCTCGATAAGTGCTCTATCTTTATTACCCTTTGGTAGTCAGCCTGATGTCATGCGCTTGATAGGCAATATAGTTTCCATTGATCAGAATAGATTGGCGACAAACCAATCTGGTTCAATCGGAGAAGGTCAGTTTGATAGTGCAGGGCCATATGCGTTCGAGTGGAGCAAGGCTGTGTATGGCGGCCAGCAATTCAAAAGAGCGGGAGGCGCTGTAACAGCGACCATTGATAAACCATCACTAAAAGAGGTTCTAAACGTAGCATGATAGAAGAATACATAGAGCCTAAAACACACTCGATAGTATCGTGTGAAGACGGCAATGCTTGCGAACTACGCCCTAATCACGTTGGCGAGTTGGTGACTTATAAAGGCGTTACTGGTTGGCTCATACGTTATGTGACGACCTGTAGTCATCAGTTGCTTACGTTATCACTAACAGAAGCTAGAGAGTGCTTAAAGCTCAATGCGCCTGATACTGATATTTAGCCTTATCCTATGTGCGTCCTGTTCATCTAATCCAGATGCAGAGGCACACAGGCTAGCTTTATGGAATTTTAATTATGAGAAAGATATTGATAACGAGTATCGAATTTATAATTATATCGACCGTCCTTTTTTTGGTGACTGCGAAGATTTTGCATTTACTTTGCAAAAGGTTATTGGTGGAGAGGTTTGGTATATCGACAGAGGGCAGGCAGTAGCGCACGCAGCGCTAGTTAAAGGCGGCTGGGTTTATGACAGCATCTATAAACGCAGAGTGTCAAAAAATAGATATAATGGCGACTTTAAATACATAATGAGAGCTGAATAATGGCTAATGATTGCCCGTACAATATACAAGACTTTGGCCCTAGCGACTTAATGACAAGTGAAGTCATTAATGAGCGAAGAATGAAGGTTTCTTTAGGTAACGAACTTGCCCACTCCGCCTTCGGAGAGTTGCAAGCAGTCCAACCAGTGCCGGTTATTCAGATTACTGCTCAGTACGGGCTTAGATCTGAGGTTGAAACCGTTGCAATTGGTGGAACTGCTACGGCTGTAGATTCAAAATTTAGAGTGTCAACAGGCGCTGGGGCTGGAAATATATCTTCGATAGCATCAACAAAGCTTGCAACATATCGAGCAGGGCAGGGATTGCTAGCCAGATTTACAGCGCTTTATACTACTGGTGTTCCGAATAGCTCCCAAGTGGCTGGCCTTTTAACATCAGAGAGTCTAATAGGGTTTGGCTATGATGGTGATGAGTTTGGTATTGTTTTAGCTCGTGGCGGCGAGCTTGAGCAGTGGGAAATACAAATAACGAGCGGAGCAGCTGGCAGCGAGTCGGCCACTGTCACAATCGATAGCAATAACTACTCTGTCCCTCTGACAGCAGGAACTCCGCAAAAAAATGCATATGAAATAGCTATTTC
>Ga0193961_1000342_pt1 | contig 18378 bp, 18 predicted proteins | sample FB_4_MG_FD_140371 | JGI IMG/M metagenome (GOLD analysis project Ga0193961, IMG submission 140371) | Microbial mat bacterial communities from the Broadkill River, Lewes, Delaware, United States - FB_4_MG | ecosystem: Environmental > Aquatic > Freshwater > River > Microbial mats | place: USA...
ACCTTTTTCAACAATTAAAGCTTTATATGTAGCATTATCGATAGAGATACCTAAAGATTTTGCAATTTGAGAAATCTTTTCTGGCATTACCGAGTCTAACATGATAGAAACTTTAGCCATGATATTCACAATAAGAGCTACTAAAGCCATAGCTTCTTCTTCTCTACCGTCTTTCATCATAGTCCATGGTTCATAATCACCAATTGCTTTATTTGCGATAGTTAATACTTTCCATAACTCTTCAAGGTACCTATTTATTTGCATATTATAAATTAAAGGTTCTGCATTTTCTAAAATAGCATGTACTTCATTTAACTCTGTTTGATGATATTTTTTTACATCTTTGCTTGTAACTTTAAAATCAAAATATTTTCCACTCATACCAGAAATTCTATTTAATAAGTTTCCTAAGTCATTTCCAAGGTCTGAGTTGATTCTATCCATTAATGCTCTTTGTGAGAAATCTCCATCTTGACCAAAAGGTACTTCTCTAAGCATAAAGTATCTAAATGCATCAAGACCATAAGCATCAGCTATCTCTTTAGGATCTACAACATTACCTTTTGATTTAGACATTTTTTCACCATCTCTAGTCCACCAACCATGTGCTGCAATATGATCTGGAAGAGGTAACTCCAAAGACATTAAAAATGCTGGCCAGAAGATAGCATGGAATCGTAAAATATCTTTTCCTACTAAGTGGACTTTGCCAGGCCAAAAGTCCATATTTTTATCGTCTGTTCCATATCCTAATGCAGTGATATAGTTCATAAGTGCATCCATCCAAACATACATAACATGTTTGTCATCATTCATAGAATCTGGTAATTTTACACCCCAATCAAATGATGTACGAGAGATAGATAGATCATGTAAACCACCTTTAACAAAGTTAACGATCTCTTTTGCTTTTGCTTTTGGTAAAATAAATTCTGGATTATTTTCATATAAAGCTAGCAATTTGTCTTCATAATTTGATAGTCTGAAGAAGTAACTTTCTTCTTTTACTACAGTAGTTGGTTTTCCACAATCAGGGCAACCTTCATTATCTATAAGTTGTGCATCAGTAAAAAATGTTTCACAACTTACACAATAGTTTCCTTCGTAGTTACCTTTATAGATATCACCTTTATCAAACATTTTTTGAAAAGCATTTTGAACACCAATTTTATGTTCTTCATCAGTAGTTCTTATGAATTTATCATAAGAGATGTCAAAATCATCCCATAAAGTTTTAAATTTTCCACTTATTTCATCTGCATATTCTTTTGGAGATTTATTTCTTAAAGCTGCACTATCTGCAATCTTCTGACCGTGTTCATCAGTACCTGTTAAAAAAAATGTATCATAACCTACTAATCTTGAATATCTAGCTAGCATATCTGCTATAATAGTTGTGTATGCATGTCCTATATGAGCTACATCGTTGACATAGTAAATAGGTGTTGTTATATATACTTTTTTGCATGAATCTGACATTTTTTTTCCTTGAATCTGTTATTATATTTATGCGCGATTATATCTAAAATTTGCTGAATACGATTTGAGATAATCTAGATAATGTATGTTAGATTAAAATTTATGTTTTTATAGTATAATCACATATGAATTATAATATACTATACATAGATGATAAAACCAATCTCACAAGTCAAGATAAAAATGAATTAGAAGAGATGGAAAATAGTTGTATATTTATTATAAATGATCTAGAACATATAAGTAAATTGTTAGTAGATGAACCTATTAATTTAATAATTTTAAATCAAAATATTATAAACATTGAATCATTAAATGAACTATTTGAAAAACTTTCATTAGATAGCGTAGATATACCTATTTTAATATTAGGAAAAGAAGAAAGTGATTTTTATAATTTTACTAAAATACTAATATTTGATTTTGTTGATATTACAAATAATAAAAACAACTTAATTAAGAAAATACAATTTTGTTATAATTTATATAAAAAAGAATTACAACACAAAGAAGATATGCAAAAGCTACTTTATATAGATAATCTCACGCAACTTCCTAATAGGGTAAAATTGATTAATGATGTAAGAGATACTAGTATGGGTATCACTTCTCTTGCAATAATTGATATTAATTCTTTCAAAGAGGTAAATGATTTTTATGGATATAGAATTGGAGATACAATATTAAATAAGGTTGTATTAACAATAGAAAATATTATAAAACGAACTAATGATCAAGTATCTTTATATAAGTTTTCTGCTGATGTTTATTGTTTAGCAAATAGAAGTTTAAGTATGAGCCATTTTGAAGAGATGGTTGTGTATATATTAGGTGCAATAGAGAGTGAGATATTTACTGTCGATGAACATGAAATAGATATACGAGCAACCGCAGGTATTACTTTTTCTCCTAAAAATAATAAACTTATAACTGCTAATATTGCATTAAAAGTTGCAAAAAAAAATAACAAAGATTATATTGTATTTTATGAAGCATTAGATAATTTTAAAGAGTATCAAAATAATATGTTATGGACAAAAAAGCTAAAACAAGCTTTAGATAAAGATAATATAATAGTATATTTTCAGCCATTAGTAAATAATAAAACAATGAATGTTGATAAATATGAATGTCTTGTACGAATGATAGATGAGGAAAAAGTTATTGCTCCTTTTTTCTTTTTAGAAGTTTCAAAAAAAGCAAATCAGTATAGAAATATTACTAAAATTGTGATTGAAAAATCATTTAAAGAGTTTGAAAACTTACCTTTCGAGTTTTCAATTAATATATCTTATGAGGATATAGAAGATAAAAATTTTTTAAATTTTATTAAATATAAGTTACAAAAATATGATGTAGCTAAAAGAGTAGTTTGGGAAATACTTGAAGATGAAGGTGTTAAGAGTTATGATGTTTTATTTGATTTTATAAAAGAGGTCAAAGCATTAGGTTGTAAAGTTGCTATTGATGATTTTGGGACTGGATATTCTAATTTTGAACATTTGATGAGAATGAATGTTGACTATTTAAAAATAGATGCTTCACTTGTTAAACATGTTGCAACAGATGCCAATAGTTATAAAGTAGTAAAAACAATTGTAGATTTTGCTAAGAGTTTAAATCTTAAGACGATTGCAGAGTATGTTGAGAATGAAGAGATATTAGAAATTACTAAAAAGTTAGGTGTAGATTTTTCTCAAGGTTATCATTTTAGTGCACCTATTGCTAAACCTACGATTGAAAAGTTTTAAATAAGATACACAAAAAAGATTATTGTTCTAAAAAGTTTTGAATCTCACTAGCGATTGTATCTATAGGTTTTTTTGCATCTATAATAAGTAATTCTATTTGTTTACTACCCATAGTATTAATCATATTTATGGCTTCTACCATTCGTGATTGTATATCTAGAAGGTATTTTGATCCTCTTTGTTCTATGCTATCTTGCTCTTTTTGACTAAGTCTAAATTCTAGCTCCTCTTTTGAAAGTTCTAAAATAATAATCTTATCAGGCATAGCACCGTTTAAAGCCATAATATTAAGGCTAATAGCAATTTCTATAGGGGCAGTTTTAGCATAAGCAATACCACTTAAAAATCCTCTATCACTTATAATTATTTCATCAGGGTTTTGTTTTACTATCTCATAACTATGCTCAGCTCGATCTGCTAAAAAAAGGAACATCTCTGCAACTTTTGATTTTGCTTCACCATTTAAAACCATCTCTCTGATTTTTAAACCTATCTGTGTTCCACCTGGTTCTTTTGTAAAAATTGCTTCAGGATATTTTTGTTTTAATATCTCTAATTGTGTTGATTTACCAGCTGTATCTATACCTTCTATTACTACATACATTATTTTATATTTCCTTTTTTTATTAAATCTACGACATTATGTGGTACCAAATGACTAAAGTCACCATTAAAATGAATCAGTTCCCTAACTATTGAAGAACTTACAAAAGCATTCTCTAAAGCAGGCATTAGAAAAATTGTATCTATATCTTTGTCTAAAGAATGATTTGCATAAGACATTTGAAGTTCATATTCGAAATCAGTGGTAGTTCTTAAACCTCTAATAATAGAATACACATTTTCTTCTTTTGCAAAATCAACTACTAAAGAATCGAATGCTTTTGCTGTTACACCTTCAATATCTTTTGTAGCTTCTCGTATAATGTTTAATCGGGATTTGATATTAAACATAGGCTTTTTTGCAGTTGATGTAGCAACGCCTAAAATCACTTCATCGTATACTTTTAAAGCCCTTATTAATATATCCATATGTCCATTTGTAATAGGATCAAAAGTTCCACTATAAATAGCTTTTTTGTGTAAACCCATTTTATTTTCCTTGCCATCTTTTGTATAAATTGTGTTCTATATTTAATAAGTCAAACCATTTTCCTATAAGAAAGTTTTCCATCTCTTGAAGTGTTTGTTGTTCACTATAATAACCTAGTACGGGTGGTGCTATAGAAACATGTAAATGTGATAGTTTAGTCATATTTTCTAGTTGAATACTATTAAAAGGCATCTCTCTAGGTGCTAATACTATTTTTCGTTGCTCTTTTAACATTACACTAAAAACCCGTGTAATTAGAGTATCTGAGATACCAACTGCACATTTTGCAAGAGTATTCATACTACAAGGAACAATAATATATCCATCAGTTTTAAATGAACCAGAAGAAACTGCTGCAGCAAGATTATTATCATCAAGATAGGTGACATTTTCTAACTTTTTATATTTTATATTTTCTTCCAGCTTTAAAGCCTTTTTGGCTGCATGTGAAACAATAGCATATACTTCTATCTCTTTTGGAATAAGACTTAAAAATTTAAATCCTAGTTGTGTACCTGATGCGCCTGTTATCCCTACAATAATTTTCAAATTTATAACCTTTTTATTAAAGATAATTATTTTATCGAAAATTCACTTTTGAATATATTTGTCATAATTAAAATACAATTCTTAATATTAGATTAAGTATAAATAGTGTAACATTCTGTATAAGAATTAAAATTTATATAATAATTATTGTAATATTATTATACTTAAATTATACAAAATATATAAGGTAATAAAAATGAAAAAAGTAGCAAGTTTTATAAGAGTAAATAGAAATAATGATGAATATACAGATGCACAAGCTATAGGAATTGCAAAATATTTAAAAGAAAATAATCTAAATTTAGATAAAAATATTGAAGTTGAAGTAAATATTCCTAATGAAGAAGAAAATATTTTTAAAATTTTGGAAACTTGCAAAGATGGTTGTACTGTAGTTGTATATAACATTAATGTTTTTGGAAGAACTACTGCTTTAATTTTAAGTAATATAAAATATTTAATAGAACATGGTGTTAGAATAATTAGTGTTCAACAAAATTTAGATTTTGTTAGTAATGATGATATGTTAACAAAAATGATTTTAGGTGTAATTCGTATGACTATAGATTTAGAAAAAGATCTAATGAGTTTAAGAACCAAAGAAGCTTTAACAGCAAAAAAACTTGATGGTATAAGTTTAGGAAAACCTAAAGGAACAATACAAAAATCAAAATTTGATCTGCAAAGAGATAAAATTGAAGAATTATTAGCAGTTGGATTGAGTGTGAGAAAAATAGCAAAAGTATTGGGATACAATAATCATATTGGATTAAATAACTATGTTAAAAAAAGAAATATTAGAGAAGATATTATTACTCATACAGAACATAGTGCACTGGCGAGTTAAATTTTACTTTTTTATTATACAAATATGAAAATTAAAGATATTATTAAAGAAAAATAGGTTATAAATCCATTAAATTTAATTAAATAGGAATATCAAATATGTCATTAATGATAACAGATGAATGTATTGCATGCGATGCATGTAGAGAAGAATGTCCAAATGAGGCAATCGAAGAGGGTGATCCAATATATATAATAGACTCTGATATGTGTACAGAGTGTGTTGGAAGTTTTGATGAACCACAGTGTATTGAAGTTTGTCCTGTTGATTGTATTGTATTGGATCCAGACAATCAAGAAACAATGGAAGAGTTACAGTTTAAATTTGATCAACTAGAAAAAGAAGAGTAATATGGCAAAAATAACAACCATTATAGATATCGGTTCCAATTCGATGAGGATGGTTGTTTTTAAAAAAACCAGTAGATTTGCATTTCATCTAATAAATGAATCAAAATCAAAAGTAAAAATTTCTGAAGGTTGTTATGAAAATAATGGTAACCTACAAACTATCCCAATGCAACGAGCCTTCGATGCTTTAGAATCATTTTTAGAAATAGCAAAAAATTTAAAATCAAGAAAAATACTGTGTGTTGCAACATCTGCATTACGAGATGCTCCAAATAAAAAAGAATTTTTATCAAGAGTCTCAAAAGAATTAAAGCTAAATATTAAAGTTATTGATGGAAAAACTGAAGCACTATATGGTGGAATTGCTACATTAAATCTTTTAGACTGTCAAGACTTTACTACAGTAGATATAGGTGGTGGAAGTACAGAGTTTGCTTTTATAAAAAATGGTAGTATTGTTAATACGATCTCTTTGGATATTGGTACCGTTCGTATAGAAGAATTATTTTTAAAAAAGAATGATATAGAGGGTGCTAAAAAGTTCATTTTAGATCAACTATCAATAATCGATGAAAAATTACCTACTGTAGTTGGTTTAGGTGGAAGTGCTCGAGCATTAAGTAGGATTATTAAGAAGAGAGAACATTATCCTTTAGATAATTTACATGGTTTTACTTACAATGCACAAGAAAAATTATCTTTTTTTAAAAGTATTATAGAAGCTGATGATGCGGAAGAATTAAAAAAACTAGGTGTTGAAAAAGATCGTTATGATACTATATCTTCAGGTACAATTATTTTTAAAATGATTGTAAAATATTTTGAAGTCAAAAAAGTAATAACAAGTGCGGTTGGTGTTCGTGAAGGTGTTTATTTAAGCGATATATTAAGAACTTCTAACTATAAATTTCCTGTTAATTTTAATGTCAGTGTTCGTAGTTTACTTGATAGATTCGTTGATGATAAAGCACAAAGTGCGTATTTAGGTAATAATGCTAGAAAACTTTTTGAAATATTAAAACCTTTGCATTGCTTAGATGATAAATATCGTTCTATATTAATAATTGCTTCAAAATTAGAACAAATAGGTATCTCTTTAAATTTTGATAGAAATGAAGACCACGCTTTTTGGTATATTTTAAATGGCTTGACTTATGGTTTTACACATGAAGATAAAATGTTAATTGCAACAATTGCTAGATTTACTAAAAAATCTTTACCAAAGAAAAAAGATATACAAAAATTCAAAGATCTTTTACCTAATATTAAAGTGGTTCGGTGGTTAAATTTTATGATGACACTAAATATTTCTTTAAATAGTGAATTTAATAAAAAGAATTATGATTATGAATTAAATGAAAATACCTTAACTATTAAAGCTTTAAAAAAACAATATATAGTGAGTAAAGATATTGAAGGTATAAAAGCACCTATTGATTTAGTTTTGGATTATGTTTAAGTGGATACTTTTGTTGAGAACACAAAAATAATGAAAATATGTATTGTTAAATTGTCTGCGATGGGTGATATTATTCATGCCATGATTGCCTTACAATTTATAAAAAAGAATTTTCCAAATGTTACTATTGATTGGATAGTTGAAGATGGATTTAAAGGTGTTTTAGAAAATAATCCCGATATTGACAATATTTTACCTGTAAATTTAAAAGCGATCAAAAAGAATAAATTAGAAATTTTTAATCAAATTAAATTATTGAATGAATATGCAAAAAATAATTATGATATAGTTATTGACGCACAAGGATTATTAAAATCTGCAATTGTTTCAAAAATTGTGGGGGGAAGAATAGTTGGGAGTGAAATTATTGGTTTTGATAAAGATTCTATTAGAGAGGGAATAGCTAGTTGGTTTTATGATAAAACGGTAGCTATTGGTTATGAACAAAATGTTATTGATAGAAATATTGAAGTTTTATGTAAATCGCTCGGGCTAAATATTTTAAATGAGGATATATTATCTAAAAAAGAGTTTTTATATTTTAATGAAAATAATATTTCAGAAACATTTGATATTATTTTTGTTGTGGGAGCTTCAAAACCTAATAAAATGTATCCTAAAGAAAAATACCTTGAGGTAGCTGAACAACTAAAAGAAAATATTTTAGTTGTTTGGGGTAATGATGAAGAATATGAGATTGCACAGTGGCTTAGTTCTCAATCTACTTTTATTAGTATTGCTTCTAAGGGTAATCTAAATGACTTAAAAAGAATTATTTCAAAAGCAAAATTAATAATTGGTTCAGATACAGGTCCTACTCACATGGCTTGGGCTTTAAATATTCCATCGATCACTATTTTTGGTAATACACCTGAATATAGAAATACATATATTACTGATATTAATAAGGTTATAAAATCTTCAAGTGAAGTAGATCCATTAAAACTAGATAAAAATGATTTCTCTATTCAAGATATAAAATCAAGTGATGTAGTTACATTAGCAAAGGACCTATTATAATGTTTGATTATTTTATATTTATTTTTTATAAAACATTTAAATTTATAGTTTTGTTATTACCTAAGTTTATCATAAAATTTTTTCTTGATATTTTTATAGAGATAATTTTTATTTTTAATAAAAAACACAAAAAGATTGCAAAAGCAAATATTGATTTTGTGTATGGTAATAAGATCAGTGATGATGAAAAAAATATGATTATTAAAGGAAACTACAGAAACTTAGTTTATAATGTATATGAATTTATTGAAAATCAAACATTAACATTAGATGAATTAGAAGAAAAAATTACTGTAGAAAACGAGAATTATATACTAGATGCAATTAATAATAAAAGAAAAATTATCTTAATTACTGCACATTATGGAAATTGGGAATATGGAAATACATTTATTCCTTTAAAATATGCCCCAACAACTATGGTAGGAAGACCATTAAATAATAGGTTTCTTAATAAAGAACTAAATGAAACTAGAACAAGAAACAAAAATGAAATGTTAACAAAAAAAGATGCTAGTAGAGGTTTGGTAAAGGCTTTAAAAAATGATCGAATGTTAGGTTTAGTTATAGATCAACATAACCGTACTGGTGTACCTATTAAATTTTTAGGTCATAAAGTAAAACAAACTGATTCTTCATCGCGGTTATCAATAAAATTTGATGCTGTTGTAATACCTGTGTTTTTTACAATGACAGAATTCGGAAAATATACAGCAAAATTTTATGAACCCATGGAACCAAAAGATTTTGAAGGTGAAAATCAAATTGTTGATTTTACACAAGCACAGGCTAATGTTATGGAACAACATATTTTAGATAATCCTGAACAGTGGTTATGGTTACATAAACGATTTAAAAAATATCATAATGATATATATACAAAATAATAATGAATAATAAACCAAGATACAATATTTTTAAGAACACAAAATATGCCATAGATGGTTTTATACATGCATTTAAAAATGAAAATTCTTTTAAAATTGAATTATTTCTAAGTTTATTTGTTTTTTTTGCAATTTATATTATTGAAGTACCATTATCAGAAAAATTAATCTTATTAATTACTGCATTTTTAGTACTTATAGTAGAATTAATCAATAGTGCGATCGAAAATGTAGTAGATTTAGTAACTCTAGATATTCATCCTTTAGCAAAAAGTGCGAAGGATATTGCATCAACAGCAGTGATGTTTAGTATACTGCTTCACATTATTTGTTGGTTTGTAATTATTTATAAATTTTACATATAAGATAAAAAATGAAATTTTTTTGATAAAAGTATTATCACTATTTTTTTATAATGCTTTTTAGATATAATAGTACTTATAAGAAAGAAGAGAGATTAAATGAAAAGAAAAAAAATATTAGTAACAGGTGGAGCAGGATTTGTTGGTAGCCATCTTTGTGAAAGACTATCAAAAGATGAAAATAATGATGTTTATAGTTTAGATAATTATTTTACAGGAAGTAAAGATAATCACGTAGAAAATGTTACATATATTAAGGGGTGTACTTCTAATATATCAAGTTTAATTCAATTTAATCCTGATATGGTTTACCATTTAGGTGAATACTCAAGAGTAGAACAAAGTTTTGATGATATAGAAAAAGTTTGGGAATATAACAAAGACGGTATTTTTGCTGTTTTAGAATTTGTAAGAAAAGCAGGTTGTAAAATATTGTATGCTGGAAGTAGTACAAAATATGGAGATGGTGGTTTAGGAAGAAGTGCTTCTCCTTATGCTTGGACTAAAGCATCAAATACTGAACTTGTACAAAATTATGGTTCTTGGTTTAATGTACCATATGCTATTACATATTTTTATAATGTATACGGTGATAGAGAAATTCAAACTGGGAAATATGCTACACTAATTGCATTATTTAAAGAAAAAATGATTAATAAAGAAACATTAACTATAGTTTCTCCAGGTACACAGAAAAGAAATTTTACACATATTGATGATATTATTGATGGCTTAATATTAGTTGGCGAAAATGGATATGGCGATGAATTTGGTATAGGTAGTGGTGAAGCATTTTCTATTTTAGAAGTAGCAAAAATGTATGGCGGAGAGATTGAAATGTTACCTGAGCGAAGAGGTAATAGAATGACAGCAGATGTTATTAGTGCTAAAACAGAAGCGTTGGGATGGAAACCTAAAAGAAAATTAGCTGATTATATTAATAATTTTAAAAGAATGAATTGATGAAATATTTTAATGATGATAGAGTTCATACTTTCTCCTATATTGAGCTCTTATTAAAAAAAAGCATATACACAATCGCTGTATATGCTTTTTTTATGTGTTTAGTTCGGTTTTATCTTTTTATTAGGAATTATAATACTTCTTTTTCTACTGAAGAAGTAATAAATGCATTTTTATTAGGATTGAGATTAGATTTAAGTGTTTTGGGATATGTTTTTACTCCAATTCTTTTTTATCTTATTTTTTTAAGTTTTACTAAGTCTTTAATTTTTATAAAAGTAAGTTTCTCTATAGTTAAATTTTATTTAATTTTAATTTTAATAATTGTATCTGTAGTGTTGTTTTCAGATATTGCATTTTTTTCTTATTTTTATGAACATATTAATATTATGATTTTTGGAATTATAAATGATGATACAAAAGCATTAATTGAAATAGCAAAGCAAAATTATGATGTTACATTAATATCAATTTTATTAGTTTTCTTTTTTTGTTTATTAATTTTTATTGTAAATAAAATACTCTCGTTTAAAGAAATTAATGTTCGAAAAGTTAGTTTTACTTATAAGTTTATTTTTTTTATTGGATTAATAATGATGACATTTTTGGTCATCCGTGGAAGTATTGGAACTTTCCCTTTATATAAGTATATCCCAGATATTTCAGAAAATAAGTTTATTAATAGTTTACCCCAAAATGGAATTTTTGCTTTGAAATCTGCAATTAAAGATTATAAAAGTTCAAAAGAGGGTACTTATAACTTAATCAAAGAGAATGGATATGAAGGAAAAATTGATCAAGCTATTGAACTATTTTTAAATAAAAAAAATATCGATAGATCAGATTTAATAAAAAATCTTTATAAAATAACTCCAAAAAATGAGATAGTTGAAAAAAATCCTCCTCATGTTGTTGTTATAATGGTAGAAAGTTTTGGTCTTCCTATATTAAAGTATCAAAGTATCGACTTTAATATTATGGGTGCACTTGAAAAACATTTTTCAGACGATTTATATTTTAAAAATTTTATCTCTACAGGTAATGGTACTATTTCATCACTAGAAGCATTGTTGTTAAATATTCCTTCGCGACCCAAAAGTACACCTTTATCTCAAAGTAAATATAGATATTCAGAGTTTCAAAGTGCTGCTGCTAAGGTATATCAAGATAAAGGATATGAAACTAGTTTTGTTTATGGAGGTAATTTATCTTGGAGAAATGTAGGTTCTTTTTATTCTTATCAAGGATTTGATAATATATATGGACAATCTTCTATTTCCAAGGAACTTAATCTAGAAGGTGATGATGTAAATCATGAATGGGGTATTTTTGATGAATATAGTTACTCTTTTGTATTGGAAAAACTACAAGATGCTAAAAAACCTCAGTTTATATTTTTATTAACTACTAATAATCATCCTCCTTTTAATACACCTAAAAAGTATCAGTCTAAATCACTTAAACTCTCAAAGGAAATAAAAAAGAGTTTCCATGAAGGTGATAAAATTCTTCTTAAGAGGTTAAAAGATTACGCTTACGCATTAGACCAAGCAGGTGAATTTATGAATAAGATTAAAAAAACAGACCTACAAGAAAAAACAATTGTTGGAATAACAGCAGATAACAATACAATAGAAGGAATGATGAATTATGATGATTATTATAATGAGTCTAAAAAAATTCCTTTTTATTTATATATGCCAAATTATTTAAAAAAAGAATATAATGATACTATATCTGGATCACATAAAGATATTTTTCCTACAATATATAATATTAGTTTATCAGAAGCTCCCTATATATCTTTAGGTACGGATTTATATGATAGTTCTATTTTACACTGTGGTTTTAATAAAGCTGGTGTTATTATGACAAAAGAGGGTGGTTTTAATTTAAAAAATGTGAAAACACTTTCACAAAAAGAATGTAGTGAGTATTATAAAGCAACATTATCAATTAGTGAATATTTAATAAAAAAGGATATTGGTGAATAAGGAAATAAATAATAATATAAACTTTATTGAAGAATTTAAATCGAAGGATAAATATACTTTATTTATATATTTATATATCTTTCTAATGCCATGGAATTTTTTTAAAGCACAAATGGGAATTTTTACTTTTATTCTATTTTTTTGGTGGATAGCAAAATATAGATTGACAATTTTCAAAAAGTTGAATTTTATTATTCAATTTAAACCTTTGTTATTATTAGTAATATTTATATTTTATAGTTATCTATCCGTTTTATGGAGTAGCTCCTTTGAAGATGGTTTTGATCATGTTAATAAGTTTCATAAATATTATATTTTTATTATGTTGCCTTTGTTTTTATCTTTAAGATCTAAAGAAGCATTAGATTGTATAAAAATATTACTTTTGAGTATTGGTTTGTATGCTGTTTTTTCCATTTTAATATATAGTGGTCTTATTACTATAGAATCGACTAAAAGTGATATATCTAATCCTAAAGGGATTATGGCATATGCAATTATGTCTGTATTTATGGCTATGGGTACGCTAATGAGTTTTTTTATTGCAAAAACACAGAAAAATAATTATTTGAAAATATTGTTTTACATAATAAGTATATTGTCTTTATTTGCATTATTTATTAATAATAGTAGAACGGCTCAAATTACTTTATTATTAACTGTATCTATTGTTTTTACAATGTATTATAAACAATATATTTTTAAATTTAAAAATATATTAAAAATAGCTATAACTGTCTGTCTTGTTGTCTTTCTTTCGTTTCAATTTCTCAAAGAATCAAATAAAATGTCACGATATATTTCAGCATATAATGAAACTAAAGAAATATATTCAGAAAATAAATATGAAGGTAGTTTTGGATTACGAATTTATTTTAATATGGCGGGATTTGATATCTTTAAAGATGAACCATTATTTGGTTATGGTCCAGAAGATAATATTGAAAAATTTGTTACCTACCAAAAAAATGACAAAAATTACACATTTATAAAAATATATAATTCTTTCCATAGTCAACATATAGATTTATTAACAAGATATGGACTTACAGGTTATCTACTTATTATATTTAGTGCAATATATCTGATCTATTCATTACGACATTTTAGAGAAATATATTATACTGCACTTTCATTTTTCCTGATTGTATTTTTTTCATCTCTTGCTAATGTTATGTTAATTAAAAAGCCATTTAACTATGTATACATAACAATTTTTGTTTTATTTTCCGTTATTGCATATCATAAAAATAAAAGTAGTATTAATGAACTATCTTAAGTTAGACAACTCATTGTTATTGGCAAAGGGTGGTGAACGTTTTTGCTTTATTCATCCGAAAGATCCATCCAAGATTATAAAAGTCTTAAATCCTACTATCAAAGTTCATAATGAACAGAATATGTTGGAAGATAGATATTATACATTCTTGTATTCTAGGTATAGTAAAAGTGAGCTTAGTAATATTACTAAATATTATGGATATATAGATACAAACTATGGTAAAGGTTTAGTTTTTGAGCGAGTTATAGATTATAATGGTGAGAATTCAAAACATTTTAGAGAATATCTTAGAAATAATCTTTTAAGCTTAGATCAAGAACAATTGTTATTAAAAGAATTAAAGTTTTTTTTAGAATCAAAAAATATACTTTTTATAGATGTTAGTACTGTAAATCTTTTTTGTCAAGAAGTAAGTAAGAATTGTTATAAGTTAATTATTTTTGATGGTCTAGGTGCTAGACGGTATGGAGTAAAATTTAGGTTATACTTAAAAAGTGATGTTTTTACAAAATATAAGGTAAAAAAACAATGGAAAAAATTCATTTCTAATTATAAACGAGATAAAAGAATGCATAAAAACGGAGAATGATAAATGAATACTTTAGTGTTAAAAGAAGAAGATTTTGTAGGAAAGGGTAATGAGCGAGTTTGTTATGTTCATCCTACAGATAAAAATAAAGCAGTAAAATTTAGTTTTGAACAAAGTCAAGGACGATCAAAACAAACTACATTAGAAGTAAATACTTACAATAAATTGATTAAAAAGTTTCACAGCGATTGGACACATCTACCAGAATATTATGGTAAGGTACAAACAAATAAAGGTGAGGCTTTTGTTGTAGAGTTAGTACGTGACTTTGATGGTGAAGTGTCAAAGAGTTTTGAATTTTATTTAAAAAGAGATGGTGTTGCTATATATTCAAAAGAATTAGAAACATATAAAAACTATTTTTTAAAATATAGTATTATTTTTAATTATGGGATGATGCCTAAAAATATATTATTAAGAAAGAATAGTGAAACAGATTTTTCACTTGTTTTAATCGATGGATTAGGTGATGTGTCAAAGTTTACTTTACTAAATGGTATCAAATATTTCGCAGCTGCTCGTATTAATAGAAGATGGGAAAAATTTGTTAATAAATATTTGACAAAATATTAATTTTAAATTAGAAGAGATAAGTAATTGTCTCTTTCTTTCTCTTTTGAAAAAAACTCTTTTGCTAAAGTGATATTTTGATGTGAAAGCTCTTTTTCTTTTTCAAAATTTTCTATAATATATTCTAATTGACTATTTAATAAGTTTTGCTGTTGATCTTCAATTAAGTGAATATTAAAGCCTTGTTCTTTCATTTCTGGCATTGATGAATTGTTATAACTAAGGACAATTAATCCATATGATATTGCCTCAATCATAGCATTGCTAAAACCTTCTCCTTTAGTTGGAAATAGGAAAATATCAGAATTAAATATTGCTTGCGTTGGATTATTTGTATGGCCATGAAAAATTATATTTTCTTCTAAGTTATTATTTTTGATGTAGTTTACTATATCTAAATAGTACTCTTCATCCTCAATACTCCCATAGAAATTACACCTAAATGCTATCCTTTTATCTTTTAATTTACTGCATGCAAGAACAGCATCTTTTTGCCCTTTCCCCCTTACAATTCGTCCTAAATGGACAATATTAATAAGATTATTTTCTTTCTCTTTTTGAAGATCTTGTTTAGCTTCATATGATGCATAAATAATTTTTAATTCAGATTGATCATTAAGTGGCATTATTTTTTCCATAGAACTCATAATATATTTTGAATTCGCAATAAAATATCTTACATTTGAGTAGATAAGTCTATGAAAGAGACCTTTCTTAGAGCTTTTTTTGTATGTTCCTTGTCTAATAATAAGGTTTATATCTAATCCAAGAAAAGAGAAAAATAGAGACTTTAACTCTGATGCACCTAAAAAAATAACATTTTTTATCTTTTTTCGGATAACTATCTCTCTTATCTCCTTTATTAGTGTAAAACTAAAATTTGTACTATGTTTTACTGTTTCTAATGAAAGATTATAGCTAGGTGCTGATTCTTGTATAAAGCTTTTTTCTCTTGAAATAATAGTAGTATTAACTGAACTAGAAAGAAGCTGTGCAATTTTTAATGAAGCTAGTTCCATCCCTCCATTATTATATGACAAACAAATGATTGCAGTGTTTTGATATGCTTTAATCATTTAATAAAGTCCAGAAATAAAACCATATAGTTTACTTAGCTGTTCATCGTTATTAAATTTAATTTTTGCTTTTTTATACCCTTCAAGTGCTAAAGTATTTTTATATTCTAAATTATTATAAAGAGACTCTATTTTTACAGCTAAATCTTTACTTGTTCTATCAAATAGCAAGCCATCTTTTTCATCCTCGATGATTTCTAATGGACCACCTTGATTTGTAGCAATCATACAAACTTTATTCATCATTGCTTCAATAACAACTAATCCAAATGTTTCTTTTGGTGTTGCTAAAACATTTACATCAAATATTTTCATATGTTCGTTTACTTCTTTTGTGAATCCTGTAAAGAAAATCTGATTTTCTAGTTTGCTCTTTTTTACACTTTCTTTTAGGTTGTTTAAATAAGTATCATCCATAGTATGACCAACTATCATAGCTTTAATATTTGGATTGTTAAGTTCTTTAATTGCATCTATGACTAAATACTGCCCTTTGTTTTCTTGAATTCTGCCTACTATACCAACTACAAAGTCATCTTCTGTAATATTATATTTACTTTTTAAATCTTGGACTTTTTTATCATCTATGTTTTGCTGTTGTGTTCCCATATAAATCATTTCAATTTTTGGTAATATTTCATTTGGAATAAACTTAGCAAGTTGATCTTTTACTTGGTTAGTTACTGCATGCATTCCTGAGACATTTTTATACAGCCATTTATGATAAAAGTCACTTTTAAATCGGGTCATAGTCATATTTCGAGTCTGTATTATCTTTGGATTTTTACTACTTAATATTTTTGCAAGTACTATTGTTGCAATATCTTTTGTCCAGTGAAAGTGTATAATATCGATGTCATTATCATTAATATATTTTGCAAGTTTTAATGCTGGAATTATAGGAAAGAACTTATTTCTTTCAATATGGAATTGATTATTAGAACCTAGGTATTTATCAAGTTTTGTATCTTTTTCAACAATTATAGTACAATTGCTTTGATTTTTAAAACTTTTAAAACAATTTATCATAAATAGTTCTAATCCACCTAAATCAGGGGATAAACAAAATTCCAATATATTAAGTTTTTTTTTCATTATTAAAATACTCCGTCAGTTTAATTTTATCACTAATTAAACAAACTAGTATAAATTATATACTTATAATAGCAAAAAAATGATTATTATGTAATAAAATTATCTTTCCATTTTTCAATTATTGGATTTTCATAAATAATAAAATAAATTAAAAGTCTCTTTTAGCTATAATGGAGATAATATATATAATGAAAGTCTTTAATGAATAATAAAATAACAGTAAATATAATCACTTTAAATGAAGAAAAGAATATAACAGATGCTATCGAATCAGTACGAGAAATTGCTGATGAGATCATTGTTGTTGATTCCTTTAGTACGGATAAAACATGTGATATCGCTTCTTCTTTAGGTGCGAAGGTAATTAAACAAAAATACTTAGGTGATGGTGGACAAAAAGCTTTTGTAGTGGATCATGCCAAAAATGATTGGATATTAAGTATAGATGCAGATGAAAGACTTGATATTGATGCTATTAATGAAATAAAAAAATTGGATTTATCACAAACTCAATACGACTCATTCTCTTTTGCAAGAAAAACCTACGTAGGAAAAAAGTTTATTAAATTATGGTATCCAGATAGAGTAACAAGGCTTTATAATAAATCTAAGTGTGGCTTCTCAACTATTGGAGGACATGCAAAAGTAGAGGGTCAATCTATTCATGATTTAAATGCACATATGCTTCATTATTCATATAGTGGTTATTCTGAAATGATAAAAACTAGTCACAAGTTTATTGAAAGAGGAGCTAGACTAACTTATGAATCAGGAAAACGAGCGAAAAAGTATGATCCTTTAGTTCATGGTTTAGGCGCTTTATTTAAAGCTCTGATTTTGAAGGGTGGTTTATTTCATGGTGTAGATGGATTTAATGTTGCTGTAGTTTCAGCGTTTAGTTCATATATGAAATATGCTCTGATGATAGAGCTAGAAGAAAATAGCAAATGATTAAATTAATTGTAAATGAAGGGTGTAATAACTTTAAAAGTTTCCTTCAAAATATAGAGAA
>Ga0193961_1000346_pt1 | contig 18257 bp, 13 predicted proteins | sample FB_4_MG_FD_140371 | JGI IMG/M metagenome (GOLD analysis project Ga0193961, IMG submission 140371) | Microbial mat bacterial communities from the Broadkill River, Lewes, Delaware, United States - FB_4_MG | ecosystem: Environmental > Aquatic > Freshwater > River > Microbial mats | place: USA...
CACAGTTTTTCCATGTAGTGACACGCCGTTGATGGTGTCCCAGATGGCTTGCCAATCTTCTTGAATTTCACCGAAATCCCATGTCGAGATGCCGAGTAGCAATAGGTCGTACTGCGCCATTGCTTCTAGCGGTGTTTCTTTGACATTGTGGATGTCGACCAACTCTTCACCAATGATGGCGCGCATCTTTTCTGCTGCCATTTCGGTGTAACAAGTGGTTGAACCATAAAATAGACCGATTTTCATCATTACGTTTCTTTGTTGTTGAGCGGTTGGCGAATTCTAACCATAAAACGGCGAGCTTTGCAGCGAATATCCACTGTAATTGAGTTTTTTATGGCAATATTTGCTGTACGCATTTACAGTGAAGCGAGTTAGTAAGCCTAAAATAGAGAGTTGTTGTGCCAGAAGTAATGTCGCCAGATCATGGTATTGTTGAACAGTTTCTCGATGCGATGTGGATGGAACGAGGTTTATCGGAAAATACGTTATCATCTTACCGTACCGATTTGTTGAAGCTGCTGACGTGGATGCAAACACACAACTATCGACTTGATTTCATTAGCTTGTCTGGTTTGCACGAATATCAAACATGGTTGGCTGATCAAGATTATAAGCAGACATCACGGGCAAGAATGCTGTCGGCTATTCGTCGTCTATTTCAATATCTTCATCGAGAAAAAATTCGCAGCGATGATCCCAGTGCGCTACTCGTTAGCCCTAAACTGCCTAAACGCTTACCAAAAGATTTGAGTGAAGCCCAAGTTGATGCCTTACTTAATGCCCCAGATCCTAATGATCCAATCGAACTACGCGATAAAGCGATGCTTGAATTGTTGTACGCAACAGGCTTACGTGTGACTGAATTGGTGAGTTTGACCATGGAAAATGTCAGCCTACGACAAGGGGTTGTGCGAGTAACCGGTAAAGGTGGCAAAGAGCGCTTGGTGCCGATGGGGGAAAATGCGATCGAATGGATTGAAACTTTTATTCAACAAGGACGGTCTGAGTTACTTGGGCAACAAACGTCTGATGTGGTTTTTCCCAGTAAACGCGCACGGCAAATGACACGACAAACCTTTTGGCATCGTATAAAGCATTATGCAGTGATCGCAGGGATTGATACTGAGCTATTATCGCCTCACGTATTACGCCATGCATTTGCTACGCATTTACTAAACTATGGTGCAGATCTCCGTGTTGTGCAGATGTTGCTGGGACATAGTGACTTGTCGACCACACAAATTTATACTCACGTCGCAACTGAGCGATTGAAACAGCTTCATAGCGAGCACCACCCAAGGGCGTAAGCTCTTGCTTTAAAAACTATTTAAGGTGAAAAGAATGAGCGTATTACGCCGAATGACATTACTTGCACTGCCACTTTTAGCAGTCTCTTCTTTTGCTAGCGCGAATACCGATAGTGAATTTAATAAAGCGGAATTGGCCGAGCGGTTTGCCAAGCTTGGCTTGCAAGTGACAGATGTTACACCTGCGGATATTAAAGGTTTGGTTGAAGTCAAAACTAACGGAGGAGTGCTGTTTGCCTCTCCTGACGGTGAATACTTCCTTGCGGGTTCGCTTTATAAGCTGGATGGAAACGGTGGTTATCAAGATGTACTCGCTAAACGTCAAGCACCGATCAATGCTGCTAAAATTGAAGCGATGAAAGACTCTACGGTTGAGTTTAAAGCAGACAACGAAAAATACGTTGTGACGGTATTTACCGACATTACCTGTGGTTACTGTGTGAAACTGCACAATGAGATGCAAGGTTATAATGACCTAGGAATTACCGTGCGTTACATGGCGTTCCCTCGTCAAGGTCCTGCAGGTTCGGTTGCTGATCAAATGGCATCAATTTGGTGTGCTGATGACCAACAAGCGGCAATGCATAACGGTAAAGTAAACCGCAAGTTCCCGGCAAAAGGTGAAAACTTTGCCCAGTGCCAAGAGACGATCAAACAGCAATACATGCTGGGGCGTGAGTTAGGCATCAGTGGTACGCCAGCAATCTTCTTGCCAAATGGTGAGATGGTCGGCGGTTACCTAGCACCACAACAATTGCTGCAACGTTTACAACAGAAATAACATAAGGAAGTAGGCTCAGTTGAGCCTACTTTTATATTGCCATGATAGAAATTCAACGTCGTCCCGAACCTGACCTGTCACTCTTGCCTGATAGCATTGCACCGTTACTGAAGCGTATTTACCTTACGAGGGGAATCACTTCAGTTGAGCAACTTGAAACAGGAGCTCGCGGGTTGCACTCATATCAACAACTGCACGGTATTCAATTGGCAGTAGAGCTCATGTTTGACGCCATCAAAAACAATCAACGCATTATTGTGGTGGGAGATTTTGATGCAGATGGCGCCACTAGTTGCGCGCTCTCAGTACTAGCACTACGCATGCTTGGTAGCCAAAATGTCGATTATTTAGTGCCTAATCGTTTTGAAGACGGTTATGGACTAAGCCCTGAAGTTGTCGACCAAGCGATTGAGCTTGGTGCGCAAATGATCATGACGGTGGATAACGGTGTCTCTTCGATTGAAGGAGTGCGTTATGCCAAACAGAAAGGGCTAAAGGTCGTCGTTACCGATCATCACTTGCCTGGTTCAACCTTGCCTGAAGCCGATGCAATGGTGAATCCAAATCTGCAAGAGTGCGCTTTTCCTTCCAAAGCTTTAGCAGGCGTCGGGGTTGCATTTTATTTGATGATGGCGCTTTGCGTACACATGCGAAACTTGGGTTGGTTTAAACAACAAGGTGTGGCAGAACCTAAGCTAATGGAACTGATAGATCTTGTTGCGCTTGGCACTGTGGCGGATGTGGTGCCATTGGATGAGAACAACCGAATTTTGGTCCATCAAGGTTTACAACGCATTCGTGCGGGGCATGCTCGCCCGGGGATTCAAGCGCTGATTGAAGTGGGTAAAAAAGATGCTAGCCGACTGGTTGCTTCTGATTTTGGTTTTGCTTTAGGTCCTCGCATTAACGCTGCGGGTCGCTTAGATGATATGTCTTTCGGGGTTGAGTTACTGCTGAGTAACAATATTCATGCAGCGCGCCGTATGGCGAGTGAACTGGACGGCTTAAACCAAACGCGTAAAGAGATTGAAGAGGGGATGAAACAAGAGGCGATGGCTTTTTGTGAACGTCTTCAGTTTGGTGAGAATACAAAACTGCCGCATGGTTTGGTTTTGTTCCAACGCGATTGGCACCAAGGTGTGATAGGTATTCTTGCGTCGCGCATCAAAGAGAAGTTCCATCGCCCTGTCATTGCCTTTGCCGATGGTGGTGAAGGGACAATCAAAGGTTCTTGTCGCTCAATTCCTGGTTTGCATATGCGTGATGCACTGGATCGTATTGATACCCAAAACCCTGGCTTAATTATAAAGTTCGGTGGGCATGCCATGGCAGCCGGTCTTTCGATTGAAGAAAAGAACTTTGAACGCTTTGCCCAGTTGTTCGACCAAGTCGTTAAAACGGAGCTTGATGATGCGGCATTGAAAGGCGTTGTATTGTCTGATGGAGATTTAAAGCCAGAAGAGTTTTCGATGCACGTGGCGCAAATGCTCCGCGCCGGAGGTCCATGGGGGCAGGCATTTCCAGAACCTGTTTTTGATGGTGAGTTTAAAGTGTTGCATCAAAAGTTGGTTGGAGAGAAACACCTCAAGTTAATGTTGGAACCTCTTTTTAAAGGTCACCCGACTAACATCATGATTGATGGTATCGCTTTTAATGTCGATCTCCGCCGCTGGCCAGATGCTTCGGTTAAAACGGTACACTTAGCCTATAAACTGGATATTAACGAATTTCGCGGTAATCAATCTTTGCAGTTGTTGATTGACTGCATTGAAGCCAAGTAACCCCCCTCAGGTTCAACACTCTAAATTTATCTAGAGTGTTGAATTTTATAAATAAAATATACTAATCCAACTGCAAAGTGGCATTTTATAGCAATGCTCGCATTACTTTTCTTTCCAAAATAACTGTATATTTTTCAACATTTATTCATTTTTCTATAAAACTTGCCAGATTTAACGTGATCGCTAGCACGCTTTCTTCCCTTCTGTTTATATTTTGTAATTGGTAAGACCAATATCTTTACCGTATCTATTAACTAATGTTAAATATTTGTATTGGTAACATCCGTTCTATGATTTAGGTCAATTTTTGGCTGGAACTTGCGTGCCAATTATGTTAATTTCTACCCCATCAAAAATTGGTATTACCAATTAACTGCAGAGAGAAAACAGTATAACTATGGCTTATCAAAGGATTCGTCAGCCAAAGCTCTCAGATGTGATTGAACAAGAGCTAGAAAGGTTGATTGTAGAAGGAACATTGTCTCCGGGGCAGCAGTTGCCACCCGAGCGAGAACTGGCAAAGCAGTTCGATGTTTCTCGTCCTTCGATTCGTGAAGCCATTCAGCGTTTAGAAGCAAAACGTCTTCTTACTCGTCGTCAAGGCGGTGGGACATTTGTGAGCGAGTCTATTTGGCAGAGTTTTTCTGATCCTCTGCTAAATTTATTGTCTAGCCACTCTGAAACGCAGCTTGATTTACTGGAGTCGCGCCATGCGATGGAAGGTATTTCAGCATACTTTGCAGCCTTGCGTGGTACTGATGAAGATTTTGCTCGAATTCAAGCGGCACTTGAAATGATTAGTGCAGAGCAAGAGAAGCAGAATATCGAAGCGGAAGCTGTGGCAGTGATGCAGTTTTTGATTGCATTGACTGAAGCCGCTCACAATGTGGTTTTATTGCACATCGTCCGTAGCCTTGCCCCTCTGCTCGAGCAAAACATATTACAGAATTTAAAATTACTACATCGCCGACAAGAAGTGGTGGAAAAAGTAAGTAAACATAGAGCTAACATCGTGGACGCGATTGTTTCTGGGCAGCCTGAGAAGGCACGTGAAATGTCACATTCGCATTTGGCTTATATTGAAGAAACATTGTTGGACTTGACTAAAGAGGAGTCTCGAAGAGAGCGCTCTTTAAGACGAATTCAGCAGAGTAACGAATAAGTAGATCCAACCAATAGAAGGATAGATCGCCATGTCTGATATGAAGCATGACGTAGATGCACTGGAAACTCAAGATTGGCTTCAAGCTCTTGAATCAGTTGTACGTGAAGAAGGTGTAGAACGTGCTCAGTACCTACTAGAGCAAGTTCTAGATAAAGCGCGTCTTGATGGCGTTGATATGCCAACTGGCATCAACACTAACTACATCAACTCAATTCCAGCAGCACAAGAGCCAGCTTACCCTGGTGATACCACGCTTGAGCGTCGTATTCGCTCGATCATTCGCTGGAACGCAATCATGATTGTACTGCGTGCATCTAAGAAAGACCTAGACCTTGGTGGTCACATGGCTTCTTACCAGTCAGCAGCTGCATTCTACGAAGTGTGTTTCAACCATTTCTTCCGTGCTCCAAATGAGACGGACGGTGGTGACTTGGTTTACTACCAAGGTCATATCTCTCCTGGTATCTACTCTCGCGCATTCGTTGAAGGTCGTCTAACTGAAGAACAGCTAGATAACTTCCGTCAAGAAGTGGATGGTAAAGGTATTCCTTCATACCCTCACCCTAAATTGATGCCTGAATTCTGGCAGTTCCCAACCGTATCTATGGGTCTAGGTCCAATTTCGGCTATCTATCAAGCTCGCTTCCTGAAATACCTTGAAGGTCGTGGCATGAAAGATACATCAGCTCAACGTGTTTATGCCTTCCTAGGCGACGGTGAGATGGATGAGCCAGAATCACGTGGTGCTATCTCTTTCGCTGCGCGTGAGAAGCTAGACAACCTATGTTTCCTTATCAACTGTAACCTACAGCGCCTAGATGGTCCTGTAATGGGTAACGGTAGCATCATTCAAGAACTTGAAGGTCTATTTAAAGGCGCAGGTTGGAACGTTGTTAAAGTTATCTGGGGTAGCAACTGGGATTCACTTCTTGCTAAAGACACCACAGGTAAGCTTCTTCAGCTAATGAACGAAACTATCGACGGTGACTACCAGACATTTAAATCGAAAGATGGCGCGTATGTACGTGAGCACTTCTTCGGTAAGTACCCAGAAACAGCAGCCCTTGTTGCTGATATGACAGATGACGAAATCTTCGCTCTTAAGCGTGGTGGTCATGATTCATCTAAACTATTTGCAGCGTTCAACAACGCAAAAGAAACCAACGGTAAACCTACTGTAATCCTAGCGAAAACAGTAAAAGGTTACGGTATGGGTGATGCAGCAGAAGGTAAAAACATCGCGCACGGTGTGAAGAAAATGGACATGACACATGTTCAGCACCTACGTGATCGCCTAGGTCTAGAAGACATCCTTTCAGATGAGAAGATCAAAGAGCTTCCATACTTGAAACTAGAAGAAGGCACGCCTGAGTACGAATACATGCACGCTCGTCGTAAAGCGCTACACGGCTATACACCTGCGCGTCTGCCTAAGTTTACTCAAGAATTTAAAGTACCTGAGCTGGAAGAGTTCTCTGCGCTACTTGGTGAGCAAAAGCGTGAAATCTCAACCACGATGGCTTATGTACGTACGCTAAACATTCTTCTAAAAGACAAGAATATTGGTAAGAACATCGTACCAATCATCTGTGATGAAGCGCGTACATTCGGTATGGAAGGTCTGTTCCGTCAGGTTGGTATCTACAACCCACACGGTCAAGAATACACACCTGAAGATCGCGGTGTAGTCTCTTACTACAAAGAAGCGACGTCTGGTCAAGTTCTACAAGAAGGTATCAATGAGCTAGGCTCAATGGCATCTTGGGTAGCTGCTGCAACATCATACAGCACCAACGATCTGCCAATGATCCCATTCTACATCTACTACTCAATGTTCGGTTTCCAACGTGTTGGTGACATGGCATGGCTAGCAGGTGACCAACAAGCACGTGGTTTCCTATTAGGTGCTACTGCCGGTCGTACAACGCTAAACGGTGAAGGTCTTCAACACGAAGACGGTCACTCGCACATCATGGCGAACACAGTACCAAACTGTATCTCTTACGACCCAACGTTTGCTTCCGAGCTAGCGGTTATCATGCAAGACGGTATCCGTCGCATGTACGGTGAGAATCAAGAGAACGTTTACTACTACCTAACAGTAATGAACGAAAACTACGCAATGCCAGCAATGCCAGAAGGCGCTGAAGAAGGTATCCGTAAAGGTATCTACAAGCTTGAGTCTTACACAGGTGACAAGTCGAAAGTACAGCTACTAAGTTCAGGTACTATCATGAACGAAGTGCGTAAAGCGGCTCAAATCCTTAGCGATGAGTATGGCGTAGCGTCTGATGTATTCTCTGTAACGTCATTTAACGAGCTAACTCGTGACGGTCAAGCGGTAGAGCGTGACAACATGCTTCACCCTGAAGCGGAAGCAAAAGTACCGTACATCACGACTGTTCTTGGCAGTGAGCCTGCAATCGCAGCGACTGACTACATGAAGAACTACGCTGAACAAGTACGTGCATTCGTTCCAGCTGAATCTTACAAAGTGTTGGGTACTGATGGCTTCGGTCGTTCAGATAGCCGTGAAAACCTACGTCGTCACTTTGAAGTGAACGCAGGTTACGTGGTAGTTGCAGCTCTAACTGAGCTTGTAAAACGTGGTGATATTGAGAAATCTGTGGTTGTTGAAGCAATCAAGAAATTCAACATCGACACTGAAAAAACTAACCCACAATACGCATAACACAACGCTTAATTAAAAGGTAGATAAGCAATGGCAATCGAAATTAATGTACCAGACATCGGTGCGGATGAGGTTGAAGTTACTGAGATTCTTGTAAGCGTTGGCGACAAGGTTGAAGAAGAGCAGTCTCTAATCACAGTTGAAGGCGATAAAGCTTCTATGGAAGTTCCTGCATCTCAAGCGGGTATCGTTAAAGAAATCAAAATCGTTGTAGGCGACTCGGTTTCTACTGGTTCTCTAATCATGACGTTCGAAGCTGAAGGTGCCGCTGAAGCGGCTCCTACATCAGCTCCAGTAGCTGCGCCTGTGGCAGCAGCGGCAGTCCCTTCTGTTGCAAGTGAGCTGAAAGAAGTTCACGTACCAGATATTGGTGGCGATGAAGTAGAAGTAACAGAAATCATGGTAGCGGTTGGTGACTCAATTGAAGAAGAGCAGTCTCTTCTTACAGTTGAAGGTGACAAAGCTTCTATGGAAGTACCAGCCCCATTTGCTGGTACGCTAAAAGAGATCAAAATCGCAGTCGGTGACTCAGTATCAACTGGCTCTCTAGTGATGATCTTTGAAGTTGGCGCAGTAGCGGGTTCTGCACCTGCAGCTCCAGTAGCGGCACCAGTAGCAGCGGCTCCAGCAGCTTCTGCAGCGAAAGACGTGCACGTACCGGATATCGGTGGTGACGAAGTTGAAGTTACTGAAATCATGGTTGCTGTTGGCGATACAGTAGAAGAAGAGCAATCTCTAATCACTGTCGAAGGCGACAAAGCTTCAATGGAAGTACCAGCACCATTTGCCGGTACTATCAAAGAGATCAAGATTGCAGCGGGCGATAAAGTAACGACTGGCTCATTAATCATGGTATTTGAAGTAGCGGGTGCAGCTCCGGTAGCGGCTCCAGTTGCTCAAGCTGCTCCAGCGCAAGCGGCAGCAGCGGCTCCAGCACCAAAAGCTGAAGCGGCAGCGGCTCCAGCTGGTGACTTCCAAGAGAACGGTGACTACGCGCACGCATCTCCTGTGGTTCGCCGTCTTGCTCGTGAATTTGGCGTTAACCTTGCGAAGGTTAAAGGTACTGGTCGTAAGAGCCGTATCCTTAAAGAAGACGTACAGTCTTACGTTAAAGATGCACTGAAACGTCTTGAGTCTGGTGCTTCGGCAGCTGGCAAAGGCGATTGCAGCGCACTTGGTCTACTTCCATGGCCAAAAGTGGACTTCAGCAAGTTTGGTGAGACTGAAGTTAAGCCTCTTTCTAAGATTAAGAAGATTTCAGGCGCTAACCTGCACCGTAACTGGGTAATGATCCCGCACGTTACACAGTGGGATAATGCTGATATCACTGAGCTAGAAGCATTCCGTAAAGAACAGAACGCTATCGAAGCGAAGAACGACACAGGCATGAAGATCACGCCACTTGTGTTTATCATGAAAGCGGTAGCTAAAGCACTAGAAGCATTCCCAGCGTTTAACTCTTCAATTTCTGAAGATGGCGAGAGCATCATTCTGAAGAAATACGTCAATGTAGGTATCGCTGTTGATACGCCAAACGGTCTGGTTGTTCCTGTATTTAAAGACGTGAACAAGAAAGGCATTTACGAGCTTTCTGAAGAGCTAATGGTTGTGTCTAAGAAAGCACGTTCTGGTAAGCTAACTGCGGCTGACATGCAAGGTGGCTGTTTCACTATCTCGAGCCTAGGTGGCATCGGTGGTACTGCATTTACACCTATCGTAAATGCACCAGAAGTGGGTATCCTTGGTGTATCTAAGTCTGAAATGAAGCCAGTTTGGAACGGTAAAGAATTTGAACCGCGTCTACAACTTCCGCTATCACTATCGTACGATCACCGTGTGATTGATGGTGCAGAAGGTGCGCGCTTCATTACTTACCTAAACAGCGCACTATCTGATATCCGTCGTCTCGTTCTTTAATTTAGACAAGACGAATGAGAGGCGGCATTATTGCCGCCTCAATTAACATTATTACCCAAAAATTGGACTGTTTACCTAGCAAACGCAGGTATATCTACAGTCGAATTGCTGTCTAGCTCACAGGCTAAATTGATTTACTTTTCACATCGTTAACATCTCTGTAAACTATTGACGATCTGAAAAGCGGTTTAAAACCAAAAAAAGTTTGAACACATAACATCAATACCCACTTAGCCTGTTAGGGATAATGACTAAAAGAGGTCAAAATGAGCAAAGAAATTAAAGCCCAAGTTGTTGTACTTGGTTCTGGTCCTGCTGGTTACTCTGCTGCATTCCGTTGTGCAGACCTAGGTCTTGAGACTGTATTGGTTGAGCGTTACAGCACTCTTGGTGGTGTATGTCTTAACGTAGGTTGTATCCCATCAAAAGCACTACTGCACGTATCAAAAGTCATCGAAGAAGCGAAAGCGATGGCAGAGCATGGTGTTGTGTTTGGTGAGCCTCAAACTGATATTAGCAAGATCCGTATCTGGAAAGAAAAAGTAGTGACTCAGCTTACTGGCGGTCTCGCTGGTATGGCGAAAATGCGTGATGTGACTGTGGTAAATGGTTTCGGTAAGTTCACGGGTCCTAACTCGATCGAAGTAACTGGTGAAGGCGAAACGACAGTAGTGAACTTTGACAACGCAATCGTTGCGGCAGGTTCTCGTCCAATCAAACTGCCATTTATCCCACATGAAGATCCACGTATCTGGGATTCAACTGACGCGCTTGAGCTTAAAGAAGTTCCTGAAAAACTGCTTATCATGGGTGGTGGTATCATCGGTCTAGAGATGGGTACAGTTTACCACTCACTAGGTTCGAAAGTTGATGTAGTTGAAATGTTCGACCAAGTTATCCCAGCTGCAGATAAAGACATCGTTAAAGTATTTACCAAACGCATTGAGAAGAAATTCAACTTGATGCTAGAAACGAAAGTAACAGCCGTTGAAGCGAAAGAAGATGGTATCTACGTTTCAATGGAAGGTAAGAAAGCGCCAGCAGAAGCTGAGCGTTACGATGCTGTACTTGTTGCTATCGGTCGTGTACCAAACGGTTTACTACTTGACGCTGAAAAAGCAGGTATTGAAGTGGATGAGCGTGGCTTTATCAACGTTGATAAGCAAATGCGTTCTAACGTTCCACACATCTTTGCTATCGGTGATATCGTTGGTCAACCAATGCTTGCTCACAAAGGTGTGCATGAAGGTCACGTTGCTGCTGAAGTTATCTCTGGTAAGAAGCACTACTTTGACCCTAAAGTGATTCCTTCAATTGCTTATACTGAGCCAGAAGTTGCTTGGGTTGGTAAGACTGAGAAAGAAGCGAAAGCAGAAGGCATTAAATACGAAGTGGCGACATTCCCATGGGCAGCATCTGGTCGTGCAATCGCATCAGATTGTGCAGATGGTATGACGAAGCTGATCTTTGATAAAGAGACTCATCGTGTTATCGGTGGTGCTATTGTTGGTACTAACGGTGGTGAGCTGCTTGGTGAAATCGGTCTAGCGATCGAGATGGGTTGTGATGCAGAAGATATTGCGTTGACTATCCATGCTCACCCAACGCTACACGAATCTGTTGGTCTTGCAGCTGAAGTATTTGAAGGCTCAATTACTGACCTGCCAAACAAAAAAGCAGTGAAGAAGAAAAAGTAATTTTTCCTTATCGCTACGCTAATAAAAAACCGCTGTAATACAGCGGTTTTTTTTGTTTCTACACATCAATGTTCCATCTGCAAAGTTCAAGTTGAACTCGCTGATTAGTGCTCTTCGTTTTTATAGATGCACAGCATGTTTAAGTAACTGTCTGCCAGTTTAACTAAATCATTGCGATCTTGGCTGCGGTTGGCTTGCACAAAAAGTGAGTAGCAGATGCCGTGGAAAAGCGTTGCTAGATCGGCTGGATCATGATCATTACAAACTTCACCACGCTCCATTGCCTTAATAAACATATTCTTCACTAATAGTTGATTAGTACGGTTGGTACTGACAAACAGTGGCCATACTTCATCACGCGTTGATGCGCTCCATTCAAACCATACTTTTAGCCAGTCGCTATCTTCAGCGATCAGATCCAACATAGCAGTAGTGATGTTTTCTAAGTTCTCTTTTGCATGCAGATCAAGGTCAATATTGTCTGAAAGAAAGTTAGAGAATTGGCGAACAACATAGTTTAGTACATCATCGACTAAATCTTCACGAGTCGGGAAGTAGTTAAATACTGTTGCAACTGACACTTGCGCAATTTCTGCGATGTCAGCATGACCACCACGCCCAATCCCACGGCGTGCAAACACCTCTAAAGAGATATCCATTAATTGCTGTTTTCGTTTTTTGGGTGAAAGACGAGTTCTCGGTCTTTTTGCTATAGAGTCCATAAATAAATTCCTTGCCAATAGAGTTGATACCTTCCATGCGCTCAAAAATACTTGGCTGTTGTTTTTATCCAGACGGCTTACAAAGAAAAAAACAGTTCAAGACAAGAATGGGAGCGACTTCGAGGTTGATTGGGCTTTGCCCTAATAATTATTTTTATAATAAAATATTGCGTTTATGAGTGTAATGGTGCATATGTGCGTGGTCAATAAAATCAGTATATTTAATAATCACTTTTGTTAGTAACGTGCGAGAGGTCATATTGTTTAAGCGGTTAAAATGAAATCTCATTGGTTAAGGTTTTTCCTCTATCGACTGCGATGCTAAACTACGCGTTCAAAAATTTTATTTGTCAGCACCTGAACTACTATTATTTAGACGCTGAAACGACAAACGAGAATGGTATGAAACACACAGTAGAAGTAATGATTTCTGAGCAGGAAGTTCAGGAACGTGTACGTGAACTAGGCAAGCAGATCACCGAGCATTACCAAGGTAGTGAAGATGTGGTGTTGGTGGGGCTATTACGTGGCTCATTTGTCTTTATGGCAGATTTAGCTCGTAGCATAGAATTGACTCACCAAGTCGACTTCATGACAGCGTCTAGTTACGGTAATACCATGCAAAGTTCACGCGATGTTCGTATTCTAAAAGATTTGGATGACGACATTAAAGGCAAAGATGTCTTACTAGTTGAAGATATTATTGATACGGGTAATACATTGGCGAAAGTGAAAGAGATTTTATCGCTGCGTGAGCCTAAGTCGATTGAGATCTGTACCTTACTCGACAAGCCTACACGTCGTGAAGTCGATGTACCTGTTAAATGGATTGGCTTTGAAATTCCTGACGAGTTTGTTGTTGGCGTAGGTATTGATTACGCGCAGAAGTACCGTCATCTACCTTATATTGGTCGAGTCGTACCACTTGATTAAGTTTAAGTCTGCTATATAAAAAACGCCCGCAAATGCGGGCGTTTTAGTTTAATTTTTGTTGGTTTAGCGACACAGTAGCTTCTGTTCTGGATTTAAAATGGTTTCCATTGCCTTCTTATAAGAAGCATCGACAGAATCCCTAGAACATGAGCGAACACCAAGATACTCCAACTTACCATCTGCGATACCATAAACAACGCCATGGATTTCGACCTCTTGCCCGCGCTCCCACGCGTTTTGCATGATGGTTGAGTTACCTAGGTTGTATACTTGCTCGGCAACGTTGATTTCCCCTAATTTGTCCGCTCTATCTTCAACAGGCATGCTATCGAGATAGCTACGATGCTTGAAGTAAAGATCACGAATGTGCAGTAACCAGTTATTAATGAGACCAAGTTGAGGGTTATCAATCGCGGCGTTAACGCCACCACAGCCATAATGACCACATACAATAATATGTTTGATTTTAAGTACATCAACAGCGTACTGAACAACAGATAAACAATTGAGATCGGTATGAATAACTTGGTTGGCGACGTTACGATGAACAAAAAGCTCACCTGAGTGTAAACCAGTCAAGCGCTCGGCTGGAACTCGGCTGTCTGAGCAACCAATCCAAAGAAAGCCAGGGTTTTGTCCTTCTTCTAGTTTGGCGAAGTACTCAGGCGTTTCAGAGCGAATTGACTCTGACCACTTTGAGTTATTTTTGAATAACTGTTTAATTTCCGGCATGTTTGGCACTTGTATCCCTAATGTTCTTGATGACAATATACACAATGTTACAAATGCAATCTTCCAAAAAATTCGCTATAGGCGACTCATCTGACGAGTTCAAGTGCTGAAATGCATAGACTTTGCGGTGAAATGGTCAACATATCTGTTTCAATATTTGAATTAGTCTTAGTTAACACTTCTAACTGACTCAATACATTTGTTACAGTTGGAAAAACTTTTCGCATATTTCAGGGATCAATATGTTGTTCGGAGATCGCTTTAAAGACATCAGCTGTAAAGGGGACCTTTTTGGTGGTGTTACCACAGCGATAATATCGTTACCACTTGCACTGGCATTTGGTGTTGCATCAGGGGCAGGAGCCGAGGCAGGTCTTTGGGGCGCCATCATGGTCGGTCTATTTGCCGCGTTATTTGGTGGTTCTTCAACGTTAATTTCAGAGCCGACCGGCCCGATGACGGTGATTATGACGGCGGTACTGACCAGCATGATGGCTAAGTACCCTGAAACAGGCATGGCGATGACTTTTACCGTGGTCATGATGGCAGGTGCGTTTCAGATCTTGCTCGGTACATTAAAGCTGGGTAAGTACGTTACTTTAATGCCCTATAGTGTTATTTCTGGCTTCATGTCAGGAATTGGCGTGATCCTTATCATCTTACAAATTTCGCCGCTACTAGGGCATGCAGCGCCGGCTGGAGGCGTGATTGGTACGCTTTCTGCTCTTCCCGAACTGTTTGCCAATATTAAATTGAGCGAACTGTTTCTCGGCGCATTGACGCTAGGCATCCTATTTTTCTTCCCTAAGCCATACCGTAAATATGTCCCAGCGCAACTAGTCGCTTTGGTGGCGGTTACGCTGTTGTCAGTGATTATCTTTGATACGAATTCGATTCGTCGAATTGGGGAAATTCCTGCAGGTTTACCCTCGCTGGTGATCCCCCATATCAATCCAGAGATGTTCACCACCATGGTGATCGATGCTTTAGTGCTAGGTACGCTCGGTTGTATTGATACCTTGCTTACCGCCGTCATTGGTGACTCATTAACGCGAAAAGAGCATGATTCTGATAAAGAGTTACGCGGACAAGGCTTAGCCAATATGATCTCTGGTCTGTTCGGTGCTCTGCCAGGAGCGGGGGCAACCATGGGCACAGTGACCAATATTCAAGTTGGGGCTCGCTCGCCACTTTCAGGGGTTATTCGCGCCTTGATGCTGGCATTAGTCGTACTGGTCGCGGGTGGTTTAACCGAACCGATTCCGATGGCTGTATTGGCGGGTATTGCGGTGTATGTTGGCTTTAATATCCTCGATTGGAGCTTTATCCAGCGCGCTCATAAAGTTAGTGTGCAGGGTATGGCAATTATGTATGGCGTAATGATGTTGACGGTGTTTGTTGACTTAATTGCGGCGGTGGGTTTGGGCGTCTTTATCTCTAATATCATTATCATTGAGCGTTTAAGCCGAGAGCAGGCGCGCCAAGTGAAGGCGATCAGTGATGCAGATGAAGATGATGTCCCGCTAAGCGAGAGTGAGCGTGCGCTGTTAGATAAAGCGAATGGCAAGGTGTTGTTTTTCTACTTATCCGGTCCGATGATTTTTAGTGTGTCGAAAGCGATTTCACGCCAGCATTCTAGTATTGCTGATTATGAGGCGATGATTCTCGATTTAACTGACGTGCCAATGATTGATGTAACGGTAGGCTTAGCGCTGGAAAATGCCATTAATGATGCGCTCGATGCTAAGTGCGCAGTCTATCTCCTTTGCCCTAATAAACAGATTTGGCAACAGCTTGAGAAGTTCCACATTCTAGATTTAGTACCAATCGAGAATACTTACTCTTTTCGCTATGAAGCGTTACGGGCTGCTATCAAACAGGTTGATGTGGACGACGAAGAGTATCAAACCTATTCAATTTAATTGATTTATTATAGCGCCGCTGATTGCTCATCAGCGGCGCTTTTTTATGTATGCGGATAAACTCAAGTAAACATTATATTTCGAAAAAAACCGAAAGGTTTAATTGTAATCATCGTCACTCGACGATAGACTGATTCAAAAGTGAGTAAGTCAGCGACTATTTAGTGGCTAAATAGAATTCAAAAAAGAACGAGTATTTATGTACGCATTAGAAATTGACCAGTTGCGTAAAACCTACGCAGGTGGCTTTGAGGCTTTGAAAGGAATAAGTCTTAATGTTGAAAAAGGGGACTTCTACGCACTGCTTGGACCTAATGGTGCAGGTAAGTCGACCACCATTGGCGTGATTTCTTCATTGGTCAATAAAACGTCAGGAAAAGTGAAGGTCTTTGGCTTTGATATTGATACAGATTTAGAGCTTGCAAAGCAAAACCTTGGTCTCGTACCGCAAGAATTTAACTTTAACCAGTTTGAAACTGTTGAGCAGATCGTGATGCAGCAAGCGGGTTACTACGGCGTGTCTAAATCGCTGGCAAAAGAACGAGCTCAAAAGTACTTAACTAAGCTCGATTTGTGGGAGAAGCGCAAAGAGCGTGCTCGCAACTTGTCTGGTGGGATGAAGCGCCGTTTAATGATAGCTCGCGCGCTGATGCATGAACCTCATCTGTTGATCCTTGATGAACCTACTGCTGGGGTGGACATTGAATTGCGCCGTTCTATGTGGGATTTTTTAAAAGAGATCAACCAGCAGCAAGGCATCACCATCATTTTGACCACTCACTATTTAGAAGAAGCGGAAATGCTGTGTCGCAATATTGGCATTATTAATCGCGGTGAGCTGATTGAAAATACTTCGATGAAATCACTGCTGTCTAAATTGCATGTAGAGACCTTCATTTTGGATATTGCGGGTAATGATGAACTACCACAACTTGATGGTGTGGTTTCTCAACGATTAGTTAATGGTTCACTTGAAATCGAAGTCGAGAAAACTCAAGGGTTGAATGGTGTGTTTAGCCAATTGACAGAAAAGGGTATTCAAGTCATGTCTATGCGCAACAAAGCCAACCGTTTAGAAGAGCTTTTCGTTAGTATTGTTCAACAACAAGTACGAGGTGAAGGCTAATGTACCAATTGTATTGGACCGCTTTTGTTAGTTTGTTGACGAAAGAGATTAATCGCTTTACTCGTATTTGGGTGCAAACTTTAGTACCGCCAGCGATCACCATGACGCTCTACTTCATTATATTCGGTAGCTTAATTGGCTCGCGAATTGGTGAAATGGGTGGATTTAGCTATATGGAGTACATTGTGCCAGGTTTGATCATGATGTCGGTGATCACCAATTCCTATTCCAATGTAGCCTCTTCATTTTTCAGTGCTAAATTCCAAAGAAATATCGAAGAGTTGTTGGTTGCTCCCGTACCAAACTACGTCATCATTTTGGGATTTGTAATGGGCGGTGTAGTACGAGGTCTTTTGGTTGGTACCATCGTTACTTTTGTGTCATTGCTGTTTGTGGATCTACAAGTTGAGCATTGGGGGATTATTATTGCTACGGTGTTTATGACGTCGGTGGTATTTTCGCTTGGTGGGTTAATCAACGCTGTCTATGCAAGAACGTTTGATGATATTTCGATTATCCCAACCTTTATTCTTACACCGTTGACCTACCTTGGTGGGGTATTTTATTCAATCAGCTTATTGCCTGAATTTTGGCAAGGTGTATCGAAAATCAACCCAATCGTCTATATGGTTAACGCGTTCCGTTATGGTTTCTTGGGGGTTTCAGACGTTGGTATCGGTACCTCCTTTGCGGTATTGACGGTGTTTGTTGTAGCGCTGTATAGCGTTGCCCATTACCTCGTGACCAAAGGCATTGGTCTGCGCTCATAAACTTCAAAAAATTCGACGCCATTAATCCAAAGTGACGAGAAAAGAAAATCTTTACTCGTCACTTTACTATTCAACGCATCTAATGATTAGATAAGTGTTTACTCGTAATGGTCGCATCGTTGGCTGTTAATAAATTACCTACTTTTATCCTCGATATTACCAGTTCTTTCTACTTACGGTTTCGACCTACCTAACTTTAACTCCTACGTTATTCAAATTTTTAGCTCCCTGATTAACTCGGACATATAATGTCCGAGTTGGTGGTCAAACTGTGCTTACCGCATGGTTTTGTTAGCTATTAAGTGGCTAAAATGCCTGCATAAATTGGGAGAGTAATATGCAAAAAAATCAACGAATCAATAACATACGCATATCCTTACTCAAGCAAAGAAAAGTATATGTCGCAGAGTTGGCTATCTTACTCAATGTCTCAGCACGCACGATTCGTCGAGATTTAAAAGAGTTAGTCGAGAGCGGTATGGCGCAGTTTTTTTTCGGTGGCGCAGAGCTTATCGACATTCATAGCCAAAACGCATTTAAAGAAGCAGGAGTCAAAAGTATCGTGTCCCATATTCCAGTCAACGATGGTGAAAATACAAATCGACTGATAAGTCGTAGCACACCAAATTCATCGTTAGCAAACCAATCAAAAATTGATGTTTATGTCTTGGGATCTTTTAATATCGATATTGTTTCAGAAGTAGACGTA
>Ga0193961_1000349_pt1 | contig 18091 bp, 17 predicted proteins | sample FB_4_MG_FD_140371 | JGI IMG/M metagenome (GOLD analysis project Ga0193961, IMG submission 140371) | Microbial mat bacterial communities from the Broadkill River, Lewes, Delaware, United States - FB_4_MG | ecosystem: Environmental > Aquatic > Freshwater > River > Microbial mats | place: USA...
ATAGAAAACACTATTAAATCTCAAATATTACCTGATAAAAAAATACTTAATCTAGCTCTTAGCTATCTTAAAAATAATTACAATTTAATTCAAGATGTAAAAACTCCTACGCTTTGTCATAATGATTTTGATCCTAGAAATATATTGGTCAAAAGAAAAGACGATTCTATAAAATGCACTGGCCTAATAGATTTTGAACAATCTATTCCTTGGGATCGAGATTTAGATTTTATTTCTATATATCATAAAATACTATCTTGCAATCCATTATTACATGATGCTTTTTTTAAAGGATATAATTTAGATAAAAAAAATAAAAACGCCTTTGAAACAAAAAAAGCGTTTTATCTAATATATCAAGGTGTTATGATATGTAGTTTTGCATATAATACTGCGCCACATTATTACAATACAGGTTTGACTTTGATAGAAAATAATCTACCTAAACACCACTTTTATTAAATTTACCCTGTGCTTTATCCTTATCCACATAAAACAATCTAATTATATTAGAATAATTTCCCAATAATTCTGCAAGGCTAATGTATTTAAGAGCATTTAATAAATTTTTTGCACAATCATATTCTGAACTAAAAACTTCTATATTTCTTAGGACATTAAGTGTCCATGCATTTACCTTTACCTCTTCTGAAAAAATAATCAGTTTTATTATAAAAGACATTACAAGAGATAGAACTGCAAGATGATAAAATTTGGGATTAATAAATATACCCAAAACAACAAATCCCCACATTAATATAGAAACTATTCTAGCAATTATAATAATCATTTCTCTAACTTTATACATAAATCTATTTTCACTATCTTGAACTGCACATGAACACTGCCTAGTAGCAATAGTAATTGCTGCAATAGTTTTTTGATCAAATACTAACCTTGAAAGCACTACTGACTTCTTTTTTTTATTATATTGATCGCTTAAAAACCCATTTCCTTGCTCTACTCTAATATGATATAAATTATTTGAATCTAAAACTCTTCTTGCAATCGATTCACCATTAAAATCACTACAGCTTTGAATTTTGGAATATTTTGCTACCGCAGTATTTATCCTAATTTGAGAATATAATCCTAAAACAACGATTGGTATCAATAGAATTAAATCTATTATATATAGCATCTTTCACCTCTCAGTTATTATAATATGTTCTTTCAATATCATTATAACAACCTTATAGTGGAATTTTTTAGAAATTGTATGTAATTTTTGTAGTCCCCAAATAGATTTTTATACATTTCTAATTAATTTAAATCCTTTTTTATTATATCCAATATTTTTTTTGCTATATTTTCCCACGAATAAGTTTCTATTTTCCCGTATTCTTTAACAATACTATTCTTTTGATTATACTTTAAAAACACTTTGCAATTTTTTACTAATTCATCAACAAATTTATCACAAATAATATATTTTTTTTCGCCTATATGTCCTGGTGCTTTTACCCAACTAATAAACTTACTATCTGCAATATTTTTCAAACTGCTTCTGACCCACTCTAAATCACTTACTACAACAGGCATTCCACAAGCTAATGCTTCAATAATAACCAATCCTTGAGTTTCATATTGAGAAGGCATTAAAAATAAATTTCCATTATTAAATTCTCTAGATAATTTTTTTTGATTTACCTGTCCATGAATATAAACATCTTTACTTAATTCACACATTTCTATAAATTCATTATATGATTTGCCAAACCCACTTCCATACAAATGTAATTCTATTTCAGGCATATCTCTTTTTAATCTATTATAAGTTTCTATTACATAAGGAAATCCCTTTGAATAGCTCCATTTTCCTGCATATACTATTCTTTTTCTATTATTCTTATTACTTTTTTGCATTGAAAACAAAGAATTATTATACCCTGCTGGACAAATCATCAATTTTTCTTCTTTAACATTATATTTAGTAATTAAAATTTGTTTTATTTTTTCATTTGGAACAAAAATACCTCTAAGTTTCTGAATGCTTTCTGATATTTTTTTATTCCATTTTGATATTTTCTCAATTTGTCTTAAATCAGTACCATGACAAAATCCGTATACTTTCAAATTCCTATCTGTGAATTTAGTGCACAATAACCATAGATGATGAACTAATACAATATCTGGATTAAATTCAACCAACACGGAATCTATTTTTTCATCAAAAACTTTATTCCATACTTTTTCTTTTTCTCCAGTTAAATTGCTATACATTTCGGAGGGATAAGGCATAATATCACTCATTCCAAATACATTAAATTTTACATTATCAGTGTTAAATTCAACTGGATAAATACTTAATTCTTTACAGTCAGGATAATGATGAACTTGATTTTTATTTATACCTGCAATTAAAGCCTGTTTCTTGACTACATTTTCAAAATTAGAAATAAGTGAGTTCACATACATTCCACTACCTGTATATCCTGGTTCTTGAGCAATAGCATGTAAAATTCGCATCTTCCCCCTCCTTTCTTAATTGATTATATATTATTTAAAAGATAATAATGAGTATATAACCATCATTCCTCCTAAAGCGATTCCTGCAAAACCTAACCCTCTTGGTTGATTATGTTTTTTAGCTAACACTACTAATGCAATAGACAATAATAAAAGTCCACTTCCCATAAGTAAAACTACCATTTTTTATTTCCTCCAATATAAGTATGTTTAACTCTAATTTGTTCCCAATCAACCCCATCTTTAAGAGGTTTATTAGTTACAACCAAATCTGCAAAATAATTTTCTTCTAATTTTCCAAGATATTCTTCATACTTAGCTCCCTTAGCTGCATTTACCGTAAACATCTCTATAGCCTTTTCACATGATATCCTTTGATTTTCTATAAACGGCTTTTCCATTTTGCCACCTATATCTTTTCTATATACTGCCGTAAAAATATTAGGAATTGGAGCAACATCCTCTATAGGTCCATCTGAACTACCATAAACTAATACCCCTAAATCCATCAATGTTCTCCATGCGTAACTTTCTTCTAATCTATCTACCCCTAATCTATCTTCTGCAATTGATTCATCACTTTGTATAAATATTGGTTGCACATTAGCAGCAATATTTAACTCTTTCATTTTAGTATATAATTCTTTATCTCCAATTTGACAATGTATTATTGAAGGTCTAAAATCTTTTTCCAATATTATTTTTTGATTTTTCTCATAAATATTTAAAACTGTTTCTAATGTCCTATCTCCAATAGAATGTACTGCCATATCTATCCCAATTTCAAATGCTTTATTAATTAATTTACCTAAATATTCATTATCATATATCATAATTCCAGTATTATTAGATTTTTCATATGGTTTTCTCATTGCCGCTGTTGCAGCTCCTAATGCCCCATCGCCAATAATTTTACCTGAAGCAATTCCTAATTTATTATAATTACTCCATGCCTTTAAATTATTTTTTTCATAAAACTCTAAATCTTTTAAGTTTTCAACTCTTAATTGCAATCTTACTCTTATTGGTAATAAATCCTCTTCATCTAATTCTTTATATGCTTCTAATAACACTTTTTTATCTTCAACATATGAAAAATCATCTGTCCAAACGGTTGTTAATCCTTTTTGAGCAAATATATTTAAAGTTTTTAAAATTAAATTTTTAATTTCATTTTTGTCATTTAATCTTGGAATATATTCTTTAAATAAATCTAAAGCAGTTTCTCTAATTATCCCTGTAGGATTACCCATACTATCGAAATCTATTTCTCCACCTTCAATTTTCTTAGGAAATGGTTTTATATATTCAAGAGCTTTAGTATTTACGCAACCAATATGAAAACATGCTCTAAATAATAATATAGGATAATCTACGCTTATTTCATCTAAATCATTTATATTTAACATAGTTTTTTCTTTAAAAAAGCCTTGATGCCAGCCTAGACCTATTATCCATTTTCCCTTTTCAACTTTATTATCTTTAATAAAGTTTTTAACTCTTATTTTTACATCCTCTTTTGAATTTGCACCTGATAAATCTACTTGATAAAACATTTTTTCAGCAAGTGCTAATAAATGCAAATGTGCATCATGGAATCCTGGATACACATATCCTCCCTTTAAGTCTATTTCTTCATATTTATTCTTATCATTTAAATCAAAACCTTTAATTTTTCCATCTGAATCAACAAACATACTCTTAGCTGTTTCATTATTATAAAATTTTGCATTAATAAATTTTTTCATTTTTTTCTCCTAATAATATTTTCTTTTATACCTTATAATTATAACAGAAAATAATTAACTCTTAACATAAAACAAAAAACTACTAATTAGTTATTGTAATTAGTAGTTTTTTTGTAAATATTTATTAATTTAAATAAACCTAACTATTTAATTATTATCATATCTCTTCTAGCTCTATTTAATGGTTCTGATTTTCCATCAATACATGCCATAATATTTTCAGTTCTCATTCCAAACTCTCCAGGTATATATATCCCTGGTTCAACAGAATAACACATTCCATTTTGAAGTTTAGTAATATTTCCTTCCTTTGCCTGAGGCTCTTCATGAACACTAACACCAATACCATGTCCAGTTCTATTATTGAAATACTTTCCATATCCTGCATCTTCAATAACTTTTCTAGCAGCTCTATCTACCTCTTGCATTTCAATTCCCACTTTTCCTATTTCTTCTCCAGCAAGATTAGATGCATTACATATTTCCCAAACTTCTATCATTTTATTAGTTGGTTCTCCAAAAAATACAGTTCTTGACATATCTGAACAATATCCTTTGTACTCACATCCAAAATCCATGATTATAACATCATTATCTTCAATTGTTCTTCCATAACTAGAGTAATGAGGCATTGCAGAATTAGGTCCTGACGCTATTATTGGAGTAAACGAAAGTTTTTCTCCACCTTTTTCAAACAATTGTTCAACTAATATATCCTTAATATTTTCTTCTGTCATTCCAGAATGAATATGCTTAATAGTTTCTTCAAAAGCTTCGTCTGCAATTGATGCTGCTTTTTTCATATATGAAAGTTCTTCAGCATCTTTAATAATTCTAAGATTAGTCATAAAATGTTCACCATTAATAAAACTATTATCATAAAAATTCATAATATCTATTACATCAATCGCTCTGCAACCATCATTAATTGCAATTTTTTTATTCTCTAACCCTTTGTCTTTTAATGCTTTTGATATTTTTTTATGCCATCCTTCATTATCTTCCCAAATAACATATTCAGTTTCTTTTGGAAAATAGTTTTCAAATTCAACAAAATAAATCATTGGAGAAATAACAAAATAACTGCCATCCTTTAAAACCACAATTGCCTTAAATCTTTCATCTGGATGCATCTCTAATCCACATAAATACTTCCAATCTCCAGATGGGCCCAAAATAATTGCATCCACATTTTCTTCTACTAATTTTTCTGAAAGTCTCTTAATTCTTTCTAACTGTAACATTTTAACACCTCTCTTTTATTTTCTATGTAAAAATTATATTTAAAAACCTCAGATGAAAACATCTGAGGTTTTACTAAATTTTACTCAGCTTCGTTCCAATATCCTTCTTCAATAAGATAAGGTTTAATTATCTCAATTAATTCCGGTAAGTCCATTTTAATACTTTTTAAATGTTCTACCGTAGGAACTGCATTTGGAGTCCAACCACGTCTTTTATAAACAGCATCTTGAAGTTTTGAATATTGGCTTAATCTATATTCTTTCATTTTAGCCATTTTTTCTTCTAAAGACATTTTAGTAGGATCTACTCCAACATTTTCAACTAATTGCTTATCATATCTTTCTTCCCTTGAAAGATATTCTTCCTTTGTTACAGGACCAGCTGCTCTGTAAGGAATTCTATCATCAGCTCTTAATCCCTTGCCCATTCTAATATTAAATATTTTTTGGAAATTATATACTCTTTCAGATTGAGTAATTAATTCATCCATATCAATTTGAATTCCTGTAACTCCACTAAAAATATCAACATAATTTTGAACATGCTCAGGTATTTTAGCTGGTTCTTCTGCAGTTTTATTACTCATAGGTACAATATCATTCCATGGCAATTTACATAAACCGCATAATCCAAACCAAGTTCTAAACATCGGGAACCAATGAAGCGCTTCAGCTTTATCTTCAAATGTAGGAATTTGATTATTAACCATATCCATAAATATTAACCAAGCTTCATCATGTTGAGGACCTTTATTAGTTAATCCAAATCCACCCTGTTGTGCTAATGATTCTTTTGGTAAATATTCTGCAAATTCAAGCCCCTTCATTTCCATTCCAATTTCAAATAAAAAGTCTGGATCTGCGCCATATTCATTAACAAATAATTCTCTCATCTTTCTAACACCTTGACCAACAATCACACCAAAACCTTCACCCCTTGACATTTGGTGAATTAATTCTAATGCAACTTCTTTATTACCATAATTTAATTCCATACCACCAGTATGCTCTTTAGTAATAATGCCTCTTTCATAACATTCCATAGCAAATGCCATTGCAGTCCCTAACGATATAGTATCTAATCCATAAGTATCTGCATAGAAATTAACTTCTAAAACAAATTGAGCATCAAAACAACCAATATTTGATCCAACCGCTCCTACTGTTTCATACTCAGGCCCATCTACGCAAACTTTATCCCCTTTATATGGACCTGTCAATAATTCAAAATTATCAGCAGCTTTTGCACATGAAAGAGAACATCCATACCAACAGCCATCTGGAGAACCTTGCGTAATATATGGTTTTTGAAACTCATCAGAATAAATATGATATGCCTCTTTATGTGTTCCATATTGATAATTATGCGTTGGCAATAAATCATGCTCAGCCATCGTTTGAACAATATTTGCTGTACCTATTTGTCTAATTCTAAATTGCTTATCATCATATCTATGAATTTCTTTATGAACCTTTAACCCTGCTCTAGTAACTTTTGCTCTATCCGCCATATGATTAAGGTCACCCTTTACACCAGTAAAATGAACAACTATACCCTTAATGTTTTTATCTCTAAAAACAGTTCCTATTCCACCTCTACCAGCTTGTTTCAATCTTGCTACTTTTCTTCTTTTATCATAGAATGTAAAATTCAATATTCCCATTCTTGTATGTTCTGCAGCTGTTCCTGCCGTAATAACAGCAACGTTTCTTTTGTCATCTTCACTGTCTGCATACATTTCTGTTAATTCTTCACCTAAAACATGTGCATCTATATGTTCTAAAGGTGCTTCCTCTATTGTAACTCTTCCTGTATTACCATCAATGAAAATCAATACATCCTTTTCTGCTTTTCCTTGGATTTCTAACGCATCCCATCCAGAAAATTTAAGTAGCGGTCCAAAATAACCACCTACATTAGAATCAATAGGAATATCAGTCATTGGTGACAAAGAAACACACAACGATTTTCCAGCACCAGGATATTGGGTTATTCCACACACTGGTCCACCCGAAATAATAATTTCATTTTCTTTATCATTCCATTTTGTATTAGAATTTACAGCATCCCAAAGTAATCTCATTCCAAAACCTTTACCACCGATAAACTTATCTTTCATCTGTTGTGTAACTGGTTTTGATTTTATTTCTTTTGTTCCAACATTTACATAAAGAGTTCTATTCGTATACCCCTTATCTATTTCACCTAATTCATAATTGTATTCTGACAATAGACGGTGAGCTTCTCTCATTTTATTTAATTGTTCAGACATCTAAAACACCGCCTTTTCTTTTTTGTCAACTTCAATGTCTTTTAATTTAATAGCTCCTGTTGGACATTTCTTAACACAAGCTCCACATGAAATGCATTTAAATGGTTCTACTAATTCATCATGTCTAGACATTGCTCCTTCCGGACATTCTGCAACACAAATCATACATCCCACACAAATGTTTTTATTAATTCTTACTACTCCATTAGCCCCTCTTGTAATTGCCTGTACAGGACAATGGTTGATACATTCTCCACATTGATTACAAATACCAATGTGATGAAAACGATCTTTATCTGTATTGATGTGTATACATGCTTTTCCTAAATCTTTTGTCTTAAAGAAAAGCTGTGCACATACCTCTTCACAAGTATGGCAACCTATACACAAGGATTCATCCTTAACCAATACTTTCATACATTCACCTCCATAATAATTCACCCATATTGTTTTAATATTTTAAATTCTTAATCAATTCTATTTTTCATTATATCATAATTTTTTTATCTATACTACAGAAGGCTCTAAAAATAATTCACCACGCTTAAATCTTCCAATATCTAACATAGATACATCAACAGTTAATTCTTCTCCCATTATCATTTCTGCCATCAATAACCCTGTCATTGGTCCAAACATAAAACCATGTCCTGAAAATCCTACCGCTAAATAAAACCCTTCAACTTCATCCACTTTCCCATAAATAGGTTGTCTATCTGGTGTTATATTATAAAGTCCTGCCCATTGCCTAATAAATCTAAGTTTCCCAACAGGTGGTAAAACATTTGTTATTGTTTTAGCCATTTCATCTAAAAACTGCCAACTTGAAGTTATTCTCAAATCTCTAGGCTCATTCGCATCTCCTCTACCCATTATAAATGAACCATGTGGAGTTTGCTGACAATATAAATTAAGAGAAAAAGACATAACCATAGGTCCTTGCATAGGTTCTACTGGCTCAGTAACTAATATTTGATGTCTTTCAGAGTAAACAGGAATGTCAACTCCAACCATTTCACCAATTTGTTTAGAATATCCTCCAGCAGCATTTACAATTATCTCTGTTTGAATTTCGCCTTTATTAGTAATTACCGCTTTAACTTTTCCATTTTCAGTTTTAATTCCTAAAACTTCAGTGTAAGTATATATTTCAACCCCTAATTTTTTAGCAGCTTTAGCATATGCATCTGTTGCTAAAAAAGGATTTAAATGACCATCTTTTTGACAAAAAGTTGCACAAGTTAAACCTTCAGTATTTAAATATGGAACATATTTTTTAGCCATTTCTGGATCATTCATAAACTCTACTTCGATTCCTAATTTTCTTTGAAGTTCAATATTCTTTAAAAATTGTTCCCTCTCTTTTTCAGTAGAGGCAATCATTAAATATCCGCCTTGCTTAAATTCAATATCTCCATCATACTCTAGTGTTTCATTTGCAGATTCAAAAAATGAAATGCTTTCTTTAGCTATTTTGCAATTCATCTCTGTTCCCCATTGCATTCTTACTCCTGCACCACATCTTCCAGTTGCTCCACTAGTTAAATATTCCTTTTCAATAACCACTATATCTTTCATGCCTTTTTTAGCTAGATTATATGCAATTGAAACTCCAGAAATTCCGCCTCCAATAATAACTACATTAGCGTTGGTTTTCATCTGTATCCCCTCCTTCTAATGCTTTTGCTATATCTTCAATTTTTACTCCTAAAACCGGAGGTCTTGCAGTAAATGATTTTATTTCTCCCATTGATTTTCCAGTATAATTTGCAAGTTCTCTTAATACAATCATTCCACATGTTCTTCCTTGGCATGGACCCATACCAATTCTTAGAACTCTTTTTAATTCATCAGGATTTGTATATCCTTCTTCAATTTTATCTCTAAGTTCTTTTAATGTAACATCTGAACATCTACATACAATTGTATTTTCTTCATTCTCAAGTCGTTTAACCATTAAGATTTCCCCCTATCTTAATATTTCTAAATAAATACATTTTTTCTCTAGATATTTCAACCTGTATAATAGGAGTTCTATCCTGATATGAACGATTTATTACTTTTAATATTTTAGCTTTTCCTATTGATTCTCCTGCTCTATCTAATGCATCAACATAGTCATTTTCTTGTGGCAATGGCAAAAATTCATAAGGAATTGAAAAAACAACATTTTCCTCAGAACGACTTCCATCTACTAACATAATAGATAATCCTGGACACTTACTTACACAAAGTCCACAACCTGTACATCTTTCAAAATCTATGTCTGGTCTATCATTTATATCTTCAAAAGGTTTTATGGCTCCTGCCTTACAAGCAGTTGCACAAGGATTACAAGGAATTCTTTGATAACATTCAATAACAGCTACTGGTCCTCTATTTATTCTTTCAATAGGTGGAAATACACTTCTGACAATTTCAGGGCTTTGAACACCTGTTTTTTCAAACATTTCTTTCATTATCTTAACCCTCCTTTCATTTTAGCTATTCCTCTTCTAATTCTTTCACCTTGAGGACCTGCTCTTAATGCTTCTATTTGTTTATGATAATCTTCTTTTAAATAATCAAATTGAGGATGCTTAAATCCTGCTGTTTTGGCTGCACATAATCCAGCTAAATAACCTTCTACCATTGCACTTGAAGCTTCTTCTACTCCCGAAACATCTCCCGCTGCATAAATAAAAGGTTTTGTTGTCATATGATTTTCATCTACTACAGGTACTTTTCCGCTCAATTCTGGAATATATTTTATTTCACATCCTGACTGCTCTAAAAGTTCCACTAAAGGTGATAGACCTACTGATATACATAGAACATCTACATCAAAAGTTTTTTCTGTCCCTTCAATTCCTTCATATTTTTCATCGACTTCCCATATTACAGCTTTTTCAAGACAATCCTTTCCAATAGCTTCCTTAACTGTATGTCCTGTTAAAATAGGTACTCCCATTCTTCTAATTTTAGATGCATGAACTAAATAGCCCCCAATTCTTGGAGCTGCATCAATAATTCCAGAAACAATAACTCCTGCTTGCATTAACTGATATGAAACTATTAATCCTATATTTCCTGCCCCAACCATTAAAACTTTTTGCCCAGGTTTTACTCCGTAAACATTCATAAGAGTTTGTGCAGCTCCCGCTCCATATATACCTGGCATATCATTCCCTGGAAAAGCTAAAACTTTCTCTGATGCTCCTGTTGATACCACCGTAACATCTGGTTTTAGTTTAAAATATTCATCTCCTGAAATACCACTTATAACACCGTCTTCATATAATCCTAGTACTGTTGTATCTTTTAATATTTCAATATTATCCTTATATTCATCTAATTGCTTTAGTAAAATTTCACTAATATCTATTCCTCTTGTAGATGCATATTGTTTTTCTGACCCAAAAAACATATGTGTTTGTTTAATTAATTGACCACCTAGATACTTATTTCTATCCATAAGTAGTACATGCGCTCCACTAGATGCAGCACTAATAGCAGCACACAAACCTGCCGGACCTCCTCCAACTATAGCAACTTCTACCTGTCTCATCTAATTTCACCCTTTCCTTTTTGTAATTCTACCTTCATACCTTCTTTTAAATCAGTTACACATGTTCTAACATTAGGTTCTCCATCTACAACCATTAAACACGATGAACAATTGCCTATTGCACAATAAATTCCTCTAGGTCTGTGCTTAAATAAGCTATGACCCAAAACTTTTACATCATTTGCATGTAATGCAGCTGCAACTGATTCCCCTTTGTATCCATACATTTCTCTTCCTTCAAAAGTGAACTTAATCTTTTCACTTCTGTCAAAAGTAAGTACCGGATGTTCTTCGATTCTCATAATACCCCTCCTAATAATATTTAGCTTCACCCATTATTATTTTTATATATTTTAAGCAAATATATTTATAAGATTATTTGCTGAAAATTCCGAATTTTAAATCTATAATAATTCCTATTTAGCTAGGTTTAAATCAATTTATATTATTTTTTACAAATAAGTAGTTTGAAAGAACTTTGTGAGTTTTACTATGGTATGTAAGATATGTAAGTTTCTCTTTGCTATTTTTCATTTTTGGATTTTTTTCAAATATTTTACTTTTGTGGTTTCAAAAATACGCATATTCTTGTTAACTTTTTAAAATAAAATTTTAGTTAATCTTCACATTTAAAATTATTTGGAGTGTTTACAGTTAGAATTTTAACCATTTTATTAGAATAATTTGTCCAATTATGTACAATATTTGATTTAAAATGCATTGAATCACCTGGATATAATTCAAATTGTTGATTATCAATCATCAATGTTAATATCCCTTCTAATACATAGATAAACTCTTCTCCTTGATGTTGGTAACTAGTAATTTCATCATCTGGTTTACTTGGAAGAATCTCTTGTATTCTTGGAAGCATTTCCATTTCTTTTAACTGTCTGCTTAGATGATAATCAATATATTGATTATTCTCAATTCTAAAAATCTCCTTTTCATAAGACCTCATAACCTTCTTATTACTTTTTTTATTTAATGAAAAGAAATATGATAAATCTACATCTAACGCTTCTGCAATACTTTCTAATGAAGCAATTGCTAATGTGGTTAATCCTCTTTCTACTTGCGATAAAAATCCAATTGACAGACTCGTTTTTTCACTTAATGTTTTTAAAGTCATATTTTTAGCATTTCTTAAATGCTTTATTTTCTTGCCTACTTCATTTGCCACTTGATCACCTCTTGTCTATATTTGAAAACCCATTTTTTTTACTTGCATTCTACAACATAATTATAAGACAATTTTATATATTTTAAAAGAGATTTTTCACTCTATTTCAATTATTCTATAATTTAAATTTATTTTTTTAAACAAACATTGATTTTTAAACGTTTGTTAATTTAAAAACATTCTGATTGTCTTTTTTTATACCCTTTGAATGTATGTTTTTTCACAATCTGATATTATTTTTTAAAATATATAAACCTCTTATTTTCAACATTATTTTATATTTTGTATTTTTATATATATTTTTTATTTTTTTAACTTATTTTGATTTTTTTTCTATTATGTCACATTAAATTTTGCAATAACTAATTGATTTTATTGCATTTTATTTAATACTTTAAACAATTTTCTTTTTATATATTAAATTAAAAGTTGGTATTTAAAACAAAAGTTATTTTTACAATAATTTTAATACACCTCTTTATTTTTAATTTATAAAAATTTATTTAATATTTAGAGATACAATTTATATTAAGTATGATTTAACTCAATCATTCTCAACATATATCTTTATAAATATACGCAAAAAAAGCTGCGCTTTATTAGCGCAGCTTAAATTAAACTAAAGGTTTTAATCAACCTCCTATTAATCTAAATCCTTCTTGTAGAGAATCTTGAGGATCAACTACAATATGGTTAAAGCCCATAATATATGCTGTTCCAGAAACCTCAGGAACAACTGCCTCAAATTCATCAACTTTTGTTCTTTCCAAAATTTTACCTTCAAATTCAGTATCAATAATTGATTTATTAACCAATATATCTCCTTCTTTTAAAAGTCCTTGATGTGCTAATATCGCAACGCGTCCAGCAGTACCTGTTCCTGTAGGCGAACGGTCTACTTGACCTTCAGCAAAGATACAAACATTTTTTGATGTAACTTTATTGCCTTCTCTTTCAAGTGGACTTGTAAATATTGTACCATAAATATCAAAAATTCCAGGATTAGTAGGATGAACAATATTATATTTTTCCTGTACATAATATTTGATTTTCATACCTATTTCTATAAATTTATCAACATTTTCAGGACAAACTTCCAAGCCAAAGTGTTCAGATTCTACATATACATAGAATGGTCCACAAGAACCTACTACACAAGGTACATCTCCATATCCTTCAACAGGAACTGTAAAGTTTTCCTTATAAACAAATGATGGTACATTTTCAAAACGAACTCTTTCAACTTTACCATTTTTAAATTCAGCAAATGAAGTGATTCTTCCTGAAGGTGAATCTATCTTAACTGTGTTATTTCCTTCTTTCGCCTTATATAAGCCAATTTCAATTGCAACTTTTGTAATAGCTATAATTCCATGTCCACACATATATGATAAACCCTCATTATGTGTAAATAAAACTCCAAAATCGCCATCTTCTGTTACTGGTGGAACTACTATACAGCCATACATTCCTGCGTGTCCTCTAGGTTCAAGCATTAACATCTTTCGAATATGATCATAATTCTCAAGTACATATTCTCTTTTTTCCAAAATAGTGTTTCCCTTAATTGATGGAAAATCAGGAATTAATTTTGCAGTTTCTCTTCCTTCTACCTCTACATCAACTGCGGGCATATCCGATAAAAAAATACGCAATGGTTCTCCCGCTGTGTGGGCGTCAATACATGTAATCATTTGATCAAATTTTAACATTTTTCTTCCCCCTATAACTCTATTTTTTGACCCTTTTCTTGTTTTAGAGCTTCATTATAAATATATTCAGCTACAATCACATCAAAAAGAGCCATGCCAACTGATTTAAATAATGTTGTCTTAGATATATCTTTTTTGCCTTTTAAAAATTCAGCAAAAGTCGTCATTTGACTTTCTTTTAACAAACCATTGTTAATTGGTGTTATTAAATCTCCTGATTCTTCTAATGCAAATTCAGTATCAATGATAACCTCATCTACTAGTTTACTTAAAGCATCTGGAAATTCTCTCATTTCTGGTTTATATGAACCTATTCCAATAAAATGTTTCCCTCTTAGTAACTCCTCATTATCAGGTAATATCGGTGATGTTGCGTTTGTACAAGTTATTATTAATTCTGATTTTTTTGCTAGTTCTTCAGTATTTTCACATACATTTATTTCTATCGATTTATCGATTACTTTTTCTAATCTATTAATAAAATCACTTAAATCCTTTTTATATGCATCATAAATATATATTTTTTTAATTGGTCTCGCTGCACATGCATATCTTAATTGATAGAAGCCTTGAACTCCTGCTCCAATTAGACCTACTGTACTTAAATCTTCAGGTGTTGTATGTCTAACGCCAACTCCACCTACAGCACCAGTTCTTACAGCTGTTAAAACTTTTCCATCTAATAATCCTTTTGGCTCTCCAGTTTCTAAATCATTTAATAACATTAATCCATCGATTACTGGATGTTTTCCAGCATTTTCTGGAAATACAGTCAATATCTTTGTGCCAAATAAATTAGCTTTAAAACAAGGCATATATAATAGATTTTTTGCGCCATAATCTACATGCATACGATCAGGCATAAAGAAATCTCCTTTTTCAAATATTTTATATGCTTCTTCAATAGCATCCATAACACTGTTTAATGAAATTGTTGACAATATATCTTTTTCATTTAAATAAAACATATTTTCCTCCTTTTTTCACTCTCATATCTCTTATACAAATATTATATAGCTATATTAAAATTTTATCAAGTTTTTTAACCATTTATTTAATTTATTATTTGTTCATGAAATATACTAAAATTATTTAAGTATAGGTAAAATTAAAGAGCCTTAAACGGCTCTTTAATCAACGAAATCAGCATATATAAAATTTTCTCTTGGCCCATAAAAATTTTTGTAAACATTTATTAATTTTGCTTTTCTCATCCACGCATTTCTTCTAAATTGAATAGGTGCAATAGCATAATCATTCAATATCCGCTTTTCTGCTTCAAATAACATATTAAATCTTTTATTTACAATAGATTCTTCTCTGGCTTTTTTTACTAAATCATCGTATTTTCTACTTTTATACCCTGAATGATTATATGTAGAATCACTAACAAATATCTCAAGATAAGACATAGGATCATTATAATCTGGAGTCCAACCAGTATATACTATATCAAATTCTTCTCTACTTTCTCTCATCAATCTTTCTTTGTATTCAACTACATCTATTTCAATTGTAATTTTCAAATTTTTTTCAATCATTTCTTTAATTATCATAGCAGCTTCTTTTTCACCCTTTGAAACAAGCAGTGATAATTTTATTTCTTGTTTATCTATATTATCAAATTCTGATATTGCAGCATTAAGCATTTTATTTGCCTTTTCAATCTCAGCCGATTTTGAAAAAAATGAAAAAGGATAATCCTCTCCATAAGTCTCTTTAATTCCTTTTACTACAGGCAATACAAATCTAGTGGCCGCCTCATATCTTCCTTGGGTAGTTATATCTATAAACTCATTTCTATCAATGCTTCGTGCAATAGCTTCTCTTAAGTTTTTATTCTTTAAAAAGTAATTTTTTTGATTAAAAAGTAAAAAGTCATTCCCTCCAGAATAATATAAATCAACTTGATTAATATATGAATCAACCATTAGAGGTGGTACATCAACAAAGTCTATCTCATTATTTTCAAACATATATAATCTTTCTGCACTCTTTAATTCAATATTCATATAGATATAGTCCATATTAATTTTATCTTTATTCCAATAATGTTCATTTTTTTTAAGTAAAATAAATTCACCCTTCTCCCATGCTTCAATAACAAAAGGCCCATTATATGATAAGTAATTACAATTAGATGCATACTCCCCTTTATAGTCTTCTAAGTAATCAATTCTCATCGGAGTAAAATGTGGCATTGTTCCTAATGACATTAGGAAGTATTCAGTTGGATTTTCAAGTTCAATTTCTAATATTTTATCGTCAATCGCATAAACTTTTAAGTCTTCAGGTGGTAATTCGCCTTCATAGACTTTCTGGGCATTTTTAATGGGAAAAGCTATAAATGCATAGTCACTAGCTATTCTTGGATCTACCAATCTCCTAAATGAATGTTCAAATTGCTTTGCGGTAATTTCTAAGCCATCTTCCCAATATGCATCTCTTAAATAAAATCTATACGTTTTACCATCTCCTGACACTCCCCAATACTTAGCTATGCCTGGCTTTATCTCTCCATTTTCTTCTCTAACCAGTCCTTCTAATACATTGTATAAAACAGTGAAACTAGGAATAGATGATACCTTTTGTGGATCTATTGATTCAATATCTTCAGCTACTGCAATATTTAAAACCTTACCATCAAGTTTTGGAATTTCTTTTTTCTCAATAATTTTTTCTGTAGAAATATTCTTATCATTGCATCCTACAAAAATTAAAATTACCACAATCACCATTATTCCTATACGTTTCATATATACTCCTTTACAATTCAATTAAATTTCTATCAAAATGAGTTAATAATTTCGCACTATCTTTTGTTACATGCACACAATCTTCTATTCTAACTCCTCCCCAGTTAGGTATATATAATCCTGGTTCAACAGTCATAATAGTATCTTCTTTTATTATATCCTCACTATTTATACTTATAAAGGGCTTTTCATGTAAAAACAATCCTACTCCATGTCCCATTCCTGGATAATAATATTTAATATATTTATCTCCAAAAACCTTTCTAACTTCTATATCAGGAATATTAGCCTTTATTCCACTTTTAATTGATTCAACCGCCCTTTTTTGAGCTTCTTTAACTAAATTATATACTTCTATTTGTTCTTCACTTGCTTTACCAATAACAAAGGTTCTAGTCATATCAGAAGTATAGCCCTTATATAACGCTCCAAAATCAATAGTTAAAAAATCACCTTTTTGAATTTTTTTATTATCTGGTTGACCATGAGGCATTGAGGTTTTTTTACCTGATATACAAATTGTATCAAATCCTTCTTTTTCCGCGCCTTCCTTTTTCATTGAATAAACTAATTCATTTGCAATATCTTTTTCAGTTGCTCCAATTTTAATAAGCGGCAATATTTTTTCTAATCCTTTATCTGCAATTCTGCAAGCTTCTAAAAGACATTCTCTTTCATATAAATCTTTAACACTTCTTAAATCTTCAACTATATTATTTATCCCAATCCATGAAACCTTTGATATATTTTCAATAAGTTTTGAATATATTCCATAACTCATTTTTTCTGCTTCAAATCCTACATTATTAATATTATTTAGCTTTAAATAATATTCAATTGTCTTTGGGTCTGGTCTACCTGGATTTTGCCATAAAAAACTTTGAACACCTTCACATTCATTCTTTGCCTGTTCAATAAATCTTCCATCCGTAAATAAATATGTATTTTCATATGTAATTAATGCCCATGATGAATCTCCTGTAAATCCCGTAATATACCTTACATTTTCCTCACTATTTAGTAATAAAGCTTCAATATTCTTATGTTTCATAACTTCAACACATTTTTTAATTCTATTATTCACAATAAAACCACCTTTCAATCGTTTTTTTAATTTTACTATTTGAACTTCAACTAATCAATTAAAATTTTAATATAA
>Ga0193961_1000351_pt1 | contig 17992 bp, 18 predicted proteins | sample FB_4_MG_FD_140371 | JGI IMG/M metagenome (GOLD analysis project Ga0193961, IMG submission 140371) | Microbial mat bacterial communities from the Broadkill River, Lewes, Delaware, United States - FB_4_MG | ecosystem: Environmental > Aquatic > Freshwater > River > Microbial mats | place: USA...
ATAAAAGTATATTATTAAAAAAATAACTTTCGTAAAAATATGACATATTGCAATTAAATCTATGAATTATTAGGACAAAAATTGCTTTTTAGCCTGCCGTAGGCTTCATATAACTATTTATTACCAATCATTATAGTCTTTTTCTACTTATATTTCACATAAAAGTATCAAAATTGGAATACAATATATTAAAAGTATATACATATTATCAAAGATGTTGTTTTGCTACAAAATAGCAGTAAAGAATGACATTTATGTTGTTTTTATTTTTTCTTAAGAAACTAAATAAAAACTTAATTCGTATGATATAAAAAAGAGAATTTTTTGATTGAGCTAATAAAGTGTTACAAAATCTATTTTCAAATAATAGATAAAGTAAATAGTGATAAGATACGACAAAAATTGAAAAAGGAATACAATGCTTTTATACATACATATACCATTTTGTGATAGTAAGTGTTTTTACTGTGCTTTTAATTCTTATACTAGCTTGCATAGTCTACGAGATGATTATATGAAAGCTTTAGATAAACAGCTTCAAAATGAGCTAGTGAAATACAATAAACCAATTGAGACAATCTTTATTGGAGGGGGTACACCTAGTACTATCGAAGCGTCACAATATATGAAAATACTTGATAGAGTACGCCATCATTTAGTGGATGATTGTGAAATTACGATAGAAGCCAATCCAAATTCGGCATCTTTACAATGGTTGGAAGAGATTTTTGCTCTTGGGATAAATCGTATTAGTTTTGGGGTACAAAGTTTTGATGATGAAAAATTGAAATTTTTGGGAAGAAATCATAGTAAAAATCAGGCGATCGAAGCGATTAATAATGCAAAAAAAGTTGGGTTTCAGAATATTAACTGTGATATTATTTATGATACGAGTTTGGATACAAAAGAGTTATTAGAGAATGATTTGGAAATTATACGATCACTTCCTATCAATCATATAAGTGCTTATAGTTTGACTATCGAGGAGGGTACAAAGTTTTTTGATAAGAGTAATGTTCAGATTGAAAATGAAGAGTTAGCACGATTTTTATTTGGTGAGTTTCAAAAGTTGGGATTTTCTCAATATGAAATTTCAAATTTTGCACTCAATCAAGAAGCCCGAAGTAAACACAATCTTGGATATTGGCAATACAAAGAGTACTTAGGGGTAGGGAGTGGTGCAGTTGGTTGTATAAATAATGAAAGATTGTATTCTCAAAAAGATGTTCAAAAATATATACAAAATCCGCTTGAGTATGAAAGTATTGAAAAACTAACTAAAAATGATATTTTAATAGAAAAAATTTTATTGGGATTGAGAAGTATTGTTGGGGTAGATACTAATGTATTGAGTTCAGAAAGTAAAAAAAGAGTAAAAATACTTTTGGATACAGAAAAAATAGAACAGTATAAGGATAGGATTTATGCAAAAGATTTTATGCTTGCAGATGAGTTGTCGCTTTATCTTGATATTTAAGAATATTTTTTAAGACTGTATAATATATGTACAATATTTTAATCTTATTTTGCTATAATTACAGATAAAATAATATTAGAAAACATGGAGAATAAATTGAAAAAAAATCAACAAAAAAAAGATGTAAAGAAAGTAGTTTTGGCATATAGTGGAGGGTTGGATACTTCTATTATATTAAAATGGCTACAAGATGAATATAACGCTGAAGTGATTACATTTACAGCTGATTTAGGTCAGGGTGAAGAGGTCGAACCAGCGAGACAAAAAGCATTAGAGCATGGGATTAAACCTGAAAATATTTTTATTTTAGATATTAAAGAGGAGTTTGTAAAAGAGTATGTATTCCCAATGTTTAGAGCAAATGCTATCTATGAAGGTGAATATCTTTTGGGTACATCAATTGCGAGACCATTAATTGCAAAAAAACAGATTGAGATTGCAAATAAAATGGGTGCCGATGCTGTTTCTCATGGAGCAACTGGAAAAGGAAATGATCAAGTACGATTTGAGCTTGGGTATTTGGGGCTTAATCCTGATATTACAGTAATTGCACCTTGGAGAGAATGGGATCTTAATTCAAGAGAAAAACTCTTAGCGTATGCAAAAGAACATGGAATAGAGATAGCACAAAAACATCTTGATGCTGATGGTAATCCTTCTGTAAGTCCATATTCTATGGATGCTAACCTTTTACATATCTCTTACGAAGGTTTACATTTAGAAAATCCAAATGCAGAACCTGAAGACTCTATGTGGTTATGGACTGCCTCTCCTGAAGAAGCACCAGATAAAGCTGAATATATTACTATTGGATACAAAAATGGTGATCCAATTTCTATAAATGGAGAAGAATTATCTCCTGCTACACTTCTTGAAAAACTCAACCAGTATGGAAATACTCATGGAATAGGGCGAATTGATATTGTTGAAAATAGATATGTAGGGATGAAAGCTCGTGGTTGTTATGAAACTCCAGGTGGAACAATTATGTTAAAAGCACATAGAGCTATTGAGTCTATTTGTTTAGATAGAGAAGAAGCACATATAAAAGATGGAATGATTGCTAAATATGCGGAACTTATCTATAATGGATATTGGTTTTCTCCTGAAAGAACAATGATGCAAGCTGCAATTGATGCAACTCAAAAACATGTTGAGGGTGAAGTAAGATTAAAGCTTTATAAAGGAAATGTAATGGTAGTAGGAAGAACATCTCCAAAATCACTTTTTAGTGAAGCTCACTCTACATTTGAGGCGGATGATGTTTATAATCAAAAAGATGCAGAAGGGTTTATTAGACTCAATGCACTTCGTTTTATTATTGAGGGACACACAAGAGGTTCAAATAAATAATATATATAGAGAGAGGATAGAATATTTTCTCTATTGTCTTTAGATCGTCACAATAATTTTAAAGGTTTTTTATGAAGTATTTTAGTGACTTAGAAACAATTTGTAAAATCAACTCTTTTACAAAGAATAAAACTGGTGTTGATACTGTTGGAAAGCAGATGAAAGAATGGCTAGAATCAATAGGTATGAAAACGATTACATATAAAAGAGAAAAAATAGGAGATCATCAACTATTTACTTCCCCTAAGGTTGAGGGGAAAAAGATTCTTCTTTTGGGTCACAACGATACAGTATTTCCTGAGGGTGCATTTGATAGTTATACACAAGATGACACTTGGGTATATGGTCCTGGTGTTTGTGATATGAAAGGGGGCAATATAGTTGCTCTTGAAGCATTAAAAAAGGTTTATTCTGAAAATAAAAAGATAGTCAATATTGATTTTCTTTTGGTAAGTGATGAAGAAAGTGGAAGTGATGATAGTAAGTTTATCACTTTGGAATTGGCTAAAAATTATGATTATTGTTTTGTATTTGAAGCTGCTGGAGAGGATTTGGAAGTTGTTACAGGGAGAAAAGGTGTTGGTACATATACTATCACTTGTGAGGGGAAAGCAGCCCATGCAGGTACAAGTTATCTCAAAGGGATCAATGCAAATCTTGAAGCGACATACAAACTTCAATCCTTAACGAAACTTACAAATTTAGATATCGGTACCACTGTGAATGTAGGAAAAATCGTAGGTGGAATAGGGGCTAATACTATTAGTCCAAAATGTGAGCTTCTTTTGGAGATACGATATACCCAAAATAGTGAGCGAGATAGATTACTCAAAGCACTTGAGGAGATTACAAATACCAATTATGTTGAGGGGACAATTTCTGAACTTGAGGGATTAATCCAAAGAGATGTAATGGAACCAAATATAAAACAAACAGATTTTATACAAAAATTAGAAAAAATTACGAATTTGAATATAACAACAGAACAACGAGGTGGTGTAAGTGATGCAAATCATGTAGCATCTTGTGGTGTCATTACTTTAGATGGTTTTGGACCATTTGGTGATGGGGATCATACGGTTCATGAACGAGCATTAAAAAGTAGTTTTGAACAAAGAATAAAAATGATGCAAGAGATACTTTGTTATCATCAGGAGAATATTTTAACATTTTAATTGTGATACTATATAGTTACAAAGTGAAACATATTCATTTTGAACTCCAATAAAAAGAGTTATTTGAAAAGAAAACTAATAAACTAAAGTATAATTTATTTATAAAAGGAAACAATATGAGCAGTAATCGAAAAATTGGTATGTGGCTATATAGTAACGGTGGTGGAGATGTCATCCAAAATAAAATTATAAAAAAACTTTATAAAAGAGATATTGAGGTTCTTAATAATTTGAATTTAAGAAATGCAACAGCAAAAAATGGGCATATTTTATATGAAAATCATAAATTAGACAAACTCGATCTCTTCTTTTCTTACAATGCGGGAGAACAATCTAAATATCAGATGTATTTGTATCAAGCATTAAATAGAGCAATACCTATGATTAACTCTTATGATTCTTTTGCTTTAACAGAAGATAAATTTCATACCTCTTTTGTATTACGCCAAAATGGAATTGCAACTGCTGACTACAAACTGTGTCATAGAGATGATGGGCATGAGCTTCATAAAATTATTAAAAAATGGGATAAAATGGTCTATAAACCAACAGATGGTTGGGGTGGAGTAGGTCTTACTAAAATTGAATCAGAAGCAAACCTTGATATGTTGATGCCTTTTTTAAATCAGATGGATTTACGATATTTTTATGTAGAAAAATTTATAAAATATGACAATACCGATTTTAGAGTTGATATAGTCGATGGACAATTTGTAGGGTGTTATGGGAGAAAAGCTTCAGGAACAGATTGGCGTACAAATGTAACAAGTGGTGGTTCTGTATTTATGAGAGATCCAAATCAAGAGATTATAGATACTGCTATCAAAGCCTGTGAAGTTTGTGGCGTTGATATTGGTGGTGTAGATATTATATATGATTTGGAAAAAGAGGAATATGTTGTACTAGAGGTAAATGGAATACCAGCTTTTGCTACACCAGAACAAGAAAAAATGGGATTAGATTTTAACACAAAAAAAATAGATCTAATTGTAGATTTGATAGATAAAAGAATAAGCAATAAAAAGGATTAATAAATGGGATTAACAAATAAACAACTACCAAAATTGGGTTTTTTATATATGGATTATGTGATGAGATTTTTCGATCATTCAAACTTTAAGGGATGGCCAAATAAAATTGAAATAGTAACATACCATTGGGGGAAAGATAAAGAAAGATTTATCAAAGAGGTAAAAAGAAAAAAAATTGATGTACTTATTGGAAATATTCCAGCAACAGCATATGAAACATTTAGAGAGATAGCACGAGCTTTACCAAATGTTCGTTTTGTACCTTCTTTAGATACACAATTTTCTAATAAATCAAAAGAAAATGTTACAAGATTTTCTTGGAAATATGATTTGCCTATTCCTAAAACATATGTGTATTACAATAGACCAAATGCAGATAAGTTTCTTCAAAAATGTGAATATCCTAAAATTATAAAAAAATCATATGGTCCATCAAACTATGGTGGATATTTTGTACATAAAGTGGATAGCTATAAAGAGGCAAAAGAGTTATACATTGAGAAAAAATATCATCCTATGTATTTTCAAGATTTTGTTCCTATGGAAGCAGATATACGAGTGATGCTCATAGGTCACAAACCTGTGTGTGCATTTTGGCGAAGAGCTCCTGAGGGGGAATGGCTTACAAATACAAGTCAAGGTGGATCTATGGATTACATGGATGTTCCAAAAAATGTACTAGATCTTGCTGTCAAAGTTTCTAAAGCAGCTAAGGCTGAATATTGGGCGTGTGATGTAGCTTATGGAAAAGATGGTAAAGTTAGAATCTTAGAATGTGCTACTGCATTTGCTGCATTTCCTTACATAAGAGATTGGATTGGTCAGTATATTATGTGGAATTTTAGTGAGGGTAGATTTAAAAAACCTCATACTCCTATGTTTAATTGGGAAGAGTTAGGGAAAATATCTCCAGACTTATTAAGAACTATGCGTCATATTACTTTTGGAAAATTTAATTCTAGTTATGATGGTGCTTATTTTGGAAATAAAAAGAAAATGTATGGTGAAGATGTTAAATATATCCACGAGCTTGATTGTGAATATAAAATGTTTGCTGTGAAAAGAAGATGGACCGAAGAGTGGCCAAGTGAAACTTATAATTATCAAGATAGATTTGCATTAAAAAACTTAAAATCTATGAAAGTTCCAAATTTAAAAAAAGAGGATACTCCTTCTTCTGATAATGAAGATATGGAAAGCATAGAAATTTCTACTATTTCTAAAATTGATTTAAAAGAGATTTTGACATCAGTTGAGGGGATAGGTGAAAAGAAATATAATAAAATTATCAAAGAGATAGGAAGTGAAGAGGAAGTGATTGGAATTTTAGAACAAAGTCCATCAATTTTATTGAATATCAAAGGGATTACAACAAATATTATTGAAAAAATATCTAAAAAATATGCAAAATTTAAATTGCAACTTTAGAAAATAAAGCTATAATACTCCTTTAGGGGTATTATATGATAAATAAACTACGAGTTTCTACAAAAATTATCTTACCAATATTATTAATATTATTAGTAAGTAGCATTTGTACAAATTACATAACAGCGTCAAGAATGAATACATTAGTCAAAGATAGCGCCAGAGAATCTTTGCACATGCTTACAGATTCTTTATTTTTAACACTTCGTAATGCCATGAATACAGGTGACCCAGAAGTTATCAAACAAGCTGAAGAAGATAGTAGAACTAATATTAAAGGCTTATCTCAGCTTAAAGTGGCAAAAAGTAGAGGCACTTTAGCTCTATACTCACCAAAAGATTCATTTACAACTGATCCAGATATATTAACAACATTTAATACAAAAAAAGAGAAAGTTATAGAATCATTCAAAAATGATTCACACTTTTTTAGAGTCTTACGCCCTATGATTGCAACAACAGATTGTCTTATGTGCCATTCCAATCAATATGAAGGTGATGTCATTGGTGTTATAGATCTTTCTTTTTCTCTTGATAAAGCAGATGAAACAATTTATGATACGCTGATGTTTATATTAATAACTTCAATCGCATTTATTTTGATAACAAGTCTCGTAGTATGGATAGTAACTAAAAAAACTACGGAACCTCTTCAAGGCTTAAAAAATGAACTTTTAGAATTTTTCTCTTTTCTCAATCATGAAAAAAAGAGTATTGAACCATTTCATGTCGAATACATGGATGAAATAGGGGAGATAGCTACAGCATTAAATGTTAATATTGCTAAAGTTATTGAGGGGATTGATAAAGATGCAAAAGCAATTGCTCAAAGTTCTATAATGTGTAAAGATGCATCTGTTGGTAAACTTAATTCAAGAATTACCATACAAGCTTCAAACCCTGAAATCAATAATCTTATAGAGATAGTAAATGATCTTATTCAATCTATGGAAAATAATATCAATAAAACATTACATACTTTAGGAGAGTATTCAAATGATTCTTATAATAGTAGGATTCAAGGAAAAGATAAGTTTGAATGTAGTTTTAGAAGATTATTTGATCAAGTAGATTTTTTAGGGGAAACATTGACAAAATTAAGTGGACAAAATCTTAAAAATGGAAAAGCTTTACAACAAACAGCAAATGTATTTTCAAAAAATGTAAAACTTTTAAAGATATCCTCAAATGAACAATCAGAATTGTTAGATGAAACAACAGGATCAATAGAAGATATTATGAATAATATTAGAAATACAAGTAGTAATAGTAAAGATATGGCATCTATATCTAACGAAGTAACAAAATACTCGCATAATGGTCATAAACTAGCAGAAGAAACATCGGATGCTATGGGTATTATTTATAGTAAGGTGGCTGCTATTTTAGAATCAATTGATACCATTAAACAAATATCTTTTCAAACAAACATCTTATCATTAAATGCAGCTGTAGAAGCTGCAACTGCTGGTGAGGCTGGTAAAGGTTTTGCTGTTGTAGCACAAGAGGTTAGAAATCTTGCATCACGAAGTGCCGAAGCTTCTCAAGAGATAGAAGATCTTATTATGGTAGCTTCTGAGGAGTCAAAAAGAGGAAGTGCAATTGCTAAAAATATGATTGTTGGGTATGATACTCTTAATGAAAGGATCAACTCTACTATTAAACTTATTGATATTGTTGCAAAAGATAATAATATTCAAATGACTAAAATAGAAAATATCAATACAATTATTAGAAGCGTTGATAAAAATGCACATGATAATGTAAAAATTGTAAATGAAACAAATATAGTAGCAAGACAATCTGAAAAAATTGCTGCTAATATTATTAAAGATGCAACAGCAAAGAAATTTGATGGAAAGAATAATATTCAAGTAAGAAAGAAAATAATTGATCCTAATTTTAAAGGAGTTGATAGAAGAGAAAGGATAGATTAAAATCTATCCTTTCTTTATTTAAACAATCAACATCCCATCTCCATAAGAAAAAAATCGATAATTTTTTTTTATAGCCTCTTCATATATCTTCATCGTTTTATCTATCCCAATAAAAGAAGCAACAAGCATAATAAGAGTTGACTTTGGTAAATGAAAATTAGTTAATAAATAATTGACTCTTTTGGGTTTATTTAAAGGATTGAGGAATAAATTTGCTTCCCCATTCAATTGTTTTGTATCATTATAAAATTCTATAGTTCGTGTAACTGTAGTACCAACTGCTAATATTTTTTTATTTGTATCTAATAAATCTTTTGAATCTTGAGGTATATCATAAAATTCACTATGCATAGGGTGGTCTAAAATATCTTCTGACTCTACTGGTTTAAAAGTACCTGCACCGACATGAAGAGTAAGGTAATTTGTAGAGTATTTTTTTTGTAATGATTTTAAAAGCTCAGGTGTAAAGTGTAATGATGCTGTGGGTGCTGCTACTGCACCATAGTTTTTGGCAAATAAAGTTTGGTAGTCTGTGGTATCAGATGCTTCATCTTCTCTTTTGATATAAGGGGGAAGAGGTAGATGCCCTATATCATTAAGTATCTCAACAAGTGTTAAAAAATCTAGTTCTTTTTGATCTTGATAAAATTTTACTATACGCGTACCATCTTCTTGAAGTTTGAGTACTTCTATAGAAACTCCAGAGTCAAAAGTAATAATATTACCAACTAAAACTTTTCCTCTCATATAAACTAAATACTGATTATCGGGAAGGGGTTTGTTAAATAAAAGTTCTATTTTACCACCAGTTTCTTTTTTACCAAAAATTCTTGCTTTAATCACTTTTGTATCATTAAAAAATATTTCGCTATTTTCTGGAATATAATCTAATAAATGCTTAAAAGTAGTATGGGTAATTTTTTGAGTTGTGGTATCAAAAACTAAGAGCTTTGCACTATCAGCAGGATCTGCTGGATAGGTTGCTATGTATTGAGAAGGTAAGTCATAATCATAACTTGATGTTTTTAATGGATTGAGTGTATTATTTTTTTGATTCATTTATCTCTTCCAATTCTTCATCTTCATCTTCTTCATTTTCAATCACTTCAGGGTTGAAAATTTTTGCTATATAAATAGATACTCCATATAAAATAATTAATGGACCTGCCATTAAAAACTGTGTGAGAATATCAGGAGGAGTTAATAAAGCGGAAACTATAAATATAAGTACGACTGCATATTTAAAAAAGTCTTTGAGGGTTCTATCTGTTACTACACCTATTATCGCTAAAAAGAAAGTAAATACAGGTAACTCAAAAGCAATACCAAATCCAAATAAGAGTTTTGTAAAAAAGGTTACATATTTTCCAATACTTGGCATAACTGATACGACAGAGTTCCCAAAATTTACTAAAAACTCAAACCCAAAAGGAACAACAATATAATATGCAAAAGATGCTCCCATAAGAAACATTCCTGTCGCACCTGCTACAAAAGGGATAACGAGTTTTTTTTCATTATCATATAATCCTGGAGCTAAAAAAAGCCACATTTGCCATAAAATAATTGGTAAAGAGACTAAAAATCCACTAAAAAAAGATACTTTTAATGCAGTGAAAAATGTTTCTTGTACCTCTATCGCAACCATTTGAGATCCAGGGGCGAGTACTTTTTCAATAGGGAGCATCATCCATTGTAAAATAGGCTCATAGACAGAAAAACATACAAAAAAAGCTATAATTAAAGCGGCACTTGAGATCATAAGTCTTTTTCTTAGATCTGCTATATGTGGTTTTATCTCATCAAACATTACACTTCCTCATTTTTTGAAAAAGAAATTGTTTCTTTTTTTATTGGTTTTACTCTAAATTCATCACTATTTTTTGAAAGGCTTACTTGAGATTTTTCTTGTAGCACCTCTTTTGGTTTTGATGGAGTTATTGTATCTTCATCTGTGATATTTGAAATATTATCTAATTCTAATGTCGTTATATTTTTAATATTACTCACACTTGATTTAAACTCTTCAGCCTCTCTTTTCATCTCTGAAATATTAAGCTCATTATCTAAAGTAGATTTGGCATCATCCAAACCATTTTTAAATTTTTTAAAAAATCTTGCTATATCGACAGCTGCACTAGGCAGCTTTTCTGGACCCAATGCAATCACTGCAACAATTAAAACTAGAAAAATTTCCATAAAACCCATACCAAACATATATATACCTTAAATTGATTTTGAAGAAGATTTTACCTAATTTTTGATAAAATCCTACATAAAAAGATTTAAGGAGATCAAATGACAGAATTATTAATATTTGTCATCGTTGGTGTTGTATTTTATATGATCAATAAAAACTACAAGAGTAGTGATTATCACAATATTCAAATGAATGGTAAACAGACATTGAAAGGTAAATTAGAAGAGCATGAAGCGGGTCTTTTAGTTGCAATGTTAGCAAAAGTTGCTAAAGCAGATGGAAATGTGAATGAACTTGAAGCTGAAATTTTAAGTCACACATTTACAGATATTTCTAGTCATTTTGAAAAGAGTGAAGATGTAAGAGATCAGCTAAAAAATATTTATCAAAAAGAGATGAATATTTTTGATAATACAGTTGAAATTGCTAAAAAATATTTTTCGTTAACAAAAAATGAATATCAAAAAAGAATAAAAGTGATGGAGTATCTTTTAAATATTGCTTTTATAGATGATAATTTCTCAAAAACTGAATTTATGATAACAGAAGATATTGCAAATGCATTAGAGATAAAAAAAGCTAATTTTGAAAATTTAATTGCTCGTTTTGAGCAATTTTATAATCAAAAAAAAGATTCAGAAAAATTATCTTTAAAAAAATCATGTGATATTTTGGGTGTAAAGATAACAGATGATATGAGTTTAATTAAGAAAAAATATAGAGATTTAGTGAAAAAGAATCATCCTGATATTATAACAGGACAGGGTGCAAGTCAATCAATTATTGATGAAGCAACAGCAAAACTGCAAGAGATAAATGAAGCATATCAGATCATTAAAAAGGAGAAAAAATAGTGGCAGATTTTCAATATTCATATGAAGTATGTACATGTAAACATGTTAGTTTAGGGGAGATAATTCATTCTATTAAAGAGCAAAATGCAAAAACAGTGGAAGAGGTTGGTAAATTAACAGATGCAGGGACAGCTTGTGGTTGCTGTAGATGTAAAGAAGATGATTTTGGTACTCCAAAAATGAAGCTTTATATAGAACAAATTATCAATAAGTTCGCGTAAAATGGAAAATAAAAAAGCACTTATTAAAGAGATTCAACATCTTATCACAGTTGATGGAACAAACACAGATATAAATCCAAATTATTTAGAATATTTTATGGAAGAGGAACTCGAAGAGATAAAAAATGAACTTTTAATTAAAAAAGAAAATACAAATAAATCTACAAAAGAGTATGTAAATGAATTGTATGAAAAATTGGCACTCTAACTTAAGATTAAGAGGAATGATACTTTAAAGTAAATAGGATATAATAATAAACATGAGAATAGATAAATTTTTAAATGCAGTAAATATTACAAAAAGACGAGCAGTTGCTGAAGATATGTTGGCACATAAAGTCGTTTTTATCAACGACATCTCAGTTAAAAAAGCAAAAGAGGTTAAGGTAGATGATATTTTAGAGATAAAATATCTTGAATATTCAGATAAATTTAAAGTACTTCAAATACCTAAAACAAAATCCACTCCGAAAGCTAGTCAGAGTGAATATGTAACAAAATTATAAAAGGTTTGAAAGATGTTTAGTAAAGCTAGATTAAAATTTGATGATATATTTGAAAATAGGCTCAGTGTTGAATCTGTAAAAGAATATCTTATAGAGTTATATCAAAGAGGAGAAACATCAGATGAAATAGCAGCCGCAGCAACTGCAATGCGAGATCATATGTTACCTTTAACAGTAGAGCAATCTTTGCAAGAACAGTTATTGGATAATTGTGGAACAGGTGGAGATAAAAGTAATAGTTTTAATATTTCGACTACGGTTTCCATTTTATTATCTGCTTGTGGATGTAAAATAGCAAAACATGGAAATAGAAGTATCACTAGTAATAGTGGAAGTGCTGATATGCTTGAAGAGTTGGGAGTAAATTTAACACTTACTCTTCCAAAACAACTTGAGATGTTAGAGAAAACAGGTTTTGTATTTATGTTTGCAATCAATCATCACCCATGTATGAAGCATATTATGCCGATACGAAAATCATTGGATCATAGAACAATTTTTAATATTTTAGGACCATTATCAAATCCAGCTTCTGTACATAAACAACTTATTGGTGTATTTAGTAAAGAGTATGTTGTTAAAATAGCAGAAGCACTTACTCAACTCAATACAAAAAGAGCTATGGTAGTTAGTAGTAAAGATGGAATGGACGAAATCAGTATTAGTGATGTTACTTATTGTGCTTTTGTAGAGAGAGGTAGTGTAAATGAGTTTGTTTTGGATCCTCGAGAATATGGTTTTGATTTATATCCAAAATCTGATATAGAAGGTGGAGATGCAAAGGAAAATGCTCTCATTACTCAAGGAATTTTAAACGGATCAATTACAGGTGCAAAAAGAGATATTGTACTTTTAAATACAGGTGTAGCATTATTGGTTGATGGCAGAGTAAACTCTACAGAAGAGGGTATTGAGCTAGCAAAAGAGATTATTGCTAACGGAGATGCTATCAAAAAATTACAAGAGATAGTACTTATTAGTAATCAACTTATGCATACATGATTTTAAAACTTACAGAGATAGATCAATTTATCACTCTCTTAGAAAAAAGTATAGATTCAAAAGATGTAGTCGTGTTACTCAGGGGTGATTTAGCGAGTGGTAAAACAACTCTTGTCAAAAATTATGTAAAAAGTTTGGATCTTTGTGATGAAGTAACTAGTCCTACATTTTCTTTGCAAAGTCGATATGGTGAAAATATTTATCATTATGATATTTATAATAAAACCTTACAAGAGTTTATCTCTTTAGGGCTTTTAGAAGAGTTTGAACAAAGTGGGATTCATTTTGTAGAGTGGGGTGATAAAAAGCTAGAAAAGATACTCAGAGAATATGGATTTGAAGTGCTTATTGTTACGATAGAAAAAAAAGATGAAAGTAGAGAGTATAGTATTGAAACATAAAATAGAAGTAACTAGTCTTACAAAAACTATCAAAAAAACACAAATTTTACATGATATCACAATGGATATAAAAAGTGGTGAAACAGTTGGATTGTTAGGACCAAATGGTGCAGGTAAAACTACGAGCTTTTATATCATATGTGGTTTGGTACAACCTACAAGTGGTCATATCTATTTTGATGAACATGAGATTACTCATCTCCCTTTGCATAAAAGAGCTTTGAGAGGAATAGGTTATTTACCTCAAGAGTCTTCAATTTTTAAAGACTTAACGGTAGAAGACAATCTTATGTTGGCTGCTGAAGTATCTATTGATGATGAACAACTAAGAAGAGAACGAATTGAAGAGTTATTAGAAGTTTTTAATATAGAACCTATTAGGCAAAGAAAAGGTGTAAGTTTAAGTGGAGGGGAGAGAAGAAGGGCAGAGATAGCTCGTGCTTTGGTATCAAATCCAAAATTTTTACTTTTGGATGAACCATTTGCAGGAGTTGATCCAATCGCTGTTAAAGATATACAAGGTATTATCAAACAACTTACCCACAGAGGGATTGGCGTATTGATTACAGACCATAATGTACGCGAAACTTTACAAATTTGTGATAGAGCCTATGTGATGAAAGCAGGAGCAATTATAGCAGGTGGAACAGCTCAAGAGATTAGAGAAAATGAAATAGTACGAGAACACTATTTGGGAAAAGATTTTACTTTTTAGTTCTTAATATTTTTACTGATTAAAAAAGGTTCGTATATTTACGAACCTTTTTTATAACTTACACCTAATTATAATTAGGTGTAAACTTTATTAGATAGTATCAATAATACTATTTAAAGTGCTAGATGGTCTCATCGCTGCTTCTACTTTTTTAATATCAGGATTAAAGTATCCACCAATATCTTTTGATGAACCCTCAGAACCTAATAATTCAGCCATAATTTTGGCTTCATCATCAATTAGTGCTTTTGCAATAGGTGCAAATTTAGCAGCAAGCTCAGTATTTTCAGTTTGGTCTGCAAGTGCTTTCGCCCAGTATTGTGCTACGAAATAATGAGAAGCTTTATTATCTTGTTCACCAGTTTTTCTACTTGGTTCTTTGTTATTGTCAAGATAAGAGTTGTTTGCTGAATCAAGTGTAGCTGTAACAATTTTTAAGTCTTTAGAATCATTTTTTTGAGAAATAAATCGTAAAGATTCTGCAAGTGCTAAAAATTCACCTAATGAATCCCATCTTAAATGACCTTCATTTAACATTTGTTCTACATGTTTAGGAGCAGATCCACCAGCACCAGTTTCAAATAATCCACCACCAGCAATTAAAGGTACAATTGATAACATTTTTGCTGAAGTACCTAATTCTAAAATTGGGAAAAGGTCAGTTAAATAATCTCTTAAAACATTTCCAGTGACAGAGTTAGTATCAAGACCTGCTCTTACTCTTTCTAATGTATAAGCCATCGCATCTGCAGAATTCATAATAGGTAACTCTAAACCTGTTGTATCATAATCATTTAGATATTCAGTAACTTTAGCAATCATATTTCTATCATGTGCTCTTTCACTATCTAACCAAAATACTGCTGGATTTCCTGTAAGTCTAGCTCTTTCAACTGCAAGTCTTACCCAGTCTTTGATCGGAATATCTTTTGCTCTACTCATTCTCCAAATATCACCAGCTTCAACTTCCATCTCCATTAAAACAGAACCATCAGTATCTAAAACTTTAACCGTTCCAGCTTCTGCAATCTCGAATGTAGTAGGGTGAGAACCATACTCTTCTGCTTTTTGTGCCATAAGTCCAATATTAGGAACATTTCCCATAGTAGTAACATCATACTGACCATTTTTAACACAATCTTCCATACAAACTCTGTACATCATGGCATACGATCTATCAGGAATAACAGCGACACACTCTTCAAGCTCATTTGAAGCATTCCACATAGAACCACCATCTCTTACAACAACTGGTAATGAAGCATCAATAATAATGTCATTTGAAGCGTGTAGGTTAGTAATACCTTTATCAGAGTTAACCATAGCTATTCTTGGTTGTGCATCATATGTACTCATAATATCAGCTTCAATTGCAGCTTTTTTATCTGCAGGTAATGTTTCAAGTTTTTTATAAAGATCCCCTAAACCTAAGTTTGAGTTATATCCAATTGCTTCAAAATCTGCATCATATTTAGCAAATACATCTTTGAAAAATACTTCAACAGCATGACCAAACATAATAGGATCACTTACTTTCATCATTGTAGCTTTTAAGTGTAAAGACCATAATACATCTTTTTCTTTTGCTTCAACTAAAGTTTCTGCCAAAAATGATCTTAAAGCTTTTGCTGACATAAATGTAGCATCCAAAATTTCTTTATCTTGAACATCTGTTAACTCTTTTAACAATTTACCATTTAATTCAATTTTTATAGAACCAGCACCAGATTTGATGATTGATTGTTCATTTCCATAAAAATCACCTTCTGTCATATGAGCAACATATGCTTTTGAATTTTCTGAAAATGGTTTTAATGTATGAGGATTCTTTTTGGCGAAATTTTTAACTGCAGCAGCTGCTCTTCTATCAGAATTTCCTTCTCTTAGTACTGGATTTACAGCTGAACCTAAACAAGTAGAAAATAATGCTTGTAATGCTTTTTCTTCCTCATTTTGAGGATCTTCTGGATAATTAGGAATATCATATCCTTGCCCTTGAAGTTCACTTACACAAGCGATAAGCTGAGATATTGAAGCTGAGATATTTGGTAATTTAATAATGTTACCATCTTTTTCTAAAACAACTTTACCAAGTTTTGCTAATTCATCATCTATTTTTTGTCCATCAGTTAATCTCTCAGGAAACTTAGATAAAACTCTACCTGCTAATGAAATATCACTTGTAACAACATCTACACCTGCTGATTTTGTAAATGCATTTACGATTGGTAAAAGCGAATAAGTTGCTAAAGCAGGAGCTTCATCTGTTTTTGTCCATATAATTTTTGACATGTTTTTTCCTTAATTAATTTGTTTTATTGCTATTTATCTTAGCGAATATATATTGATAGTATTATATTATATTATAATAGTTTTCCGAACATATAATTTTTTGTATCATTTATACACAATTATTTCCAAAGATTCCGTAACTTATCTTCCTTTGTTTTCGTTTTTATAATTTTTTTAGAGTGTATTTTTTTAATAATTTTTTTATTTTTTATTTTTTTAGGGTGTATTTTCTTGATTACTTTTTTATATTTAACTCTTTTGATTGCACTTTTTTGCTTTTTGCTTTTTGCTTTTTTTACTTTAATTATATTTTTTCTATGCATTTTGTATGAAGATGTAAAATTGTGTTGCGTACCATCAATTGATTTCATAAAATACAAATAATCAGATTTTACAGGAAAAATTGCCGCTTTGATTGATTCAAATTCAATCGCACATATAGGATCATCAGGTAAACCTTTATATTTATAGGTATTATAACTACTTTTATCATTTCGTATCATTTTTGGAGTTATTTTGGTATGAGAATATTTACTATAATTAAGAGTTCCATCCATTTGAAGTTTCATATCTTTTTTTAAACGATTGTATATTACACTTGATACAAGTACCATCTCATCCTTTGAAGCAGATTCTTTTTGTATAATTGAAGCAATGGTGACATATTTGTACCAATTTTTTTGATTGTAAAATCCAAATATTTTTTGACTTAGTACTCGATATTTTCTTTCTGTTATTGATAAAAGATGTTTGATAAGTTGCTCTTCATTCATTCCAAAAGGTAAATAATAGGTATCTGCTATAATATTTCCATCTTTCATATATGCTAATTTTGCATATGTTTCAAAAAGTTTTGTGGTTGAAATATTGAGTGTTCTAGCTAAATTTTGTAAAAAAAAGTAGTATGTCTCTCCAGGAATAAGTGTAACCTTTTTTAGGGCAGCTTTTGAAGTTGTAACCCTATATAAAAATTCTATTTGTGTCATTCGTGTTGTTTTTAAATCTATCCAACCACTTTGAGGTTTGCCTATAAATCGTAACATGATTTTATCTAACAAATTTACTTCATAGTTGTTTTTATCTAAATATGATACAATAGAATTTGAACCGCCTTTCGGTATAAAAATAACTCGTGAAGTATTTACTTCTTGTGTAAAATAAACACTTAATATTATTAGAATGATGAGGAAAAATTCAGGTATGTTAAAAAATATAGAATTCATTTTTATTGTATTGAGTGGAATAATTTTAATGGTTATAGCCTCTTTATTTACTGGGATTGAGATAAATGATTTTTTTTATAAAAATATACATATAAAAAAATTGTATCTAAAATATGATAAAAAACTTAATATTTCAAGTCCAGAAATCACAATTTATGATATAAATCCTAAAAAAAC
>Ga0193961_1000355_pt1 | contig 17936 bp, 18 predicted proteins | sample FB_4_MG_FD_140371 | JGI IMG/M metagenome (GOLD analysis project Ga0193961, IMG submission 140371) | Microbial mat bacterial communities from the Broadkill River, Lewes, Delaware, United States - FB_4_MG | ecosystem: Environmental > Aquatic > Freshwater > River > Microbial mats | place: USA...
ACATCATTTTTTACTATATTTCCAGATAAAATAGATTTACATGCCTCTTCTTCACTATTAAATACTCTTGCTGGGCCTTTTGTAATTAATCTTTCATCAGCCACAGCAGATTGCTTTACTACACAACCTTTTTTTGCTAAATTTCCATACAATATTTTAATCCCACCAAATTTAGAATATGGATTATCAATATCTGCAATTACTTTGCTAAATCCCATATTTTTTTCTCTAAATCTTTCAAATAGATATCCGTCTACTGTGACTGCATCTTTATATAATAAATTTTGTTTATTTAATTCATTAAGAACTGCCGAAATTCCTCCTGCCTTATTTAATACTTCTATATGATATGGGCCAGCTGGACTTAGTCTACATAAATTAGGCGTTTTTTGACTAATTTCATCTATTTTTTTCAAATTTATCTCTTGTCCCGCTTCTTTTGCAACTGCAGTTAAATGCAAAATTGTATTAGTCGAACATCCTAACGCCATGTCTGCTGTAATAGCGTTTTCAAAAGCCTCTTTAGTAAGAATATCCCTTGGCTTTATATTTTCTTTAACAAGTCTAAGAATTCCTCTTCCCGCTTGTTTTGCTAAATGTTTACGGCTTGAGAAAACCGCTGGTATTGTCCCATTTCCAGGTAATGCCAATCCTAACACCTCTGCCATACAATTCATTGAATTAGCTGTAAACATTCCTGCGCATGAACCACATCCCGGACATGCATTTTCTTCAATATTTTTTAATTCATTTTCCGCCATTTTACCTGCAGAAACTGCACCTACACCCTCAAATACTGTAGTTAAATCTATGGCTTTACCATTATGTTCTCCAGCTAGCATTGGTCCCCCACTAATTATAATGCTTGGAATATTAAGTCTTGCAGCTGCCATCATCATCCCTGGAACTGTCTTATCGCAATTAGGAATTAAAACCAATCCATCTAAGCCATGTGCTCTAACCATTACTTCTATACTATCTGCGATTATATCTCTACTCATAAGTGAATAGTGCATTCCTTCATGATTCATTGCAATTCCATCACATACAGCTATTACTGGAAATTCTAAAGGAGTTCCCCCCTCCATTAAAACGCCTCTTTTTACTGCTTCACAAATAGTTTTTAGTTCTATATGTCCCGGAACAATTTCATTAAATGAATTTACTACTCCAATCAATGGTTTTGACAATTCTTCATCAATTAATCCACTCGCCTTCCATAGAGATCTGTGAGGTGCTTTCGAAAGTCCTTTAGTTGAATTGTCGCTTCTCATATCTGCCTCCTAATCATTAATCCATGACATCATTTTTCTAAGTTCTTTTCCTGTTTTTTCAATTAAGTGTGAGTTATGAATCCTTTTTTTAGAAAAATATCCAGGTCTTCCAGCTTGATTTTCTAGTATCCAATTTCTTGCAAATGTTCCATCTTGTATTTCTTCCAAAACCTTCTTCATTTCATTTTTTGATTCTTTTGTAATTATTCTTTTCCCAGTACAATAATCGCCATACTCAGCTGTATCACTAATACTATTTCTCATTTTTTCAAATCCACCTTCATAAATTAAATCTACAATTAACTTCATTTCATGAAGACATTCAAAATATGCAATCTCAGGTTGATATCCAGCTTCAGTCAACGTTTCAAAACCACTTTGAATAAGTTCAGTTACGCCTCCACATAAAACAGCTTGTTCTCCAAATAAATCTGTTTCTGTTTCTTCCTTAAATGTGGTTTCTAATACTCCCGCTCTAGCAGCCCCAATTCCTTTTGCATAACTTAACGCTCTATTTTTTGCACTTCCAGAAAAATCTTGATAAACAGCTATTAATGAAGGAACACCTTTCCCTTCTTTATAAACTCTTCTTACTAAATGACCTGGCCCCTTAGGTGCAATCATTACTACATCAACATTTTTTGGCGGTTTTATTTGACCATAATGGATATTAAATCCATGCGCAAATGCTAAAGAATCTCCTTCTTTAAGATTTTTCTCAATATATTTATAATAAATATCTTTTTGTTTTGTATCTGGTATTAGAATCATAATAAAATCCGCCCAAGCACTAATTTCATCAACGCTTCCAACAATCAATCCATCATTTTTAGCAATTTCACATGATTTTGAGCCATTATATAATCCAACCCTAACATCATACCCACTTTCTTTTAAATTAAGTGCATGTGCATGTCCTTGACTTCCATAGCCTATAACACCAATCTTTCTACCCTCTAACTCATTATTTGAAATTTCCTTTTCATAAAACATCTTTGCCATAATATTTCCCCCTATAATTTTTCTATTTCATAAATATCTTCGAGTTTTCTTAAATGTAATATTGCTTGATCTATATTATTTTTTCCATATTCATCAATGGAAATAAATAATTTAGCTTTTTCACTTTCTACAACTTGCATCTCAACCCCTTTCATTTCAAAGGATTTTCTTCTAAGTAAGGATGTTACCCTAAGTAACGTATCCATTGGACAATCAATTGTTGCAACAAAAGATTTAATCATTTTATTCCTCCTTTTGACTTTTTTTGTATATTTTTCTAGTTCAGGTTGCAAGAATCCTAAAATTTAAATTTATAAGTAATAAATTTAATTTTGGGTATAAAAAAATCTCTCATCCCAATCACTCCTAAGATATGATTGGGACGAAAGATATAATCTCCGTGTTACCACCCAATTTCGCATATATAAATGCCTTATTCAGATCAAATAATCCTAGTCCTTATATCGGGGACAACCGGTACAACCTACTCGTTTCCTTTGGGTCATACAGCTCAGAAGCTACCATTACGTATTGAAATATATCAGCTTTTCACCGTCCGCCGACTCTCTAAATATTTCTTATATACCTTTCTTCTTCCTCATCACTTTTTTATCCGCAGTATCGTCTTTTATAGAGACGAAATATTATTCCGCGGTACCACTCTATTTGTTTTAACCTCTTATTCAGATCAGTTTTCACGAATCCTAGCCCTTCTAACGGAGGCACCCGTATTTACCTACTATAATTCAGTAAAATGCTCAGGAGGGATATCATAAAAAAACTCAATGTTGGATTTTCAGCATCACCAACTCTCTGTAAAAGATTATACTTTTTTTATTCTGTCTCCGTCAACGCTTTCTATTTAGATGTTATATGTGATTATAAATGCTCATTTAATTTTTGTCAACACTCTTTTTTAAATTTTCTAAATTTTCAATGATTTTTATAAAAAAAAGAGATTCATATGAACCCCTTAAAACTGACTATAATTACTTAAAATAACTGGCATATTAAGATTTCCTAAAACTTTTTCTAACAAAACGCCTTCTCTTTCCGGATAATTGTATCCAAAACTTGCTCTTATAGCCGAAATAATAAATTGTACACTTCTATCTAAGGCAATCGGAAGAGAATCTCCACTAATTAAACTTCCAACTAAAACACTAGTAAATGCATCTCCTGTACCTGGATAATCAGCGTCCATTCTCATACTAGATAATTTCCAAAATCTATTATCTTTTTTATCATATGCAACAACATTTAAATAATCACTTTTTTTATTATCTGGAACACTTGTTATAATAACTTTTTCTGGTCCTAAATCGGACAATCTAATAAGCCAATTCTTTAATTTTTCATCGTCTAATTTTGTATTATAATCCTCATTTAGCAATAAAGATGCTTCTGTTAAATTAGGGGTAATTATATCTGCATAGCTAATAAATTCTCTCATTTTATTCACCATATTATAATCAAAAGATTGATATAATTGACCTCCATCAGCCATAACAGGATCAATGACAATTAATCCATTTTTAGTAATCAATTTGTCAAAATATGAAGATATAACATCTATCTGTTTTTCTGAACCTAAAAATCCAGTATATATACAATCAAAATCGAACCCTTCATTTACCCAGTGTGAAAAATATGAATCTAAGGTATCTGTTAAATCAACAAAAGTAAAATCTTTATATCCTCCAGTGTGTGTCGATAATATCGCCGTTGGAACTGCACAAGCTTGAATACCCATAGTAGATAAAATCGGCATAATAACAGACAAAGAACATCTTCCAAAACCAGCTAAATCATGAATTGCTGCAACTCTTTTCACAACACGTTTCATTTTTTCCTCCAAATCTACTATTTCCCTAATATTTTATTATACTCATCATCAAAAATTCTCTGCTGTGATTCTCCCTTTACATACCAAGCATCATCTATCAATTCTACAAGTTGAATAGCGCCTTCTAAATTGTATTCACTTATACTTCCATCTTCATTGCCAAAATTAATTAAAGCGTTGTATCCTAATAAAATAACATCTTTTTCTTCATCATATTGTTTTACATTAAATGAAACCTTAGATAAAACTATACTTCTATTAGTTTTGACCGCATTATCTACTAATGAAACTGGAGCTTCTGCTCTTTTTAACTCATCAAAAAAAGTATCAGTACAAAATTCTTTAACATCATTTAAAATTCTAAATCCTTCTCTAATTGAATCTGGAGCATAGTTAATATAATGATCTGCTAATCCTTGCGGAACTAATTTTCTTAAATCTTCATCTTTAATTTTCCCCATATTATTAAGGTCTGGTATATCAAAATATGAACTTAAATATTCTTCTGCTGTCTTTTGTGAACTAGTTATTTTATTATTTTTTCTTTCATCTTTAAGGACTTCATAATTACTATCTTTAATATCTGTTTTGGTATTTTCATCCACATACCATTCATCTGAAACTTCATTTAAAATTAAATTACCTTGATGTTCTAATTCTCTATTTCCCTCGCCATTTACATCTATTTTTAATATATAGGAAAGTTCAATTGTTTTTTCTACCCTATCATGTGAAGTTACTTTTAATTCAATATTTTTAACCTTAAAAGATGAATTAATTAATTTAGAATGATCCATTAATCTTTCGATATCTTTACCATATAATAAATTCTTAAAGTGATCCTCTGTAACTTTATCTTTTAATATTATAGTTTTATTTAATAAAACATTTGATTTTGAAGCATAATTTGCCACATTTTCAGAATCAAGTTTTTCAATTTTTTCTCTAGGTATTTCTATAGATGAATTTAAATCTATATTATAATAATTTTCTAAATAGAATTCTGCAACTTCCTTTGCCTTTTCCTCCTGTTTATCTTCACAACCTATTAAAAGAAATAAGCACATTATCACCATACACCATACTATTTGTTTTTTTACTTTCATATTATCTATTTCGCTCCTCTCGTTGTACGTTCCAAATTCAATAAATAACGTTTATGTTCTAATCCTGGTGCATAACCAGTTAATTTGCCATTTTTACCAATAACTCTATGACAAGGAACTACTATTGCAATAGGATTATAATGATTTGCCATGCCACAAGCTCTTGCTTTATTTTTGTCTCCAATTTGTATTGCCTCTTCCTGATATGATATTGTTTCCCCATATGGAATCCTTAAAAGCTCATTCCAACATTCTTTCTGGAATTTAGTTCCCCTTAAATCAATTTTAATTGAAAACTCTTCTAATTTTCCAAAAAAATATAATTCTAACTCATTTTTAAGTTTAATTAAAATTTCATTTGTTTTTATACTATAATCTTCCTTAAAATCGAAAAATGAAATCTTAATAACAGCACTATAACTCGCTTTAAGAAATAGCCTTCCTATTGGGCTATCATAAATATCATAAAAATAATCATCTAATTTTTCATTATTCTTCAATAATCATCACCCTATTTTCTAAAACCATATTGTTGTTTAAAATGCATTTTATTATATCTCCATCTTTCAAATATTTAGGAGGTTTAAAGCCCATTCCTACTCCACTAGGTGTTCCTGTTAAAATAACATCCCCTGTATAAAGTGGCATAATTGAACTTATTTGTGTAACTATATGTTCTACATCAAAAATCATATTTGAAGTATTATCTGATTGTCTTTTTTGACCATTTACATATGAACTAATATCATAATGAAATGGATATTTAGCATCTAACCATAAATATGGTCCTATAGGACAACTACTTAATAATGATTTACCCATATACCATTGCTGAAAATTTGCCTGCAAATCCCTAGCAGAAATATCATTTGCTAAAGTAATTCCTAATATACAATCCTTAACCTCTTCTTTTGAAATATTTTCACAATCTTTCCCTATAACAACTGCCAGCTCAACTTCGTAATCTAACATTTTGCTATTTTCTTTTTTTATTCTAATATTCTGTCCACTACCTATCATAGAATGGGCCCTTTTGCTAAAATAAATTGGTTTATGATTAATTTCTGTATTTAAGGCAGTTTTTCTCAACTCCTTTTCATGTTCTATATAATTTTTGCCAAGACAGATAATATCTCTTTTTAGTCCCTCAAGTGGACTTAAAAAAGAAATCGTTTTCATATCAATTGGATCCATATCTCTAATTTTTGCAAAATCAACTGATTCATATCTTGTTTTATAATTGCTAATAAATTCAAACATAGTGAGGTTTAAATTATCTAAAAATAAATTAATTGAAAATCCATATTGTAATGATTTTTCAACTAAAAAAATATTCTTCTTCCCTTTTAAAACACCATTAGCAATAATCATACTATCCTCCTGTCAACATTCTTATTTTATACTCTACAAATCAATACGTCAATGTCCTCCATTGTGACCTTTATTAGTATATGTTATTATAAATTACATAGTTAATACTGCGTTTTATTATATAAATTAATATTTATATAATAACGATTAATTCTAAAATAATATTAAGAAAGGAAAATGATATTTTAAATATATCATCAAAAATTAATATGAGAGAAACAAAAGAAGAACGTTTAAATAGACTTAGAAATTATGATTCTGAGTTTAAAACAGATTTAGTTATAGGCCTCGATGAAGCTGGTAGAGGTGCATTAGCAGGACCTATATATGCAGGTGCTGTTATTTTAAATCCTAATAAAAATATATCCGATTTAAATGATTCAAAAAAAATAGTTGAACATAAAAGATATGATCTTTTAGATGAAATTAAAGAAAAATCACTTGTTTATGGAATTGGTATTGTAGATTCAAAAATAATTGATGCCAAAGGTATCCAATATGCAAATTTTTTAGCTTTTAAATTAGCCTACAATGAATGTATTGAAAAATTAAAAATCAACAATATTGATACTACTTCTTTAACCATTTTAATAGATGGTAATTATAAAAACATTGAAATTCCAAACTATATTAGTGTAAAAAAAGGAGATACTAAAAGCGCATCAATCGCAGCTGCAAGCATCATCGCAAAAGCTTCAAGAGATTTATTTCTAAAAGATGTTTTAAATAAAACCTATCCTAATTATTATTTTAATAAGCATAAGGGCTATGGTACAAAAGAACATAGAAATATTATAAAAGAAATAGGACTCTCAGAAGCACACCGTAAATCATTTTGTAAAAACCTTATTTAATTTATTATATTTTTTAATATAATGCCATATGGGAACTAAATAAATAAAAAAGGCAAAAGGCAAATATGAAAGACTCGCACCTAATAATGCCATGGGAACAAATGATGAAGTATTCCATGGCACTGCAACTGATAGTAAAACACTACTATTTTCAATATCAATCATCATATCTTTATTTTCTTCTTTTTTATACATAGGTTCCATTAATTTATGACTTAAAATTATTGCAATTGTTTGAGTACATCCAAAACTTGCAGAAAAGATAGCAGAAAGAAGCATAGCCTTAAAGCGTTTTCCTCCAATTGCTATTGCTTCAAGTTTTAATTCCAAAAATCTAAGCATATTTAATCCCTTTAAAAAATCTGCATATGTACTAGATAATAAAACTGTTATAGATAATTTAATCATTCCATATAAACCACTAGAACTAAAATATGGTGCCAATATTTCATTTTTAGTTTCAGTATATCCCCAAAATATGTGATTAATTAATAAGTTTAAATCCTGCGAATTATATAAAGAAATTATAATAGCAACCACTGAACTTGCTGCCATTGCCCACCTAATATGTATCTTAAAAATCATAAATACTATAAGTACAATTACTGGTAAAAAAACAATTACCCCAATATCAAATCGAATAGGAATTTGTCTTAAAAACTCTTCATTAACCTCTCGCAATGGATATTTAATAGAAAGCACTGAATACAATACTACTGTAACTGTCAATGGAACAAATGAACTCTTTAACATTGCTTTAACATTTTCATAAATTTCTGTATTTGTTAAAGCTCCAATTAAATGAGCACTAGTTGACATAGGTGAATTTCTATCTCCAAGGTATGCACCTGAAAAAATAGCTCCTGCCGTTATAGCAATTGGAACATTACCCACATTAGCCATAATAATCAACACCAGTCCAACTGTTCCAGCAACTCCAAATGCCGTCCCTAGTAGCATAGCCAGAACCCCACTAAGTATAAAGCTTCCAATAATAAAGCCATAAGCTGGAATATTATTAAGCCCATAATAAACCAACATAGGTATTGTACCTGCTTCCATCCAACTAGGTATTAAAATCCCAATAAACATAAATACCAACATCATTGTCGATATTCGTTTAACGCCTTCTTTAAACCATCTACCTATACTTTTAAGGCCATGCCCCTTTTTTATTGCATATATACTTAAAATAACCAATCCAATAAACAATGGAATAGCTAAATAAACCTTATACAAACTCGCTATTAAAAACATTATAAATAAAAACAATAATATCCCTAAGTTCATTTATACTTCAACTTCTTTCTCTTTAGGCGCTCTTTTTAAAGAATCACTATTACCAACCGATTTATCAAATGCTTCTAAAAAAAGATTTGCCAATATTTCTCCTAGTTCTGTATGTTTTCCACAAAAATCTATTTTTTCTTTAGTTTCAATTCCATTAACTATACCTATAGAATCTGTGCCTGTTCCAGTTGCTATTTTTCCAGAAACAAATGAAGCAATCCCATATTTTTTAAGTGCAACTGTTTTAGCTTCAGTTAAAATCATAATCGCCTCAATCATTGCCCCTTCACAAAAATTATGCTCTAATACACATATTGTATTTATAGTTCCTGGTGAATAAGATAATTTAGCTGAATCTCCTGCAGTTAATGCATTTGAAAATCCCGCACTTAAAAATATAATTATCTTTTTATTATCAAATATTCGTTCTACTTTAACAAAACTATCTAGCACTGCAGACGTCATAAATCCAACTGTTTTTCCCTCTATATTATACTCTTTTTTTAATTTTTTAAAAGAGTTATCAATAGAATCAAACTTCTTTTTTTCACCTTTATGATTTGACAAAACTTTATAATTAATTATATTTTTTGCCTTAACAAGGCCTCCATTATATGGTGCAGAACTAATAATTTTTCTTTCTTCAATTAAATCAATAAATAAACCTTTCTTGAATATATCATATTTTAATTTACTCATTTTTTAATGCCTCTATTTCTTTATTGTTTAAAATTCTTATTTCGCCCAATTCTAATTTTTCATCTAATAAAACACTCCCAATTGAAATTCGCTTTAACCTAACCACCCCATAGCCATAAACACCTAGCATTCTTTTTATTTGATGATATTTTCCTTCCTTTATTTTAATAATACATTCTTTATCTGATTTTTTTTCAAAAAATGCCTTTTTGCAAACATATCCATCAGCCAATTGAACGCCATTTTCAAATTCTTCTTTTAAATTCTTTACTAAACACTTATCTACTTCAGCTAAATATGCTTTTTCAACATGTTTTTTTGGCGACATTAAATTATGTGAAAAAAAACCATCATTGGTTAATAATAAAAGTCCCTCTGTATCTTTATCTAACCTACCTACTGGAAAAATATCTGATTGATAATATTTTTTTGGAATTAAGTCTATTACAGTTTTATGGTAGTTATCTGACACCGCTGAGATAACTCCTTGTGGTTTATTAAGCATTAAATAGATTTTCTCATAATAAACTATTTTTTCTTCATTATAGGTCACTTCTTCATTATTTATATCTATAATTTTATTAGCTTTATTTATAACTATATTATCTACTTTTATTTTTCCTTTTTTAATAATTTCTCTTACTTGTTTTCTAGATCCAACGCCTTTATCTGTTAAATATTTATCCAATCTAATTTTTGACATTTTATACCTCTAATATTTTTATAATATCCTCATAATTTTTTGCTATTTTGATCGTTTTATCTTTTAATTCTAAAGATTTTGTATTATACCATATAACATCCATTCCAGCATTTTTAGCTCCAATTATATCCGCTTCAAATTTATCTCCTATCATTATTGCATCTTTAGGATTATTAATCCCTGCAACATTTAATGCATATTTAAATATTTCAATATCTGGTTTTTTATATCCTACCTCTTCTGATGTGATTAATTTTTCAAAAAATTTGCTTATCTTTGCTTCAGATACTCTTTTGATCTGAACATCATAGAATCCATTAGTAATTGCATATATCTTATATTTATTTTGTATCCTTTCTAACATTTTAATAGCACCATCATAGATATAACCTTGTTCTGATAAAAAATGTAAATATTTTTCTGCTAATATTTTCTCGTCAAATTCAAAACTAAATTTTTGAATTAATTTTTTGAATCTTAATACTTTTAATTCTTCAATTTTTATAAATGATGATTGTTTTTCAAATTCTCTCCACAAATCATCATTTATTTTTTTATATTCCTTGTAAATTGAATCAAAAAACTCTAAATCACATTCTATTGTCTTAAATAAAGCTATTTTTTCGCATTTATCAAAATCTAACAATGTGTGATCTAAATCAAAAAAGACAATTTTCATCATTTTCTCCCTTTTCAAATTATATCAATTTTATATTTTCAGGATACTTTTCTTCATTAAAGAAAGATTTAACTATTCTATTAAATAAATCTGGTTTAGCTAGTGAAATTCCATGTCCAACATTAGAAATATAAAATCCTTCAATATTCTTTGCTGTTTTCTTTAATAGTTCAGCCGATTCTATCATGGTTTTACATTCATTCTCTCCATATAAGAGCAAACATTTAGTCTTAACATCTTCAAACGATTCAGGCATTTCAAATCTTGCATTTTCATTAATTATTCTATTTAATGCTTTTTTCGATATACTCTTTGCATTTTCACAAAAGGTATCATAATAATCTTCATCAATATATAACGATTTAGCTTGTTTTTTTAAAAAGCAATCAAATTTAACTAATTTATTTCCTATAAATGCTATATGTTTTGAAACTTTTCTTCTCGTCTTCATCTGAATCATATGTCCACTAATTATTACAGCTTTATCTATATGATTAGGATTTAGACTTAAATATTCAACTATAACTTGAGCTCCTAATGAAAAGCCAACCATGTATACTGGTTTCCCATTTTTATGCTTTTCTATAATTGCATACAATAATTCTGTTACGCTTGGCATAGTAAATTTCATATTTTTTGAACTGCCATGATCCGGCAAATCAACAATTATATTATTATATTCTTTAAAATATTCTATTTGCTTATCCCACATTGAACCTTCTAGCCCACCTCCATGTATCCAAATTATAAGTGCTTTATCTTCATCACCATAACGACTATAACTTATTTGCGCCATCTTCTCCTCCTATTAAAAATAATGACTATATTTTATCATATTTTCTTTATATAAAAATAAAATAGCCCACTTTTATTTATAAAAGTAGACTATTTCATTTTGAAAATAATATCTTTATCAATACTCACGTTTAACTTTATTATAATAATCTTTCATTTTTTCAATATCTTCATCCGTAATTTTTTCATTTGAAAATGAAGTCAAATTATAAAGCTGTCCCATTTTTTCAAGTTCTCTATTTGATAAATCAATATTGCTAAATTGATTTATCTCTTTAACTGTCATATATTTTTTATACTTTTCTTTCTTTTCTGCTTTTCTTAACAATTTCCAATATATAACTTTTATTTTCCCCTTATTATCATTTGCTCTTAGTTTTCTTTTCCTTTTTTTAGCTTTCTTTTCTAATTCAACTTTTTCACGAATTATTTGTTCTTTATCTGATATTTTCAATGAATTTTTTTGTCTAAGCCTTAGATAAATTCTATATCCTACTAAAATAAAAATAGAAACTACAATAAATACTTTCAATTTATCTAAAAAAGGAGTCCAATCAAATTTATCCTTAACTAAAACATTTGCATTATCCATATTTGGGGCCATTTTTTGAACTTCTTTTTGAAAATTCTCAAAAGTATTAGTACTTCCATTTTTACTAATCCAACCTGATATTTTATTTGTAAGTTTTTCTAATGGTTTTAAAAATGGATATAATATAAATTTTAAAATTTCTACAAAAATATTTACAATTTTATCCCATAACCAATTAATTGCAATTCCAAATGGTTTAACAAAAAAATTAAAAATTTTTTCAGAAACAACTATAAAACACAAATTAATAACAATAAAATTTTTCATTACTTTTTTATCATTTTTTTTCTTAAATTTATTTTGTCTTTCTAAATGCATCATAATCAATGAAATTAATAAATAAAAAATAAATAACCTCTGAATATTTCTAAATCCTTCAAATTTGAAAAATAACGCTAAAACACTTAAAACTACAAATAAAATTGCAATCTTAGGTATCCACTCTGTTTCATACTCATAAGAATCAATACTTTCAGCATTTAATAAAGTCAAAAAAATAGCCAAAGTTCCCTGAAGTTTAAATAATAAATTGGGTTCTTTAAATAAATTCCAAATATAGTATAATGCTATTGTGAAAATTAGAGAAATTAATAAATATAATACATTTCTAAGTTTTCCCATTCTAAGTAGCTTCTCTTTTATTATAAAAACTTTTATTATAACTGCTCCTAAAGCAAATATAATAAATTCTAAACTCTCCCACCTTATTGGCTTTATAAAACTTAAAATAAAAGTTGATATTATCCATATACATGTGAAAATAAAAAGGACTTTTGAAAAAAGCAAATTATTTTTATTATTTAAAATTTTATTCAACATTTTTTGCTTCCTCACCTTCATATGTATAAACCTTAATATTTTTTAAATCCGACAAATTATTATAACACTGAATTAATGTTATACTGTATCCTTGTTCTGCAAATTGTTCAAGCAATTCATCCGTTGTCTTATTTTGATACATACTTACAAATAGATAGTGATAATCCTTTGGATATTTGTCTAAAAATGATTTTAAAAATGTTTCAAATTTATCTTGAAGAAAGTAATCAGTTCTACTTAAATATTCAAATATTTCATCAACAATCATTCTATCCGGTGCCAAGTAATTTGATTGATGTTCTTTAGCAGACAATAACCTTGCATTTGTCAAATATCCAACCTTTAATCCCTGTTTATCCATTTCATTCACTATTGATGCGCAAAGTGAAATAGCTTTTTCAACTTCTGCCATTTTTATTGAATCAAAATGTTCTTCTGAACACTGTGGATTAAAAACAATAACCCAAGCTTGTTCAGTTGTATAATCAAATATTTTACTCATAAGTTTACCAGCCTTAACGGTCTGTTTCCAATGAATAGATTTAAAACTATCTCCATAAGTATATGGCCTTACTCCCTTTATAAATATTGGATCTGGATTAATCCATCGTCTTTGAAATATTTCACCTAAATCTGAAGTCTCTTTAAATCTAAAATTAGATATATTTTCATAACTAGGTAATACTAATAATTCTTTAAAATCCACAATTTCATCATCTTCAAAAGAAAATCCAAAAAAATCTCCAAAAGTAACTTCAATACTTTTAAAAATATATGCTCCCCTTTTATTAGTAGATAGCTTTATTCTGTCTATTAGTCTAGTTTTACCTAACAAACTACATTTTAAAGAGTGAAGCTCATTATTTAAATCATCTATTTTAACAACTCTATCATCATTAAAGACTTGTTTTGGAATATTTTGCTCTATATATATATATGGTGCCATTTTCTTACTTCTATTTTCTAATATTAAATCCATATAAACTTCTTCACCAATATTAACTTTATCTTTGGTAAACACTCTTTTAATAGTGATGTTTTCTTTAGCTTGCTTTTTATACCATTTTCCCAATTCTACAATTATCCCTAAAAATATTACTACAAAAAAACTACCTAGCATCTTCAAAATCCTCTGATACAGGTGTTTCTACTCTTTTGAGAATTTTTTCTAAGCATTCAATTGATTCTTTTCTCTTGGCACTTCCTCTTTTAACTATTATTCTATGTGCCATCATATCTATAAAAATCATTTTAACATCTTCCGGTATAACAAAATTTCTTCCTTGTAAAGCTGCGTATGCTTGAACTCCTTTCATTAATGCAAGTACGCCTCTTGTACTAATCCCTAAAATAATATTTTCATCTTTTCTACTAGCATCACATAAATCAATAATATATTGCTTTATTTTTTGATGCACATATACTTCCTTATATTTACTTTTAAGTTCTAATAATAGTTCTTTATCAATACATTTTTCTATTTTTTCCAATGGATCTTCCTTTTGATAGTAATTTAATATTTCAAGTTCCTCTAATTTTGATGGATAACCCATTTTTAATCTCATAAAAAATCTATCTAATTGAGCTTCTGGAAGCGGAAATGTTCCAAATTGCTCAACTGGATTTTGCGTTGCAATAACGAAAAAAGGTTCTTCTAATTGAATTTTATTTCCCTCAACAGTCATCTGTTTTTCTTCCATACATTCTAATAATGCAGATTGAGTTCTAGGTGTTGCTCTATTTATTTCATCTGCTAATACTATATTAGTTTTCAAGGGGCCTTCTTTATATTCAAATTTTTTACTTTCTTGATTATAAAAATATATGCCTGTTAAATCTGTTGGTAATAAATCTGGTGTAAACTGAACTCTTTTAAAAGATAGCCCCAAAGATTTTGAAAGCGTTCTGGCTAATTTAGTTTTGCCTAAACCCGGAACATCTTCTAATAAAATATGTCCTCCACAAATTATTGATACTAAAATCTTTTCAATTTGTTTATCTTTACCCACTATTACTTGTCCAATTTGAGAAATCATCTTATCCTTAAAATCTATAAATTTCTTCATTTTCATCATCCTTCCACATAATATACTATCAGAAACATCCATTATATGTAATGCTTTATTTAATATCATCTTCAAAAAACAAATTAAAATATATCTCACTATATAAATATCTTATTCCCCCTATATAACAATTTCTAATAATATGATGCAACATATAAATATAAATTTTAAAATTTATATTTTTTATAAGTTTTATTTTAAAAATGCAAACTAATTTAATATATTTATTACTATTTTTGGTTTGCGTCATATTTTATTCGCATGATAAAATAGAAATATATTAAAATGATTTTACATTTTTTCTCAATTACATCTATCAGTTAAAATATTGAAAGGATGCTTATGTTTCATATTACAGAAACCCAATTAAAAAATATAAAGAAAAATTCAATTCTACCTGATTCATATTTTGTTTCAAAATATCATTTTTCTCCATATCGTGCATGTAATCATGGATGTGTTTACTGTGATGGGAGATCTGAAAAATACTATGTTCCTGGAGATTTTGAAAGAAATATAGAAGCTAGAATAAATACACCCGAATTACTAAATACTTTTTTGCATAAAACAAGAGAAAAAGGTATTATATCAATAAGCTCTGGCGTAAGTGATGCATATCAACCTCCAGAAGCAAAACTTAAAATAATGCCTGATATTGCAAAAGTAATAATAAAACATAAATATCCTGCAATGGTTTTAACCAAATCATCTTTAATACTAAGAGATATAGATTTGTGGAAAGAAGTTAATTCATTGTCATCTTTTACATTGCTGGTAAGTTTAACTAGTTTAGATGAAAATCTAATTAAAAAATTTGAACCTAATGCATCTTTAGTTTCAGAAAGATTAGAAATTATTAAACAATTTAAGGAAGCTGGAATAAAGGTTGGAGTCTTGGCTATGCCCTTTTTACCTTATATAACTGATACAAAAAATAATATCAATTCTTTACTTACTAAAATGAAACAATTATCTGTTGATGTAGTTTTCCCAGGTATATTAACGCTTAGACCTGGAAGACAAAAAAACTTTTTTTTAAATCATCTTGCTACTATTTCACCCGAACTTATAAGTAAGTATAATCATTTATATAGTGAAAATAGAATCTCTGGTTCTCCTAAAAAAGAATATATCCACAGTGTAATGAAAATCTATTCAAATCTATCTACAAAATTTAAAATACCTGAACAAATGCCTCATTATATGTATCATAATCAATTTCAAAAATACGATGAATTGTACATTCTTCTTTCTCATATGATTCCTCTTTATAGAAATAAAGGCGTAAATGTAGCACCTCTTATAGATGCCTTTAAAAAATATGAGATTTGGCTAATAAAGCAAAAAAAAATATTAAATAGAAATAAAAAAAATGGTAATCATCTTGACGAATTACTTATAAACTCTTTCTATTTAAATGATTTTAATCAAATACTTCAAAATGATAAATTATTTTATTTTTTAAAGCCAATTATTTTAGAAAATAAATGTTTCAATGAAAATAAAATGTAATGAAAGGATGTTATTATGGATATTTCTCTTTTAGATTGGCTAGGTTATATTGCTTCGCTAATTGTTCTTATTTCTTTGGTTATGAGTTCTATTATAAAACTTAGATGGATAAATTTAATCGGCGCTATTTTATTCTCAATTTACGGTTTTCTAATTGGGAGCATGCCTACAGGATTATTGAATCTTGGAATAGTGTTTATTGATGCCTATTATATTATTAAAATTTATAAATCAAAAGAATATTTTCACATGTTACAAGTTTCTTCAAATGACGATTATTTAAAACACTTTACAAATTTTTATAAGGAAAATATAATTTCTTTTTTTGGTAAAGATAGTATCAAAATTCCCGAAAATGCAATATGTTTTTATGTTCTTAGAAACATGGTTCCTGCAAGTATCTTTGTAGGTGTCCCTGATGGTAATACACTAAAAATTCAATTAGATTATGTTACTCCTGAATATAGGGATTTTAAAATAAGTGATTTTATATATAAAGAAAACTCTTCATTTTTCACTAATTTGGGCTATTCAAAATTAGAAGCAACGTCTTCAGTTTCTGATCATATAAAATACTTACAAAAAATAGGTTTTATAAAAAATCACTCAACTAATATATTTGAAAAAAAAATTAACTAGTAGAAATATTTATTCTACTAGTTAATCAACTATAATATAATAAAAATATTTTTATTATATTATTTCTTTTAATATATATTTTTGATTTCCAAGACCTATTTTTTCTGCATATATAAGAGTTTCTCTCCCTGATTCAAAAATCTTTTCATTCATTTGTTCCTGCACTAAATCAATGCAAGCAGAATCTAGTGCAACTGGATCCATCGATGCTAAAACCCCAATATTGTCAGTTATTTTAAGCATTTCTTTGCCAATACAATCACATTCTTTTGTAATATTTATTAAAAAACTAATATAAATAAATTCCTTATTCTTTTGCGCCCCATATGCATATTCTGCTAATTTTTCCTTGAAATTCTTGCCCTTCCAGTCATTCTTAATTGCACCAGTTGGACATACTGCCATACATCCTGCACATCCAACACACTTTTCTTGATCAATAAATGCTTTTTTATCAATACTAATAGCTTCAACATCGCATTTTTTTACACATTCTCCACATGCAACACAGTCTTCTTGATTAACAACTGGATTAATATCTGAATGCTGCGCTAATTTTCCTCCACGAGATGCAAATCCCATAGCTAATTGTTTAATTGCGCCTCCAAATCCAGCCATTATATGACCTTTGAAATGACTAGTAACTATTATTTGTGAAAATTCATCAAATTTTTTCCCTATTTTGCAGT
>Ga0193961_1000357_pt1 | contig 17895 bp, 37 predicted proteins | sample FB_4_MG_FD_140371 | JGI IMG/M metagenome (GOLD analysis project Ga0193961, IMG submission 140371) | Microbial mat bacterial communities from the Broadkill River, Lewes, Delaware, United States - FB_4_MG | ecosystem: Environmental > Aquatic > Freshwater > River > Microbial mats | place: USA...
CCAAATGCTTGACGCGGAGGATGCAAGCAACACCTTGGAAACTTACCCGCCATATTTTGAAGGTGCCATTTGGCAGGTTTTGCCTGAAAATACGGTCATTTCATTTATGGAGGAAACCATTTATGACTGGTATTAACCACCCTCATAGTCTACACTACACCCATTACCCACTAGCCAACCACTCACAGACCCCTAGCTTAACGGCTAGCTCACCCCACAACACCGCCCACCTAGACGAACGCCGCACCACATGCTAACATAGACAGCGAAAGGAGGTGATCCTTTTATCTGGTGATCGGGGTCTGTAATAAGCCCCCTTTTGCTTTAGCGCACCAGAGTTCTAACGTACCAGCCCAGAACCTGCACCTCTGCTGTTCCGTCCGCGCTCATCACAAACCTAGCGCCGCCAGACTGGGTGTTTGTATCGCCAATATAGACTGACGACCAACGTAGGATCTCATAGGTTCCTGCATTTTTAAAATTCCGTCTATCAAGAGATAGTGTGTAAGGCCCTGGAGTACCTATAGCCATTTCAATTTCCGTAACAACCTCTACGTTTGGTGCCCCTGTTGTCACAAGTACATCAAGTCTAAAATCAACGGTATCGCCAAGCTTGAGACTTGACCAATTGAATTCTTGTGCCGTGGTGTCCCATATATCACCGTGGCCATTAACGCCGTATGCCTTATTGGTGAACGCCCCAAGCCCATCGTTCGTGATTGGCGTCGGTGATCCTGACAGGGTGATTTTAGTGGTTGCCGTTGCAAGATCATTATAGTCCTGCCAGCCCGTCACCGAACCAGGGACCAGACCGGATGCAATGCCACCCGCAGGGGAAAAGCTAAACCCACTCATTCACTAACAACCCCCACAGTTGTATCGCCGCCAACAGTCCACATATACACGTCAAACGCGGTTGTGCTAGACATCTGAAACGATCCATTAAACTCCACGTATGTTGAGGCAGTTGTTGGCGCGGCCCCACCAGTCGGCATGACATGCGCGCGGATATTGCCAACGAGGTATTCAGTTGCTGTCATCGCGGTTACATTTGTAGCAACTGCCGTTGCCGTTGCGCTTGTGATTACCGTTCTAGTTGTTGCTAGTGCCATTTATATGCCTCTATGTGGGTTTGTTTTTGATTGTAGCACATGTGGGGTTGACGGGGTATTCGGCGGGTGGTATTGGTGGTGGTAGATATAGGAGGAATTGGGATGAAAACATGTGATAAGAATAGACGCCCATTTAGGGTGGGTGACGTTCTGAAGGTTTACCACTACACAGCCGCGCAACGGCGTGAAAAGGTGTATATGTACAAGCAGATCGTGGGGTTGCGCGCACTAGGCGGAGCAAAGCTAAAAGATGGGTCAACTATTCCCATGACTGATTACTTTGACGTGTCCCACCTTAAATTAGATGAAGATCGTAATTATACAATCGGCATGAATGAGGGTCAGTTGAATGATTACGAGATTGTTCAAGGTACTGATATTTACCCCGACCACTGGAAAGATCGAGAGAAGGTTGAACTACAATGACCCGAATCAACGTAGTGCCAGTTGCCGAGCTGTGCGACCAGCATTTGCTTGCTGAACACCGTGAGCTTACACGCATCCCTAATTGTATTGCGCGTGGTCGGTACGACATGAAAGGACAGCCTGCGGAATACACGCTTGGCAAGGGACATGTTAAGTTCTTCTATGACAAGCTTTCTTGGCTAAGCACCCGATATGGCAAGTTGAGCCTTGAATGCCGCAAACGTGGCTTTAAGGTGACCAGCCGTTGGCCTGATGATATTGTTGTTGACAGCACCATGTGGGGCAGCTATACAGCAACAGAGGAAGCGCTTACGATCAACCGCGAGCGCATTGCAGAACGTATGACTGCGTTTAAACCGAGGTGGACGGTATGAGTAATCAGAGACGGACAGGAGTAAGTGATGATTGATTGGTTTTTTGGTAAGTGGAACACAATAGCCTTTGAAACTGCAACGGGGGTAGATGGCAATGGTAGAGCTGTTGAAGCTGTTATTGAGTTTCAAGAAAACAGCAGGACTATGAAGCGTAGAATCACTGATAATGTGAATGGTCGCGCTGTTAAATTGTGGCGCGCGGAGGAACTGGTATGGCAAGTAAATAGAGAGCTTCCAGAGGGGTCAGTGCTGCTATGACCCAACCCGAACAAATATACCACTTAGCCGCGATAATGCGGAGAATGGGTCGGCATAGTGTGGCTATGCGGCTGGAACGTAACGCAGAGAGATTGGAGGAATTGGGATGATATTTGTAGCTATTGTAACCCTATTGTGGGCAGTAAGTTTGGCGCGATGTATGGTTAAGGCGATGAATACTAGACCCAACCATGAGGATTTTAATAAGTTACATGCGCTTTTGGCTATTCACTTTATAGCAATAGTCCCGATTGGTATTGTTGTGGAGATTATACTGTGACCCGCTACCTAACATACATAGCAGTCGGTGCGCTGTGCCTGTTCATCGGTTATATCGCAATAGACGCAATTCAAACCCTAGCCTATGATGTGATGAACATTGAAGGCTGGGGGCATACTAAGCCGTGAGGGTGGGAGAATATGAGTAATTTAGATGGATATTGGATTTTATCATTGAGGCTGACAGATGGTAAGTGTGACTTGCTAGACTGGAAGCCTGAGCCGTTTAGTAAGAGGGAAATTAAACGAGCTTACAGGCGCTTTAAAGGAGATGGTGACGTTGAGTGCGCTTGTAACATAGGCGCTGAGAGATTCTTCAATACAAGGCAAGAAATGATTAAGCACTTTCGCAACTAAAAACGGGGGCCGATAAGCCCCCGCTAGCTCTTTCACACCTCCCAACCTGTTAGGTGAGAGTACCCTTGCGCAACAGGTTAGGGCGGTTACAGATAAACAGTGGATACGAAACCACGTCATAACCAACCCAGCGTGGAGTGTCGTATTCGCGGTCTTGCTTACGCAGGGCGTAAACGGACTGGCCGGGTGCGCCTACATATTCAATCCACTCATCGGCAGGTGCCATAATTTCGTCAAACACGTCACGCGCGCCAACTGGGAAGAACTTGGCCTCATTGGTCAAAACTGCAATTTCAGAGTTATCATCAGAACCCATGTAGCGGTGGAACACAATGCCGCCGAAGTCAAACATCTCGGATGGGTCGAGATCCTTCAAGACTGCCATAGCAGCGTAATTGTTGTAATACTTCTCAACATTTGGGTGCTGGGTCAGAGCGAACCAGAACGCATCGCCAACAATCGCATGCAGGCGTGTCTGACCTGGAACCCATGCGCCCTTAGCGGTACGCTGAACAGAGATTACAAGCTCTTCTGCGATCTGCTTAACTAGAGTGGTGTCAACATCCAGCTCAAACGATACAGCCGCGCCCTCAGTCACACCAAGCTCAGTGAAGTAATCGTAAACAACACTACCATCGGCGGGATCAAGGAACTTACCCTGAATAGCAGCCAGTCGCATGTATTCCTTGGTGTAGTCGATGTTCTGCCGCTGGGCTAGCAGTCGCTGTGCAACAACATCCATTACCCGCATTTCCTCTGTCATAGAACCGAATGCGCGCAGACCTGCAATCTCATGGCCCCAGATGGTTTCTTGCTCGCCAATCTTAGGCACTTCAAAGTTGATCTTTTTACGGTTGCCGCGCTCATACTGTTGCAATGGTGCGCCGCGAGGAACAAGCCCGATAAGGCCAGCGGTTTCGTCTTTGACCTCAATCATCACATCCTTAGACGTGACGGGCTTGGGTTGGAAAATACCCATGCCCCCCAACATGCCTGGGATAGTGTCAAAGTTCTCGATTGCGTTAGTCATGTTGATGGTGGAAAAACCATCGGCCTTAAATACGTTTAGATCAGTCATTTCTAATGGTCCTTCCTATTTATCGCGCTACAATACCAAGAGCGGCAAGGGTCGCGTCAAGTTCTGTGGCGGTGCCATCAGCAATGAGCTTATAGCGCTTCACGGTTGCGTTGCGCGCAACATAGCCACGCTCCACATCCTCGCCAGCACCTACGTGCTCCAGAAGGATACCTTTGGCGTTCTCAGACCCATCTACAGCATCTCCATCCCAAGGGACCGTCACGCCGCCAACAATGGCGAACACCTGACCTGGGAGAATAGCAGCGCCAGCCCAGTCTGTAGTGCTGTCAAAGTCTGCCTTTTCAAACGAAAGGTCGCCATTTGCAGGGGCAATCAGAAACTCATAATTGCGGGTTAGTTCGGTAAGTGTAGCCATTACTTAGCTTCCTTTTTCATGTATTTTTTCAGCACGGCGTCGGTGTCGCTCTCTTTCTGCTTGCCTTTACCATCCTTCAGCACGTCCCGTGCGCTGTCATTAACCTTTTTAGGTTCCATCACTCGGAAAATACCATTGATTTCAGCGTCGGAAACCTCAGTCGCAGCGGCTTCATCGCCGTACATACTGCGAACCGCTTCACGCTTGATGTCAGCCAGAGATTGACCCTCATCTTTAAACGCCTCAGTAAACTCAGCCGCCTTGTCCGTCACAGCCTTGCGAGCTACAACAGCAGCGGCAATATCAGCGTCACTCATTACCTTTTTGGCGGTCTCGGCGTTCTCAGCCTTTAGCTCGCCAATAGTGGTGTCACGTGCTTCTATGGCGGCCTTTGCGGCCTCTAGTTTAGCAGCTACCGCATCCATAGCGGCAGTAATCTTGTCAGCAACATCAGCCGGAACATTCACGGCCTCATCACCAACAACGATTGCCTTAGTGGTCATATCATTAACCTCTCGTTGTTGAGGGGCCGCGCCCCAGTTATGCGCACTGTCACCAATGCGCGCTTCAGATCCAGCTCGCCCGCGTGGCACAAGGGCCAAGTGATTGAACCGAATTTTCGTCATATCTAAATCATAATCAGCACCATCAGGTGCATCCTTAAGCTCAGCCGTGTAACCCATGCTAATCTCTTGATGGGTAGTGCCAGCAACCTCAATCCCCTTAGCATCCTTGACAATCAAAGGAACAGCGAGCCATTCACCGTCACGCAAGACACCCTCACCAACCTCACCAACTGCCAGATCTTTCCAGTTGTCAGCGTCAACCATCTCGGCGGGGTGGTTGATTGTAACAGGCGCGTGAGTAAGTGAAGCCATAGCATCTTTAGCAAACACCTCAACCTCTGGACGGTTAACCCGCACGACATGGTTGCCGATCATTCCAAGCTCAGACGCAAGGTAATCTTGAACGCCAGTACGCGCAACCTTGGACATTGCCACAAGGTAGCCGTCCTTAGTTGAGCGCTTGCCGATTTCGGCTGTATCTGTGAATTTAATCATGCGTCAATCATACCCCCTTCATCGTCATCATCCAAATCGCCCATAGCTTCACGCCACTCATTAGCAGCCTGCTCCAACCCCGGCGCTACACCAGCCTCTGTAAGCTCGTTCACCACTTGATCAAACGCCAACTCAACAGGGAAAATACCCTCTTTATGCAGATCAACATAACGCTTAGTAATGGCTGCGCCGATCTCTTGCTTAGTCTTATCGTCCACCTGCCACAAACTGCGCCAATTATAATGAACATCATCCGGCAGACCGCCAAGCGCCGTTCTGACAACCATCTGATCCAAGGTGCGCATTGCGGGCTGTAGCTCGTTCTCTTGAATGGACCTCACAGCGTCGTAATAATCCTTCTGGTCACTCTCACCAGCATTACCAAGGCCACCAGTCTGAACGCCGAACAGCCGTGAGCGCGGTATCTGAGCTGCACCAGCCGCAGCCATTTGGAAGCGGTCAATGATGTCTGGTAGTGTGGCGAAAGAGAGCGTCTTTTGCTGGTAGTCCTCTTGGTCCATATCACGGACTATCATGCCGTTGTTTGACTTCATAAGCGCAGTCAAGGCGTACTTATCCATGACCGATTGCAGCTCCTCAGGGTTGACGACCTTATTCATCAATCCATCCACGGCAAACACGTCAATCTTTGCCTCGAACGTCATGTCAGCGACGTTAGCCATAACCGCGTCATAGCCCTTTAGGTCATCCATCATCGACGTGATAACGGACTGCCCCAAACGAGTAGCAGCCCCATAAGCCTTACGCTTGCGGCCAACAATATGCACGATCCGGCTAGGATGGATGCGCAACAAAGACGTGTCACCACCCATTAGGTCATAATACGCAGGACGATTGTAGAATTCACTCAGGGGGTCATAGTCATACGTGCCTTCGGATATCTGCCACCGATCAACCTTGGCCACGAACCTAAGCTCACGGGCCGATGCGGGGTCAATAGGTTCCTCTGGGTCTGTGCCGTCATCAAAATAGATATAACCATCGCCAAACAGTCGAGCGTCCTGGTAGGCGTCACGCAAATGCTCTTGGATCTTGAACTGCTTTTCAACACCCTCAAGCTTGCTGATCTGCTCCTCATCCGCCTGCCATTCCCGCCACATCCTAGTCGCGTCATTGGACGGCATATCAACAACACGCTGCACAAGGGCTGACCCCTCGTACGCGTTGAACAACTGGTTATCTGTGTACGTCACGCGCGTATATGTGGACTGCTTGAACTTGGACCGTGTGTCCGTCAAGCCGCCTGCCAGCGCCGTGAGTGTGTCATTGATGTATGTCATGGGTGATATGGTACGTTGCCGCGTAAAAAAGTGCAAAAGAGGGGTTGCGTGGGGCTGCTCTATGGTGTATAAGTTAGGTGTTGCAATTGAGCGATATGCGCTTTCCCTCTAACCTTGGAGCTGACAATGATACCCGGCGCTAAAAACGCCACCACAGAGAGAGGCTTAACGGCCTCTCTTTTTTATTTATAGGGGTTGACTGGTGGTTGCTGGTGGGTTAGGTGTGGTGTAGGAAAACAAAGGAGAGAGAGTTATGGGTGTTAAGCACACTGTCAACCTGACGTATGAAGAGGCTGTTGACAAAGCAGTTGAACTATATGCGAAGATCAACCGTCGCAAACTTGCCGCACAGTTCTACATCATGGACAATTCAGAACTTGAGGAAGAGTTGATGATCATGAATGATGAGGCTAAAGGCGGCGAGGGTTTTGAAAACTACAGCATCCGCGATTGACACCCCCTGCCCCATGCGCTACGTGTGGGGCTGTTAGATAAGGATACAAACAAATGAAATTCACATACGACAAGAAAGACGAGAGCCGCGAATGTGTGGCGTATATTGACGGGGATGGGGATTTGTGTATGAGGGACCAAGGTGGTAATGTGGCTTTGGTTGCGCTTGGCTTTGATGGTGCCGAGACATACCAAACCGTTGCATTCGACCCATCCAACGCCACCCACCGCTTCTACCCCGGCGACAAGCTAACCATTACGTTTTAAGGAGACCAACCAATGACACGTCAACAACAACGCAACATCGAACGCCGCGCTGACAAACCGGAACCCGGCCCAGTACATCGCACATCAGCCCGCCACATGGGGCGCACTAAGGGGCAACCGTATTCGCGCGCTAAGCTGGTATCTGTGACGCCTGCAACACGCGGTAAGCCTGCTGTGTTCGTCACCGGGTCGTACACGCGAAACGTGCCACAGCGTGCGGTTAAGGCAACACCGCACAACATTGAATGGTTCTTTAAGGGCTTGACGTTTGAAATGCGTATGGCTATGTTGGGCCAGTAATAGAGGAGAATGGAAGTATGAATACGACTAAAGCGAATATTGGCGACAAGGTAACTGTGGTTGAGAACACCACATATCATGGGTTTGAGATCGGCTCTGTGGTTGAGTGTATTGAGTTGAGGGATTGGGAGGGGGGGCACAGATTCACTGATGGTGACGAGGATTGGTGGGTGCAGCCACGTGAGTACACCATCAACCCCACCCCCGAAACAGGCACCCTTGCCGAGCTGGATGTTAAGCCGGGGGATGTGGTGGAGTGTGTGACAAGCGGTGTGGGTTGGTGGACTGAAGGAAGGGCTTATGTGGTCACTAAAGACGGTACTCCACAGGATGATGATGGGAAATCATACGGTTGGTCTAACAATCCGCAGCCAGCAGTAACCTTTCGCATCATCTCCCACGCCAAGTCACTAGAGGATATCGCGCACAAATCACCGCCATGCGGCTGGCAGGACGCCACCACACCACAACGCTACGTTGTCGTGACTGACACAGAGACGGTGCTGGCAACACGCGCCGAGGCCGAGGATCTGGTCACATCTGGCGGCGTACTTGCTGTCTACAAGCTTGGCGATGAGGTTGGCATGACTGCCACTGTGACGCTTGACTAACACACCAGCCCCGTGCTACACAGCGCGGGGCATAAGGAGGATTGAGGGTGAATAGACGTGGCTTCTTGGCATCATGTGTTGCGGCTATTGCAGCTCCTACTGTGCCATTTTCAGCGCCTTATTACGTGGTTGATGAGCTTGAGGGTAAGTGGGCGTCTATTACAGATAGTATGCTTGACCCAAATGCGCCACTTACATCTAGCCTTGCTCGTAAAATCAACGCAACCGCAACATTGGAGTTTATAACATGACACGCAAAGAAGCACTTACGGAACTGCTGGAGAAGGTGAAGGCGGGGGAGTACACCGCCTCAGGAGACTCGGACGACATGTGGCTAAAATGGCATGATGCATTTTCTCCGCGTGACTGGAAATCTTACAATGAGCTTGCCCATGGGGCATTTGACGGCTCCATGGACGCCGCCCTATCCCTGTTTGAGGCTGTGCTGCCGGGGTGGCTATACTTTGGTGGGCCTTGTGTGGCTTCGGAGGGCAGTCTTTATACTGTCTACTCTGCCGATATGGAGCAGTGTGAGTGCGGTCGCGCCTACACCCCCTCCCGCGCCCTACTCATCGCCATTCTAGAGGCCCTGGTAGCGATGGAGGAGGGGTGATGCGTATAGAGTATGAAGACGTTAATGGCAATGTTTGGCAGATTGACAGGGCTTCAGTCGTTAAGGATATGCACGCGTGGGCATCAAGGGCCGAGACTTCCGGATCTTTTGGCAAGTGCATATACACCGAGGACGTTTTGCAGTGGGTTAATGACAACTGCCTTTCAATCGCCGGATGGGTTTTGGTCGATCGTCTTGCAAATGAGCCTGATACGCCTACTTCTACGGGCTGTTGGGTTTCCCGGCCCTAAACAGCCCCCACCCATGAGGCCGAAACCTTGACAGGGCAGTAAGCCATAATAAAGGCGTCCGCGATATTCGGGGATGCTACATCACGTTTAGCTAGATCTTTCTTACTCTCCACCTTGGATTTCCCGCTTGGGTCGTAATCCTTGTGCGGTGTTGATAGCTCGGTGATCAGCTTTTCTTTGTGCCGTATCCCTGGGTCAATCGAAATGATCTCAGCCGGGTCACACTCAACACCCTCAGTAACCCACATATGGGTCATACGCAGCCTGTTTGCCACGTTCCACCATGCTTGGGCCTTGAGGTTGCTGAACTGATCCTTATTGAGGATGCGCGTCCCCCTGAGATATTCACGATCCGGCCACAGTACCTTGCCACCAGCGTTGAAGCTTCGGTATTGGATGCGCTCCTTATTGGTGGTGTTCAGCTCTTTGAACTTAGCTCCAGCAGATGCACCCACACCAATACTATCGTAATCAATACTAGCACCATCGGCCCTGGCGCGATCCCAGACGCGAGTAGCGGATTTTAGCAGCTCATCCTCTAGCCCCTTCCATTCCTCAATGTGGTGTAGTAGCTGGCCATGAGTGCAGCACATAGCGTTAAGGTCGCCGCCATCATCAGCGACGTCAAAACCGATACGTCGGATGCCAGTTGGTTCAATTCCTAGCTTTGTGTGCGCGCCAATAGCAGACTGCACCCATGTGCGCTTTATGATAGCCTGATCATCGTCATTTAGGGGTTCGCCTAGGTAGTAATGACGGTAATCTTCCTCTGAGTTGCGCCGGATACGGTTAAGTGTCTCCATTGACGCATCCGAGAAAAATGGGTTCTCAGTGTAATTGACAGGCCTGACATTGGCATTCGATGGTGGATCAAGGATAAATGTCCTGTAAATGAAATCGGTTACACGCTTTGGGTTTAGAACGATCCAAATTTCCGAACCCTCTTTACGAATAGTAGGCTCAATAATGTTAAAGTCATCCTCAGAAACATCCTCAGCCTCCTCCAGCCAAAGAATGTCAATCCCTGCCATACCTTTAATTTCTTTGATGTTTCGCTCAATACCATAGTAAACAACCTCTGAGCCAGTCGCTGTGCATATGGTTTTCTTGGTTTGGCAGTCAAACTTGTCTTGCAGCCCAAATCGCTCAATTTGCGTTTCAATCTCAGACTTAACACTGTCCTCAATACGAGACTGGAACTTACGTGTACACAGGACTTTAACCTTGCAGAACTGCATTATTCGAACAAGGTTTGCAGCCGCGTCCCACGTCTTGCCTGATCCACGTCCGCCATAAAGAACCTTGTAGCGGCTAGGAGTTGTCCAAAAATCTTTCAGGTATGCATTCATTGTGGCGGTCATGCTAGACGCCACCCCTTAGCAACCTTGCTTTTTCCCTTGACCAAACCGTAAACGGCACCCTTGTGCATGTTGTATTTCCTAATGAAGTCTGACCTTATACCACTGAATACAGTCCCATCATCGTGGACAAAGGTCAAAACATCTTTACATGAGAAGGCGACAGACATCCTGCGCCTAGTCTCTTGACTGACGACCTTACCCCTATGCTTGTCACCTATTTTCCTCTTTGCCTCTTCTGTGTGCTTCATTCCAGTTCGGCTAGCATTGCCCATTTTAGACAATGAGTACCTAACTTTTGAAGCGTCACTCCTTACTGCGCCGCTAGACCCCTCACCGCCTGTTGACTTGTTAGTGAGGTTGCTTACACCGTAAGCGTCAATTAACACCTTCTCCAACGTGATGGAACAGCAATCAGACATTCCATCATTAGCCATCTCAACATGATAACCACCAGTCGCAACCGATACCCATTCCGCACTTCTTCCAGATATATGCCAGCCGCGCCAGCCTTTACCCTTCCCAACGTAAAACACAACACCGGAAGCGCTTACATGCTTATACACGTAGTACCCTCTAGGCATTGTGTCACGCGCTGGCTTTGGGACGCAAGAATAGCTCATACAGCGCCTCCAACGCTCGCTGGTAGGTTAGGGTAGCTAAAAACGTCTAGACGCATTCTAAGCGCCCTCTGTGTCGCTGTCTGGCTGTGCTGCGTAGAAGTCTCCGAGACCCTTTGGCGTCATGCTGCCATCAGAGGACGTGTTGTCAACGTGAACCTGTGGCGCACCGAAGCCACGGTCTTGACTGTCCTTGAGCAACTTGAGCACGTCCGAACGGATAGCTTCCAAGCGTTGCGCGTCATCTCCTGCGGCCTGCACTGTGTTGTACAGCGCGTCAACCAGATCAGCTTGAACCAGTGCGGCTTTCTCTGCTGCCCGGATTTCGGCCTTGCGGTGTTCGCTGGACTTGCCCGGCGCTGGGCCTCCTGGCTGTCCAATACGTGTGCTTGGTGATGGGTTAGGGTTAGCCATAACTTTTCCCGATTAGGAATTCCTCTTTCATAGGTTAAATCTATAGCACAAGCGACGGCTGGATGCAAAGAACCCCGCACTAGGCGGGGTTTCAATGTTAGCTAAGTGCTGTCTCTGTCCACCAGTCCTCTACGGCGCGCCCATCACCCGCCTTGTATCGAACTAGATAGCAATCATCTGAATGACCATACTCAGCCCGACCAATGACACCGCCCGCCTCTGCGCTCTCGGTAATTGTTACAGCATCGCCAATATTAAATTTCCATTCTTTCATTTTGCATTCCTCTTTGTTTGTGTTGTGCGTGTTGTTTACATGGTTATTTAGTGTTGCGCAACCAGCCCGAAGGCTGGCGCTGTGGGTGGTTAGATGAGACCGTCAGCAACTCCATCAATCAACCATTTTAATCGAAATGCACAATTCCATCTGTCCGAAATGTAAAGAATGTTATAGTCGATAGATTCTTGGTCTTTGTATCCGTATGTTTCGCTGCCACGCCTGTAATCATTCTCGCATTTTGCCATCTTGTACCATTCCCTAATCATCCTCATAATTAAGGGTTTTGTGAATTTCTCAGAACTTCCTGTTTTCATTCTGTGTTGGATCGCCATATTCACAAGGTATCTAAACTTTTGCGGCCTCACCTATCATCCTCCTGCTAGAGCGCTTCATCTGTAGAATCGTCGCTAAAAGTGTACACATCCACTTTTTTACTACCCCAAATCCGCTGAGTCACCTTCACCTCCACTGCACTCTCTCTGGCAGCGCGGTATGCTGTGAGGGCGGTGTCAACAGCCACGGCCTCAGACATCAGTATGTTGTCATTTTCTATTGCTATGTCTGAAATATCGTCCAGCAAGCGCTCCAGCTCATCAGCGGCTTCAATCAGTTTGTTTGTCATTGGGTGTCTCCTAGGATTTTATCCCTGATAATTGGCTCCAAGCGCTCGGCGTTCAGGTATCCATGGTATAGAATGACAGGATCTTCGCCATCTTTCTGCATGATTTGAGCGCAACCGAATCGCTCTCGTTTGTTGTGTTCCGACCATGCCCCAACGTCCCCATTGTATCCCGTTCCCCCACTGTGGGGCCAAAGAACATGGGTTTCGTTTTTCACTGAGCCATTGTTGTAGACGCGCCAAATGCGGACATCACTCATCCCATCTCTCCTAAAATACTGGTTCGCCGTCTTTGATCATGGCGCGCAGGTTGGCGATTACCCGGCCCTCTCTGTCATAGATCCACATGGCCTCTGTGGTGGGTAGAAGCCCTTGCTGGTGAAGGTCAGCGGATAGTTGCGGGGTCATTGAGTGTCTCCTTTAAAATGGTGCAATCGCTGCGGAAGTTGCCCACCACCCAATTACAGCAAAGATAGCGCCGATAATCCACGCCATGGCCACAATCACGTTGTCACTCATTCCGTCTCTCCCTGCTGTGGGGGTTGGGGGAGGGATTGTAGAACGTCCACGGCGATAGCGGCTTGTCGGATCGTGCCATAAGTCATTGCCATCTCACTCATATCACCCATCCACCCAATACTTTCTTCATCATCTCCTTTTACGTCATCCACCATTCCATCCAATTGAGCTGCCTTGTAAAACTCTATTAGGGCCTTAATTGCGTATTCTTTGTCCATCTCACTTCTCCTTTGCTCGTATCATGCGCCGTCAAGCGCTTCCCATAAATCTAACATCTCATACCCGTACACCGAGCACATCAACCAACCAGTACCACCCCGCTCCGATGCTGTCAATAGCCCTTGCGCGATAGCCTCCCTCCACATAGCGGCGCAGTTGGCGACGGACTCGTAACCAAGGATATCAGCCACCAGTCTAGCTTCTGTTTCGTGCGGGCAGTCGTGCAGGTATAGGTCCAGGGTGGCTTGGTTGGGATCCGGTGTGGTGTGATGCTCCTTGGTGTCTTTCCATGCGCAACCGCCTTCATCTGCGACTAGTTGTACGCCAGTCATCACGGCAGTGTCGTATCTGAAGCCTTCTACTAGGATCGGTCGGTTCTTGCTGTCTAGGTGGCCTTCCATGCGTGACAAGTGCAGGAGCGCCCCGTGAAGGGCTGTCTCCATGGATGGTGTGGGTGCGGGGTGATTGTAGATGGGGATGGGCGCGGCGCGTGTCATCGCTTCACCGTGATTGACACTTCACCCTTGCCATTGAAGTACCCCACCTTGATTTCTTTTGCATCGACCTTTACAACCTCACGAATCGCAATAATAATATCTAGGATATCACCACTGTAGCTGTCGATTTCATTGATTTTCATACCTATTCTCCTTCCCGTGTGTTATCGCATGTTGCTGTGGTGGTGTCAACACTACAGGTCATGTGTCTTGCTCCTGTTCTGCAATGGCGCGGAGGGCGGCTACAAACCCGGCTTCAAACTTGATCTTGTCACTAGGCTTCCCGCCGTATGGGCGCAGCCTAGTAATTCCACGAGATATTGCCTTTTCGTGAATCGCGTCTTCACTATCCAACAGCACCTTTGCGGCCTGCTGGGTGTTGGGGGTGGGGCGGGGGTCAAGAAACCCTTCGTAAGCTTCTATCCGATGGCTAGCCCCCTCTGAGAAGTCGAACCAATCAAAACCTTCTGGACCAGGGCGAAACTCAACAACAGTCCAATCCCCATTGAAATCAACAGCCATAAACTTGCTGCCATCCCTAGGGGCGTCTGACATTGGGGAGATCTTTTCCGGCTTGTTGTTTTTGTCGATGTCAGTCACTTGCTCATTCTCCCCACTTCATAATACCCCCGGCGCAAAATGCCCGTCCAGTCAGTCATGCGTATTTCATTGCACCAAACATAGGCGCGATTAGTCAATATTGCGCCATAAATCTCTGGCTTGATCTCGCCTCGCGCCATTGCGCCGAATGCACGTTGGCGGTTGCGCTTTTTCAGTTGTTTGTGGTTCATGGAGTGGGCTCCTTCAGGGCTTGGCGGGCGAAAAGTCCGATAATTCCGATACGTCTGGCGAGGTGGTTAATCTTACTCCCCTTCATATCTTTATCAGCCTCGTCCCTGATACCCTTCAAAGCCGCCTCATACCGCGCCACCTTGGCTTGCAGGGCGTCGATGCGATTACATGCCCGGCTATACGCTGCTTGGGATTGATCGCGCTCTTTTTGCAGGTCGGTCACGGTGTCGTCGTGGTGCGCGCCACGGGCACAGACTTCAGACCACAGTGCTGTGACCACATCTCTAGCCCACTCAGGCACATCATCGTTGTTTGCAGCTGCGAATGACAGTTGTTCAAGCACCCACTCTTCGGGGCTGTCTAGCTTGACTGGTTTTGGAACTTTCGGTGCTTCACTCATTCCCCTTGCTCCTGATTTCGCTGAAACCTTAGAGCCGCAATCCGGTCGTCAATTGCGTCCCATGCTTCCATTAGTGTTGGGTCACCAATCTCCTCGATTGTTTGGAAAAGAGCGCTTGATTGTTCCTCTGCCTGATCTAGCCAATCTGGCGTAGCGGCGGCGACAAAATCATTCCCTTGCATCACACACACTCCCTTACATTAAACTTATCGATAAGCTCAGCGCCCTTGATGGTGCGAAGCCGTTGACTGCCTGCGACCCGACTAGAAAACCAGTCCCCCAGATCTGGGCTAACGGTTGCGAGCTGTTGCGCTGCGAAAGTGTCCCACTTGGCAGAGCACTCGCCGTTCTTGCTGTAGCAGTGGAACTTGAACTTGGTATCCCGTGCAATACACGCCCCCTGATACGTCAACCACATCGTACAAGACGAAATGCATACGCGGCTTGTGATGCTTACGTCGGTGCCGTTACGCTCAGCAGATTGGATCTGGCGCAGAGTTTCAGATAGGTAACCGCCGCGCGTTTGAATGTCGGTGGCGAATGCAGCGATGGCAAGGGACACGTATGCGACTAGTGCGAGAAGCACCACATACACCCATGCCGCTTTAGTTCTGCTGGTCATTGATCCGCTCCATGGTGATGCTGTCACAGTCTGGCTCACCGTCTTTTGTGGTGAAGGTGATGCTGTGGGTATCATTATAGTTTCCAACCCCGGCGGAATCAAACCAGAAATCGCCATTACTACCCGCCATCCCCGTCATCACCACCTCTTCCACAACGGGTTCGGGCTTGATTGCATCGGCGATCTGCGTCAACAACATGCGCGTTGAAATTGGGATCAAACCAGCCCAATGGTTTTGATTGAGGTCCATATGCTTTCTGATTTCATGGGCGATGTCTTGCGCCTCAGCGTCGGTCATCTCGCCCCATGTCTTGGGGGTGTCGTCTGCTGGGGTGTCGGTATGTAATGGTGCGGTGTCGCGCGGTGTGATTAGAACCCAACCACGGTAATTACCCGTGTCCCGCAAGACGATTTGTTCAGACGTGTGGAGTTTATCATCCATACACACAATATCCCCGGTGGCAAGCTTCAGGTAATGGTATTTATTTACTGGGCAGTAAATCACCTCACCAGCTTTTGGGTTGATCTCATTGATTGTTTGCAGTTCCATATCTCATATCTCCTTTTCCTGCCGCCTTGATAGCATGGCGGTTTGTGGGTGTCAATAGGTTAGCACATAATATCTTTGCCTAGATACATTCAACTATCTATATGTTAGCGCTAACGGGTCATAGTAATAACGTTTATAACAAATCTTTAACATTAATTATATCAAGGATAGCAGGATAGAGAGGTATCTCTTAGGCCCTCTCTACATATACCTCAAACAGTCTTTAGGGTATTGTCCTATTAAGTCTCTTTTTAAAAGGGTATATATCTCTTAGGGGTCACTATTTTACTAAGCAAAAGAAAAACCCGCCATTACAGCGGGTTAGACGATATTTCATAATTTACTACTGACTAGCCTATCCGGTGTAAAAGTACCGATCATACGATTTCTTGGTTTTTGGGTGCAAAACCTGTTCCTTTTTGGCAACACTTCCAGAAACCATTGTGTCAAGCGCTTTTTGCACATCTTCGGGCTTGTATTTGCGTAAACGGTTCTTGATGACGCCAAATGTCTCCCCGTGGTCGCTGCTGATGATCTTGGTGATCTTGGCCATAAGTGCCTTGTCCGTCCCGTGGCTGTCATCGTTTGACACAACCAAACGGATTTTTTCGTTCACATCCTTCTTCACTAGTGCAAACGCCCATCTTACATGCTCTGCTGTGCGCAACCCTTCCGGCGCTGCCAGGATTAGGCTCACCTTTGCAATCATCTCATATCCACGACGAACGACAGCCTCTAGTCCGCTGCGCTCCTTCTGGTCTTCTGCATAATCCAGTGTCCACTCCAAGGCAGCTCTGAGGGCCTCTACGGCGTCGGGGGTAGTGGGCACCTCCTTCATATCACCGTGGTTCTCTACACGGTCCCCATCGGTCGATGAGAAGTAACCGCCATTGAACAGAGTTTGCAACCGGCTTCGCATACGGTCATCCATAGCACGTTTTTTAAATGGCCACTTAGGGCGAGGATTGGTTTCATATTCACGCACTAACAACGCGCGTCCTAGAAACCCGCTGGTAGCCTGATCTTCGTCAATGATATCGTCAAAGGTGCTTGGAGTTGTAAACCCCATAAGCGACAAGAACGGGCGGTCCAGGCCTTCGTCAAGGGTGGATAGCTGGTGCTGCGTGCGCTCTAGACGTTCCTCATCGTTTGCGCTGCCCTCATTATTGTCTAGGCGCTTGCTGATTTGGGCGATTTCTGAAATAAGAGCCTTGCGCACTTCTTCCTTAACGTCACCGGATAATAGGGCCTTCCCGTCCGCCTTGGAGTATATTGACATGATGGTGCCGATCAAGCCCTCCAGATATGCAGCGCTGCCTTTCTTTTGTGCGTTGACAACTTTTCGCAGTTCAATACCAAATTCATCAATCACATAGTATGCAGACTGGTGCCGGATCAAGTTTCGCATAATTTCCTGCTGAGACTTCATAGCACCATGTGATGCCGCGCTAATGCCCGTTTCCACAAGGATGCCTTGCATGGCCTGCATAACGGCCTCTTTGCCACTACTGGAACCGGCAACCCCGAACGCCAGCAGGTTGGCTGTGGCACGGTCTGTATCGTCTGTGTAGCGTAGGCCAATGACGTTCCCTACGCTGATAAGAGCCGCTGCTGTTGCAAGGTGCTCGCGTGGGTATCGGCACTGATCGTCGATCCAGCTCTTTACCTCACCAACGAAACCGGGTGGGCGTAGCAGGTCAATGCCATCAGTGTTGAGTGGGTCATCATTTTCTACAGGAACAATAGGTGCTGTGTCGAATGTTACGGATCTACGCCAGCCACCTTGTTCTGCAAAGTGAATGAGTGTGCCAATAGTGGCAGGCATGGCAGATTTGCCGAACGAGTGCCATTTGTACGCCATCTGTTTATCATCGTGCTTGCTGCTAGTTGA